>Ga0316206_1001857_pt1 | contig 16358 bp, 12 predicted proteins | sample 6monthpyrite_MG_FD_204942 | JGI IMG/M metagenome (GOLD analysis project Ga0316206, IMG submission 204942) | Microbial mat bacterial communities from mineral coupon in-situ incubated in ocean water Damariscotta River, Maine, United States -... | ecosystem: Environmental > Aquatic > Marine >... | reverse complement strand
TGCCCAATTCAGTGAGTGGATACAAAATACTTATCAACAACAAAACCGATAGCACTAGTACCCTTACCGGCATTAACAATATTTTTTTAAGTAATGGCTGGTAGCCTTTTATTAACAACGCATTGATCGGGTTGTTTTTTTCATCCGGTATTTTTCCACGAATTAAATAACCCATTAGTACCGGAATTAACGTCACCGCTAATGCAGCCGCCATTGCCATCGCGTAGGTTTTAGTAAAAGCCAGTGGACTAAATAAACGACCCTCCTGTGCTTCGAGTGTAAATACGGGCAAGAAACTCAGCGTGATAATAAGTAATGAAAAGAATAATGCAGGCCCAACCTCAACTGAGGCTTGTGTGACTAATTGCCAGCGCTGTGGTGCTGACATTATTTTTTCAGAATTTTCTCGTTGCCATTTCTCTATATGTTTATGCGTGTTTTCTATCATTACAATGGCAGCATCAATCATTGCACCAACGGCAATTGCAATACCACCCAAAGACATGATGTTTGCATTAACGCCCTGCCATCGCATAATAATAAATGCCAGTAAGATACCAACAGGCAAGGTAACAATCGCAACAAAAGCGGAGCGAATATGAAACAAAAACAATAAACAAACCAGCGCGACGACAATGAATTCTTCAAGTAGTTTTTCACTGAGATTATCAACTGCATTTTTAATCAGTGTAGAGCGATCATACGTTTCTATTATTTCCACACCATCCGGCAGCCCTTGTTTTAATGCATTTATTTTTTTCTTAACCGCCTCAATAGTTGTTAATGCATTTTCACCGTAACGCATCACCACAATGCCGCCCGTTACTTCACCTTCTCCATTTAAGTCTGCTATAACTCGACGCATTTCAGGGCCGACCTGAACTTGTGCAATATCTCTCACTAACAAAGGCAAACCATTTTCAGTCACTTTAACCGGAATGTTTTCTATATCTTCCAGTGATTGCAAATAGCCTTTGCTATGAATCATGTATTCAGCTTCTGATAATTCAATCACTGAACCACCCACTTCCTGATTACTGCTTTGAATTGCACTTGATAATTCTGTTAGTGATACGCCAAACGCTCGCAACTGCTCCGGGTTTGCAATCACCTGGTACTGACGAACCATGCCACCAACCGAGGCGACTTCAGCAACACCCGGTATGGTTTGTAATTCAAATTTCAGAAACCAGTCCTGCAGACTTCGTAATTCCGATAAATCATGCTGTCCTGTTCGATCAACCAGTGCATATGAATACACCCAGCCCACACCTGTAGCATCAGGACCTAGTCTTGGGTTAACACCCTCAGGCAAGTTATCGGACACCTGGTTTAAATACTCGAGTACTCGACTACGTGCCCAGTACAAATCTGTACCGTCTTTAAAAACCACATAGACAAAAGAATCGCCAAAAAACGAATAGCCACGAACAACCTGTGCGCCCGGCACTGATAACATTGTCGTGGTAATCGGATAGGTCACCTGGTTCTCGACCACTTCTGGTGATTGCCCGGGAAAACTGGTGCGGATAATAATTTGAACGTCTGATAAATCTGGAATTGCATCGAGTGGTGTCTGTTTAACTGACAACCAGCCCCAGCTTGAAAGCAGGACTGTACATAAAAGAATTAATACACGATTCTGAATGGACCAGCGGATTATTTTTTCAATCATTCTGTTTACGGAATAACAGACTTAATAGTCTTTCGCTATTCACCGGCCCCACTGTTCATTCTTTCAAAACTTGACTGGAGATTTGCTTCAGAATCAATCAAAAACTGACCTGAAACCACAATGCTATCTCCCTCCTCAAGCCCGGACAGTATTTCGACCTTACCCTGACTACGCATCCCAGTGACTACATCAACCGGCTGAAACTGGCCATTGCCGTTATCCAGAATCACACTTTCTCGCTCACCGGTTACAATAACAGCCTGACGTGAAACATTAAGCACGTCAGCTTTTGCGCCACCCAGTATTTCAACCTTGGCAAACATATTTGGTTTTAATTCACTGTCGTAATTGGATACTCGAATCCGAACTTTAAGGCTACGCGTTTGAGGATCAAGCTCCGGGAATATATAGGTCACAATGCCCCGCCATTTTTTACCTGGCAATGCCTGCACACTTACTTCAGCTGTTTGTTTTCTAGCTATCCAGTCTAACTGATGCTCATATACATTTGCTTCAATCCAGACGCTAGACAGATCCGCGATGGTAAACATCGGATCACCTTCCCAGACATATTGATGCTTACGTACATCATGGCGAATTACATTACCATGCTGTTTTGTATAGATAGGAATTCGATGATGAACTCTGCCTGTTCGTGCTATTTCATTTGCCAGGCTATCTGAAATACCCATGTAACGTAACTCGTCACGGGAGTCGACACTCTCCTGTCGCTGACCATATTTTTTTAAGGTGCCTGACTTATCTTTTTTCTGCGCAGCAATAAATTCTTTTTGAACTTTCAAAAATTCAGGCGCATAAAGTTCCATTAATAACTGGCCCTTTTTAACTTGCAGCCCCGCTCTTCTCACACCTAAATTTTCTACCCAGCCATCCGCCGGAGCATCTATCGTTTTTACTCGATTTTCATCGTAAGTAACATAACCGACTGTTTTTATGTACTTCCAGAGGCGGCCTTTTTTAACCTTTTCTGTTTTCACACCCAGCTTCTGAATCACATCCGCACTCAGATTTACACTCGCACTATTTTCTTTATCTCGATTTTGTTTTTGGGCAACAAGATCCATACCACAAATTGGACATGAAGCCTCAGCATCACGCACAATATCAGGGTGCATAGGACAGACATATTTTGGATTTAAATGTTGTTTGGCGTGCTCAACAGCGGTATTTTCTGTTGCCTTTGAGGCCGACTCCTGAGATTCACCACAGGCACTCAATGCTACTAATACTATAGTGACAATCAGTTTATTAGATCGTGTTTTTTTGAAGCCGTTGACATCCATGTTTTGCAGCAGTGAATTCATACTGGAAAACATATGCATATTTTCGTAACCTGGAAAGACAGATAAGACTCATCAATGCTAACTTATTTGATCACTCATAACCACATCCCGCTTAGTAACATTAGTCACATATAATTTTTAAATAAATATCGATTTTACTGATAACAATCATCACTGAATAATACTTATTTTAACTTTGAATTAATTTGCGAAACCAGCTCTTCCGGATTGAATGGCTTCTTAAGGAGTGTATCAACTCCGGTTAGTTTTTTTGCAGTTTCTAAATAGTCATAATTGCTTTTCAGGTTTGACTGACGGCCACCACCTGATATAAGAATCATTTTTATATCCGGAAACTTATCTCTGATTATTTGACACAATTCAATGCCGTCCATTTCTGGCATTAAAATATCAGATACAACCAGATCAATATTATTATCAATAACTTCTAGCGCCTGTATTCCATTCTCTGCTGTAATTGCTTCGTAACCTTCCATCTCAAGAATACTGGATATTCCTGTCAGTATTTCTCTAACATCATCGACTATCAGTATTCGTTTGCTTTTTTTCGACATTATGTGCCCTTGTTAAAACGTGGAATTGACAATATAAACCGTGTATTTATAGAAGAAGCATCGACCGTCAGGCTACCATTATGCTTCCTGGCAATTTCCAATGACAGACTTAATCCCAGACCCGTGCCTTCATCTATACTCTTTGTAGTAAACATCGGATCAAATATTTTTTCTCTAAGCTCTTCACTAATTCCTTTACCACTGTCTGTTACTACAAAATCAACTTTTTCATCATCAGAAAAAATTTCCAGCTTAATCCATTTCTCTTCAAGTTCTTTTACAGCATCATATGCATTGTTCAATAAATTGATAATAATCTGTCCAATCAGCGTTTGCTGGCACTCGGCTTCTACAGTTTCAGAATTATCGTGATAAATTATTTTCAGAATAATACCTTTTATAAAATATCTTTCTTTAGTAATGCCTATGACATTATCAACAATATCCTTTAATGCGGCCACTTCAAAAGGATCTGATGATGAGCCACGTGACATTTTTCTCAAACTCTCGATAATATTACTAATACGATAAACTGTTTCATCAATCCTGTTAGCAATCTCACTCCTCTGTTCTGCACTTGTAGACAGGTTAGCCTTTTTAAGTTTGTATGTTAATAGAGTTATCGCTTGCAGAGGGCTATTAATTTCATGCGCCATACCGCCCGCCATCTCACCCAGTGCCGACATTTTACTTGCATGATGCGCATGTGCCTGCGTTTCTAGTAACTCTTGCTTTTTTTCTTCTAATTCATCAGAACGTTGCTCAACAATTTCTTCCAGATTTTCATTAACGTGTCGCAGCTCTTTTTCGGCTATTTTTCTTCGATCAATCATTTCATCAAATGCTGAACTCAACGCACCTAATTCATCATTACCCCTTAAATTTGATTTTAATTCGAGATTACCTTTCGAAATTTCTTTAGCAACTAACGTCAATTTAGATAAGCGCCGAGACACCAGCATATGTAACATCAAACCAATCACAAATGACACACCAAACAGTACCATTCCTATTGTTGCCGACTGATTTAAAGCAACACGTTTTGCTTTTAGTAATTTATTTTCCATGGAATATTCAATATATAAAACTCCACGTTGCTTTATTGGGAAACCCTCGACATTTTCCAGTTTAATCACAACAGGGTAGTAACCTATTAACAAGGTCTCTTCTTCATCTGCAAAAATCAATTCCTGATGGTTAGATAACTTTATTTTTTTTGCTTCTATATTTTTATAACCAGAGATACTATTCGCTGACAAATTCTCCCAGTTATAACGATTGGCTATTAATACAACATCATTCTCCGCAGTTACCAACAGTTTTTTAATATTATTATCCATCGCTGTAACAGACAGATTTAACCTTGCCGTTTCAAGATCTGTTGCATCTTCTGTCAGCAGGCTATACAAAATATTTTGTAATCGAGTGATATCCAGTTTTACTTTAAGTAAATCCTGATTACGAATAATGTTTGCCGCTTGTCCATTTGTAACAAAATAAAACATAAGACTAAAGCCAGTACTCAACAACACCAGCACCAGCGGAATAATTAGAACTATTCGTAAACGCATATTTAATAGCAGCTAGTAAAAGATGTATCTATTGCTTCATTCACATCAACTAAAACTTTTAACTGTTTTTCTTTGATCATAACTTTTGAAAGTCGCTCACCCGGCTCAATGAGCCCAGGCTTCTCACCACCCAGCAGCTTTTTATTTGTAAAAATATCAGGCTGAATAATGCCGTCAAGTAATCCATCGTAATCTGATATTTCCAGGCCCAGACGATGTGTCACTCTTTTTGCTGCATCAGCATGATTATCTTTCATATATTGCAATGTTTTAAACCACTGCGCAGTAATTTCACATAAATCATCTTTTCTAGATAAATAAACATCTTCATGTACGACTAATAAGTCAAAAATTTCATTCGGTATCATACTGCTATCAAAGATGACATTTGCACCTAGTTTTTTCAGGCGTGTTTTTACAGGCTCAAAAGTAATTACAACATCAGCTTTACCATCTTTGTAAAATTTTTCCTGTTTAGTTTCTGCCATTGGAAAAACTTCAATATCATTTCGTGAGACACCTGCAATATCAAGTAAACGATTTAACATATATAGTCCCAGGGGAATATTAACAATCGAAACTTTCTTTCCTTTTATATCAGATAGTTTTTTAATTTCTGGCCTGACTAATACCGCATCACCACCATGCGACACATCCATTACCGTAAGGATTCTTAATTTAGTTCCCTCACTCAGCAATTCAATTGTTTCATCCAGTGTAATTGCAGCGACATCTGTAGAGTGATTTCGAAAAGATTCCATTGTAATATCCGACGATGGCAGTTCGAATATATTAACTTTTGATTCTTTTAAAAAGCCCAGATCACGCGCCAGGTATAATGGCTCATAACCTGGCCAGGGGCCCGCACCAACTCGCAAAGGCTCATCGGGCGTGTCATTGCATGCCGACACAAGCAAGATAAAAATTACGCTGATTAATTTAACACTACTGGATAAAACTGGAATAATTCTCATTGTGACTCTCTTGTATTTATCTAGCTAAAATATAGACACTATTTCAAATTTATCCACGATTTCATTCACATATCGATTATTTTTGACATAAAAAAAGGCTCTTGCGAGCCTTTAATCCTGATATTTAAAATGCCCTGAAGCTGATCACTTTCGGTTTCACTCGTTTATAATCAGGCATCGTCATACCTGCACTGGCATTGATATATGTCGGATCAGTCACAGTATAAACCTGTCCATTATGACGAACCTGATCACCACCAATACGACTATTGAATTTCACTGCAGCTGCAATATGCCCTGGGAAATCCAGCCCAACAACTTCAAGCCCAATCAAACTTCTCACCAGCCATGCAAATATTACAGAGCGATCTTCACAGTCTGAATATGGGTAATACATTGTTTCCTCAGGGAAGAGATAATTTTCTTCACCAAATTGTCCCTGATCGGTTTTGTATTTAAAGGCGTTTTGTACAAATAAAAGAATAATGTTAACGGCTTCTTCTTCTGACTTGCCTTTAATAATATTTCTTAGTTGCGATAGTAACGGATTACCAATATCAGCATTAACGCGCGACATGAAATACTGACCGATATCCATCTGTGGATAGGTTCTTAAATACTCAATCGTGTTTTTATCATGACCGACATTAACATTGTATCGTTTACCCTTATAAACAAAACCAACCTGTCGCGATCTTTTGCTCGATTTTGTATTTAAATTCTGGCTCATGCTCATATTGAACACTTTATTCGCACCCGGGTATTGACCATTATAGGTAAAGACTTTGCCTGGCTTGGCCTTGTTACCATCCATCCCAAGTGCGTAATAACGTGTTCCACTAAATGTGAAGTATGCCACTGAATATAAACGCTGCTTACTTGGTAACAACAGGAACACGCGATACTTACCATAGGCAAGACGTGCCTGATAGTTTGATTTAATTAACATGAACCAGGTGAATAATGATTGCTCGTTTTTCTGCCCTCTGTAAATTGATTTTGCTAACTCATTTATTAACAACGCATAACTCCAGTCATTTAACTGCAAAGGTGAACGTTGTTTATTAAGTTGAGCGAGCAATCCATCATAATCAGCCTTGCTCAATTCTGACCAGAAATTACTGATCGCTTTTTCATCAAGTCGTCCGCTAAGACGTGCTCTCAATTTACGGTCATAATAAAAAGTTAACGAATGACCATAATAATTAATTTTTGCAGGCGCACCTTTTGGCACATTTACTACAACCGGTTTAACCACAGGTTTCACGGGAACTACCGGTGGCCGTTTAATTTGTACAGGTTTAACGACTGGCCTTGGCTGAGGTTTAACAGCAGGTTTGGTTTCAGGACGAGGTTTAAATGTAGGCTGAGGCTTCGGTGTTGGCTGAGGTCTAACAACAACGGGCCGGGGTTTAGGCTTGGGTTTTGCAACAGGCATAGCTACCGGTTTTGGTGCCGGATCTCGTTTAATGCCTTTAAAGACATCCATCTCTTTCCATTGCGACTGTAAAAAGCTAGTGAACTCTTTATCCCGCTTATCTTTGTATTCCTGATATTCATTTTGCTGCTGCTGCATGTATTTTAAAAAGTCGTTATCTGCAACAGAAAAGCTGGCAGGAAAAGCCGTTAAACTTAAAATTAAGGCGGCAGCAGACTTAGATCCTAAAGCTCGCATAGTATCACCCAAAACATTAACCGTAAGATAGCTGTCAGAAATCAGACAACTTAGAGAAAACCAAAACAAAGAAGCCGGTGATAACCGGCTTCTTTAATTCTGACTTATTTTTTCATATTTGCGATATCAGCAGCCAGTTCGTCCTGACCTTTCTTCGCTTTGAATTGCTGCCATAATGCTTTTTCATTGTTCATACTAGTTTTCAATGCATTCTCAGCCGCAACTTTCACTGCATTTGGATCCATGCCTAGTAAAACATATAAAGTACCATTAGGGCTTACACGAGATTTATAAATTCGTGTACCAACCAACGTTTGAGAAGTGATTTGCTTGGTTACAGAAGTATTTACTTTATCAACTGTTTCCGCATCACCAGCACCCGTTGCTTCAACATACTGCTTAACCATGTTGCGAACTTCAACTTTCATATTCTGTGCAAGCTGTACACGCGCATCAGTAGCAGCCATTTGCTTCATGAATGAATGACCTGCACCCGATTTCTGCGCTGATCCCACTGAAGACACACTAACGCCTGTTACTGGCTCATCACAAACCCAGCCTGGTGCTGCTGTGTCTTTTGCATCAGGGAAGACGCAATCTGGAACAACTTCAGCTTTTTTGGTGCCGCCACATGCGACTAATAGAGACATCATTGCTGCACTAGTAAGTAATTTAAAACCCATTTTCATCGTTTTTTCTCCGTTAATTATACTTTCAATAGCCTCAATCGAGGCTTATTGCCAGAGGCTGATTGATTTTCATACAATCTGGACCTCTTATTAATTCATTGCCCGTAACTACTAGACTAAACATAGCCGAGAGTTACCGAATTCGCAATAACTGTGTTGGAATTATAATAGCGCTGTGTATATTAGTTTTTATTGAAGTTGATCACATTTCATCTATTTCTATATGCTAATCTAAAATCAGCTAATAATTAACAGGAAACATGATGATCAATCGTTCTTATATACAGCTAATCTGTATTCTCTTTTGTGTATCAACTAACACTTTACATGCTGAATCATTTAATGATTATCTCAAATCACAGCAAGATCAAACTAAAGGTGATTTTAAACAGTTTAAATCAAGCCATGAAGATGAGTTTGAAGCTTATAAAAAGCAACTTCAGGATGCCTTTAAAGAGTATAAAAAATCAGTTTCTGCAGTATGGGGTAATAAGAAGAGCGTTATTCCTAATAAGAAGCGGGACGTTAGCTACCAGAATAAACTCAAACAACGCAGTATCATCGATTATAAAAAGGGTATTGTTAAAGTCGATATTGCCCTCGACCCACGAGACGCCAAAAATAAAGAGCTGGTACGCAAAAAAATGCAACAGGCGCTCAAAGATACGTTGAAGCGAGGCCGGGACAAACGCTCAATTATAGATATTGCTAAAAATCCGTCTCAAACCAGCTCGAGTGGGCCAGCATTACTTACTGGTCTGATTCAGAATACTAATGGTCATAAATTAACGGGTAACGACACCTCAAAGTTCATTAAGCAGCAAAGCAATAAACTATCGACCAGTAAAACTCGCGGTAATGATAAAAAACCACGTGTCATCGTCAGTACCTCATTCCCAATGATTCCAAACCATCTGAAAGTCCGTGCCAGTAAATATAAGAAACCAGTCAATAAATATGCTTCAAACATGAAAATACCAACTGAGATTGTCTACGCCATCATGGAGACAGAAAGCGCCTTTAATCCCAATGCCCGCTCAAGCGTGCCCGCCTTTGGTTTAATGCAGCTGGTACCTACCAGTGGAGCCAGAGACGCCTATCGATTACTGTTTAAAAAGGACAAGGTCGTCAGTGATCGTTATTTATACAATCCTGACAATAATATAAAACTAGGCACAGCGTTTATTAATAAACTCTATTATTCGTATCTATCGGGTATAAATAATGCTGAAGCACGTACCTGGGCGGCTATTGCGGCTTATAATACGGGCGCCGGTAATGTCTTTAATACCTTTGCAGGTAAATACCGTCGCTCTAAGTTCGGTAATCGCTCCAACTGGAAAAAGAAGGCGCTATCTATTATAAATAGTAAAAGCCCTGAACAGGTATATCAGTATTTAAAAAGGAATTTACCGCATAAAGAAACGCGGCACTATATACAAAACATCAGAAAACGCATTCCTAAATATAAAGCTCTTTGAGGCCAGTACTAAATGAAAAAAATAATAATCAGTTTCCTATGCCTTTTTGCTATTGCCTGTCAGTCAGGTGATGTTAAAAAATCCAGCCAGCCTGGCTGGATTGAAAACCCTAAAGATGGTGCCGTAGGTTCCTGCAATACCCATGTCATGGGTCGACACCAGCAGGAAGAACTAGCGATAGCACGCGCACGTACCAGACTGGCAGCACGCTATGGGGTTACTGTTGATCAGGTTAAAGATGTGACTGAACTGGTACAAAACGACAGCTATAGCGTTACAGCTGCAACGGTTTCAAAGTTAGTCATTAAAAATAAAGAAGTTAAAGCCCACGTTCGCAAAGTCTGGTACGACAGAAGCAAAGACACTGTATGGGCCTGGGTTTACCCGGTCAAATAGACTATTTAACGGCAGGTATGATTTCATTCCTGTCGTTAATCACTTTTACACGCAGACACCACGCAACGATTCCTTCCAGATTCTTTCGCCTGATAAAGCGCTTTATCAGCTCGTTCAAATACCACTCCCAACTCATCCCCCTCTCTAAAACCACTGATACCACATGAAATGGTAATGTCGACCGATTCCTTATTGTAGTGAAATGCAGCATCTGCCACCGCCTGACGTAATTCATTAGCAAGCCTCAGCGTTTCTTCTTCTATTGTACCGGGCAAAAGCATGGCAAATTCTTCACCACCATAACGTGCTAAAAAATCTGTTTCTCGAATTCGTTTATTTAAAATCTGCGCAATGGCTTTTAAAACTTTATCACCCGCTTTATGCCCATAGGTATCATTCACTGACTTAAATTTATCAACATCCCAAATCGCAAGCGATAAGGGTGTATCAAAACGCTTCCAGCGGCCAATATCCTCTTTAACTCGCTTATCATAAAATAAACGATTCGGTATACCCGTCAGTGCGTCGTACATGGCTTCTTTGTTCTTCGCTATCAAACTGACTTTGAGTTCATCTGTTTCTTTTTCAAGCTGATTAATTTTTTCCTGCATCTGCAGCAGATTTTCTTTTGCCGAATCAAAACGTTGTTTTTCAAACTGGCGATGATCCAGCATAAAATTACTAATCGCATCAATACGACTGGCAACCACAATCTGTAACTCACCCAGTGTTGTTGCATTTTCCACACCCAGTTTTAACCCCGCCACTTCATCAACAACAGCCTGATTCAGTTCGCTTCCCTTTTCTTCTGAGCTATCAACCTGCTGGTTTTCTTCTGCCAGGAACTGAACCATTTCCTGTAGCCGAGCAGTTATTTGCTGCAGAAAATCTTCATAGCCACCTTCTTCCTGGTACTGATGAAACCGAACTTCATTTATAAACTGAACAACTTTCTTTAGTGTCTGTCGCCAGTCTTTATTTACATCTTTTTCAAGATAGGATTTTATTTCTTCCGCTTTACCTAACAACGAAACCGGAACCACCAGCTGTTCTAATAGCTGAATAAACAGCTCTCTGAATTCAGGACGTTCACTATTACCAACAACTACGTTCTGTTTTACTTCGACGGGCACCAACGCAATCATATCTGCAATGACCTGCGCCAGCTTATCTGCATTTTCATCGGGGCCTGACTCAGACAGCTCAATTGATTGCAGCTGTTGATGCTCCGGTTTAAAACTTTTTAAACGTGAAACAAAACGACTCAGGCATTGTTGTTTTATAGTTTTATCATCAACATTACTTTCTGAGCTTAAATTCAGATCATCATTATTTTTTGTGCTTTCTACAGTATCTACAACAGATAATTTTGCAATTAATTGGTTCAGGCTGCGCAATAACGCTGATAACTCTTCTTCATCACTACAGCTGCGAAATGCTTTAACCAGTTTGCCACTGTCTTTTTTAAGCTCTGCTTGCCAGGGAATTTGTGCAATTGAATCAGCTAATAATCCCAGCATTTCTGAATCTTCTGCTGCAGATTTTTTGTTAAATATTTTTCCAAAAAATGATTCTGATTTTTCACTTTTGTTGGCATCAATCAACTGACTGATTAATAAAAGCATTTCAGAAGCAGGATTATCAACTGAACCGGCATTTATTTTTTTAATCAGTTTGTCTGATTTTTTCTTGATGGCCGTTGGCATTGATAGGCCATCAAGAATATCGGCCAGCACCGTTATGCTGATTTCATTGCTGGTATCTTTTTTGCCTGGTTTTTTATCTAACTCAGTAACTATTTTAAATAGTTCAGAAAGAACAGATTCAACTCTGTAGAAACTAAATTTTTCTTTAAGAACCACCCGCAAGGCCTGCAGGTGGTGATCGATCAGTGGATTTTGACCTTCGGCCAGTATGATGAGCCGGCCAAGTGCCTTGGTGAGTAACTTTTCAGATTTGATCCAGTCGGATTCTTTCTTATCAAATCTATCCAGTATTTCGTAATATTTAGCTTTCCATTTTTCGACTTCTGGACTGCTTGAACTCACCATAGCTAACTCGCATTAACATGTTATTTTTTCGACTCTTTTGCGATAAGAAAATTAATAACCTTAATCATGTTGGTGTAGCTACCAGCCATGCTGCCACTGGTAATGTATTTACCATTAATGGCTATCTGCGGCACACCTTTCACTTCATAGTCTTTCATCATTTTACGGGCTTTATTAAGTTTGCCGCTGACTGTAAATGACTTCATGTTCTTTTCGAAAGTTTTTCGATCAACACCATAATTAACTAAAAAGTCGGTTAACGATTTCTCATCAAACAAACGCATTTTTTTCATGTGAATTGCTTCAAATATTTTCCCATGAAGCTTTTTCTGCATACCCATCAATTCTAGCGCATAAAATGCTTTTGTGTGTAGCTCCCAGCTTTTATTTAGTGGTGCAGGAACCTGAATAAAATCAACATTTGCAGGCTTATCAACTGATAACCAGACGTTTAATTCCGGCTCAAAGTGAAAACAGTGCGGACAGCCATACCAGAAAAACTCGATCACTTCGATCCGGTCAGGACTTGATGTCGGCTGAGGTTTAATATTTCGATATTCAAATCCCGCTGTGAAATTCTCTGAACAAGCGGTATTTGACACTAAAAGCAATAAAACTAATGCGAAGACTTTTCTCATTCTTCTGAATCTCCCTTGAATATTTATAGTCTAATTATAATTAAATTTGTTTATAGCTCACCGTATGAATGTAAGCCAGATAAAAACATATTGACCCCGATGAAAGCAAACAGGGTAATTAACAGACCTGCAAACGACCACCATGCCATCGGTGCACCACGCCAGCCTTTGGTTAAACGCATGTGCAACCAGGCTGCGTAATTTAACCAGACAATTAATGCCCAGGTTTCTTTAGGATCCCAGCTCCAGTAACCACCCCACGCTTCAGCCGCCCACATCGCACCTAATATAGTAGCAATTGTGAAGAAAGCAAAACCTAAAGCAATGGCTTTATACATGATGTCATCAATGACATCTAATGCCGGCAAACGCGAAACAATTTTACCGTCCGGGTTTCTGTCTTTAATAAGGTAAGCAATACCGAGCATCGCACTCATTGCAAATGCTCCGTAGCCTACAAAGTTGGCCGGCACATGAATTTTCATCCAGTAACTTTGCAGTGCTGGTACCAGTGGCTTGATGTCGGCTGCACCTTTCGTTTCGTACCAAAAAATAAACCCAACCGCTGCAGATATAACCAGAAGAACAAAACCACCCATGTTCTTATTTTTATATAGTGCTTCATAATAAAGATACATTAATGCCGTGATTATGCAGAATAAGATAAAGACTTCATAAAGATTACTGACAGGGATATGGCCGTACTCAGGATTAAACAAGTAACTTTCACGCCAGCGAACCATCAAACCGACAAAACCAAAACCACTGGCAATCCAGGTTAGCCGAGAACCCATTCGGCTAGAAAAATCATAATTAGCAATCAGACCTAAAAAATAAGCACCGGTCGCAATAAAAAATAACGCACCCATCCAGGCAAAAGCTGACTGACTAGAGAGTAAAAATTTTAGGAAAAAGTTTTGTTCGCCAGCCGCCAGACTATCACCATATAACCAGATAGAAAACAGACTGAAAACACCAACACAGATGGAATAGATCGCGCTGCTTTTCCAGTACCAGCCAACAAAGCCTGTTAACGCCGCAACACCTATAAGGATACCGACTTCATAACCATCCATCTCTGCGCCGTAAAGTGACAATACCGCCGCGGTGGATGCAATTAGCAAAGCAAACCAGGCCCAGTCTTTGGGCCCAATGCGACTTAATAGTGTCGGTCTTTGTAACTCTTCAAACATCTGGTCTTTTGTGACAGACATACTCTACCTCTTTATTTATTCAGCGCTGATTCAAAGTCTTCAGCTGCTTTATCAAAGTGATTATCAAAATCTCTCGTATGGCGATGACTTACGCCCGCCAGTAAAATTCGTCTTTGTCCGCTTTGTTCATCAACCCACAACCAGTAGCGCGTCGGGTTAATATAAAACAAAAAGAAAACGCCAATCATTAACAGCACACAACCAAAGTAAACAATGTTCTGGCCAGGTGACTTGGTAATTTGTATACCCGCAGCCTGTACATGCTCGAATGATTTCATTTCAACATAAAGCGGCGCGCCGTAATATGGCAGTGTGTTGATAGCCTGTAAGGCAATATCAAACCAGACCCAGTCTGCTTCTGCAACAGCCTTTTGACCCTGTTCAGTCAGCATAGTTTCATAGACAGTACCGATAACACTTTGTAATAACTTCAGATAAGTATCGATAACATCTTTCTGCTTATCTTCAGGCACTTTCGATTTAACATCGTTAACAACAGCCTCGTAACCACCTGCTAAAAATAATTCAACCAGCGTCATCATTGAGCGACTGACATCAACCGCCAGTTTTTCATTTTTCAGAGAAGCGGCGCCCATGGTTCTTTCTACTGTCATGAAAGCGGCTTTTTCGACAACTTCATTATCAGCAAGTTTAGTCAATAGCTGCATAAACCGATCAACGCCATTTTCTGCTACCGGCAAATGTAAATAACGGAATGGTTCAGTCGGGTCCGAACGTACACCACTGATATAAGTGATCACACCATCCGTGGTATTGGGCAGCATGTAATTAATAAATTCTTTTGCTGCACCGGATGAATCACGTAATTTAAAAGTAAAACTTGGACCAATATTTTTTTGTTCGGTTGATCCGTCTTCCTGCGCAACTTCATTGATATTAAATAAACGAAAATCGGTCATTTCAGCCGTCAGTGTTTCACCAGCCGCTGTCAGTTTAAAGTTATTAAAAATCTCGGTTTTCTTATTTAATGCGCTACCTGGCTTTTCTTTTAATGACCATAATTTGAGATCAAGTTTTGTACCACCATCTGCAAAACTGGCCTGATAAAGTGCAAAACCTCGATAAACCAAAGGGTGGTTAACTGCGATAGTGGCTTCTAATGGTTTTTCCAGCTGGTCGTCATGAATAATTAAATCACTTTCAAACGACTTCGGTGCACCGGTTGAATAATGTTCAACGCGGAAATCTTTAAGTTCGATGGCGAACGGTAATTCCTGAACTACGTAACCATCACGCACATTCAGGAAAACAATATTGGCCTTGCCGCCTTCAGGAATTTGCACGTTACCTCTGAACGAAGCATTGCCTGGTGCAATGCGACTGATATCAGGTACTTTAGAAGCTGAAATATTTCTGGTTTCTGGTTTTAAGTCACCGGACCATTCAGAAATCATCATTGGGATTTTGCTATCGAGTAAGCCACCAATACAAATAATGATGACACCCGTGTGTGTCAGGATATAACCCCAGCGATTAGCGCCACCTTTTTTTGCGGCGATCAGGTGGTAACCGTCTTTGGCCGTGGCTCTTTCTTTCATGCCCAGAAAATTAAAAAACTTTGAGCCAAGCGCCATCACGTCATCAATTGATTGAGTGGTGTTCCATTCTTTTTGATGTTTAAAAGTTTGCAGCGATTTTAGCTGCACACTCGTACGAAAGCGGCTGGCTTCACGTAAAAAAACAGGTGCATTGCGATACACACAAACAGAGGTCGATAGAATCAGAAAAGCCAGTATGGATAAAAACCAGATAGCCGAATAAACATCATACAACGCCATTTTCTCGAAAATCTCAAACCAGAAAGGCCCGAATTTGAGGATGTAATCGTTATAACTCTGATTTTGCTGCAGTATGGTGCCGATCACCGAGGCAACAGCTAATGAGGACAATAACGTAATAGCCAGTTCCATTGAACCAACAAACTCGATAAAACGTTTACTGCCAGATTTTTGTGGTTTTGTTACTGCTTCGACCACGCTTGAATTCCTGATTAAAAATTTTGTGAGGCCGCATTATGCCATACACTAAGGGTTTTATATCCCTATTTACAGCCATAAATTACAGGCAAAAAAAAGGGTGGCCTAAGCCACCCTT
>Ga0316206_1001855_pt1 | contig 16381 bp, 12 predicted proteins | sample 6monthpyrite_MG_FD_204942 | JGI IMG/M metagenome (GOLD analysis project Ga0316206, IMG submission 204942) | Microbial mat bacterial communities from mineral coupon in-situ incubated in ocean water Damariscotta River, Maine, United States -... | ecosystem: Environmental > Aquatic > Marine >... | reverse complement strand
GCTAAGTTGATGGTGCGTCTTCTCTTTCCAGTTCGGTCGCCACATTATCGTTATTATTTGTATCAACGTAATATTTAACCTCAACGAAATCACCGACAGCTACATCTGTAAGACTAAAGTAATGTAATGGCGTTACTCCGTCGTCCTGCTCATCAATCATACGTGTATCATTATTGATAACGAATGTAGTCAGCACAGAGTTACTGGATAGCGTAACCGAAGTTTCTGTTTTAGCCGTTACCGTACCTTCAACTTCTAGCTCTGAATCATGATCTTCTTCAATTTCTTTAACGACGAAATCACCATTCGCATCAATATAACCCTCAACGGTAATCATCATCCCATCTACCAGTGAATTCAAATTGAAGTCATCATCAATTTCCAGTGAAGAGAATTCAACCAACTGACCGTTGAAACGGAAAGAAGTTGCAGTAACATCTGATACCAGACCTTGAATCTCTAACTCATCACCCTCATCACCATCAATATCCATGTCGCCATCATCTTCGATTTCAACTTTACTCGCTGATAGAACAAAACCATCATTCAAGTTGCCGGATAATGCTGTTTCGGTTTTTACTTCAACATATAAGTTATTATCAAGATTAGATGGCAGCTCAGCCGCTGCACTATAATCAATTGTTAAAGAACCAATTGTGAATGTCATAACATTTGTATCAAGGTTAGTAACTAACCCTTTCAGCTCTATATCTTCAGCCGCATTTTTAGTTTCGATGCGCGTTGCCAGTATATTGCCATTACCATCAGCAAAACCGCTCACTTCAACAATATCGTTAATAGATAAGTCACTGATAGCGGCTAGTGTTTCACTATCAAACACTGTATCTATATTAATAGTTACAGTTTGCCCCATTACATTAATAGCGCCAACACCTGCTACCAGCCCTGATAAGTCCAGTACATAACCTTCTAGCTCATCTGCACAAGAAATAGCAGTTGCTATACCCGTTACGCCATCGGCATTAACCGAACCCTGTAAAACAACCACATCACCTATACCAAGTGAGGTTTCGATGCTTTGTGCCCCATCTATATCAATACTTGCCTTGTCCGTTTCATATTCAACTCCATTCACATAAACACTACCGAAACCAGTTATCACCCCAACTGTAGAATTTGAGCCCACTGGCTGGCTGCTACCGCCTCCACCGCACGCACTCAACATAGTTATTGCCGCCGTTATTGATGCCGCTAATAACGTTTTATTTAAACCCGATTGATTCTTCATTGTATTGACTCCTAATTACTGGAAAAACATTCTTAATTTATCTGCTCTATGCCGATTACTCATTTATCTCAGAGACATTTGTATACAATTCTTAATCTCTATATTTGGGATTATATTCCCAAATATAAATAAATCAACATAAAACTTCTTTAACAAGCCCTTTTGTGAGAGACATCACAGCTACCACCCTGATTAAGGACATGGAATAAATAAACTAGGATTATTTTTAGATTTTATAAAGAACACCAAACAGACAAGACTGGCAAAGCTATAAATTTTGTTTAATCACAATATTTCCTTAAGTTGCAGGCCTTAACATAACCACTGACCTTGGAAACACAGGTAATAACTTACATACAAACTTAAGATAACGCCTGCTCATCAGACAATATCTAACAACTTTTCAGTAAAATACATATGAACTCAGAAATACGTATATGGGATTATTAGTCAGACTCTTTCACTGTGGACTGGATATTACCTCCTGCACCGCTTTTATCAGCGATGAAGAAGACTGCGCGATGCATATATTCCTGTTACTCAGTGGTCTAAAGCAATATGCAGTAGAAGATGGACCTGGACCATTTGCCAATAATCCGCCCGAAATACAATTTATAAGCGCTACATACGCTGATAATAATGAACTCAATGGCGAAGGTGGTTTTACCGTGAATTCTGGGATTTTATACATGAAATTTCTGCAAACTTTACATTTTTACTAGTTTTGATGCATATTTCAGGGGGATTATTATCAGGTCTTTTACATAGAGAAATTCTGCTAAAAGCTATGATTACTGGCAATAAGAAAGAAAAACACTGAATTTCTTTAAAGCGCACCTGAAAACGAGAAACTACGCTCATTTAAATACAAAATTTATACATAAAATTTATAACATAGCTTTCAAGTTTCACCTCAATACATCCTCCCAACACTGTGATTTTATTAAAAATGCAGTAATTTACACTAGCGGTAGGCAAGTCTAGCGTTTATGATCTATTCTTACCTTAAGGACGCTCGGCCTCCTACTTAGAGAGTCAGGCTAGAAAATAATAATAAAAACTGGGGAACAGCTGGCAATAATGGCTCCTTTCAGATTACTAACAAAAAAACTGGGTGATAGATGAAACAGGCATTCTGGAAAAAAGACTGGTTTGCGGGTCTTGCCATATGCATCTTAATTATTTCACTCGGCAAAATGGGCTTGTTTGATAGTTTAGAGCGTAGCGCTTATGACTTCGGCGTGCGCTCATCTGAACGAGTTCCCAACGACAAAGTTGCTGTTATTGCAATTGATGATGTCAGTATCGCCAATATTGGCCGTTGGCCATGGCCCCGAGATATCCATGCTGAAATGCATCACATACTTAAAAAGGGCGGCGCCAAAGTAATTGGCCAAACTACCTTTTTTATAGAGCCACAAATTGATCCGGGTATGCGTCACATCCAGGATCTACTGGTGTTTTATGGAAACAGTAGCTTACTTCAATTAGAACCTGAATCTAATCGTTTATTCAATAAAGACATCAAACAACTCGGTGAAAAATTACTTGCTGCTGAAATAGACCTTAATACTGATCAAAAATTAGCAGATAGTTTATCTGAAGCCGGTAATATTGTGTTAGCTATGCACATGGGAATAGGTGCAAACCATGGCAAACCTGATACTGATATGCCTACTTATGTCACACGCAATAAGTTAATCAATATAAAAAACAATCCTACAACGAATCCTGAAAATAAATTTCCATTACCTGTAGCAAATGTTTTTTATCCAATTGAAACAGTGGGCTCACAGGCAGACAGTATTGGAGCCCTTGCTGCCTATCCAGACACTGATGGCAGTATTCGTTCCGAACCTCTGGTGATTGATTACTATGACCAAATGTACCCTTCCCTATCACTTCAACTGGCATTACGAAGCTTAAACTTAACACCTAAAGATGTAACAATTAATTTGGGTGAAAGTGTAGAACTGGATCGTTTATCGATTAAAACCAGTCCACATTTATTAATGAACACATTTTTCTATAACAATGTTGGTGAGTCCAGCGCATTTCCAGTTGACTCGTTTTACGATGTTTTAGAAGGCAAAATTCCTGCATCAAAATATAAAGGCAAGATTGTACTTATTGGCGCTACAGCTGTTGGTGTTGGCGATACAATGGTTACCCCCATTGACTCAAACATGGCTCCGGTACTTACACTGGCCCACTCTGTTTCAAGCATACTGAACGAAGATTTTTTTATAGAACCTGAATGGAGTCTGCCTGCAATAGCGGGTACAACTTTATTTATTGCGCTCTACATTATTCTTATCTTACCTCGCATAAAAGCAGGTATATCAGCTCTTATAACCATATTATTGTTTGTTAGTTTATTTATCACTCACTTAATATTAATGACAGATAGTGGACTGTGGTTAAAACTGGTAAATCCTTCAATACTGCTTATTGCAGGACATTTACTACTCACTACCAAACGTTATTTATCTACTGAAAAAGGCAAGCTGGCACTAGACGCTGAATCGGCTGAATCTAATAGAATGTTAGGCTTATCTTTACAGGGCCAGGGACAACTGGATGCCGCATTTGATAAATTCCGTCGTTTGCCAAAATCACCTGAATCGCTTGAGTTGTTATATAACCTGGCATTAGATTTTGAGCGCAAACGTCAATTCAATAAAGCGGGATCGGTTTATCAGGTAATGAAAGATATCGACCCTAAATTCCGTGATATAAAACAACGCTTAAATCGTGCTTCAGCAATGGAAGAGACAGTTATTCTAGGTGGCTCAAGTAATTCACCAGGCGGCACCCTGTTATTAGACGGTGGTGGTGTTGAAAAACCCATGTTAGGTCGTTATGAAGTAGAAAAAGAACTAGGTAAAGGTGCAATGGGTGCTGTTTATCTAGGTAAAGACCCAAAAATTTCTCGTATTGTGGCAATTAAAACAATGGCTCTGTCGCAAGAGTTTGAAGAAGATGAGTTACAGGATGTTAAAGACCGTTTCTTTCGAGAAGCTGAAACAGCAGGTCGCTTAAGTCACCCTAATATCGTTACAATTTTTGATGCCGGCGAAGAACACGATTTAGCATATATTGCGATGGAGTTTCTTAAGGGTGGCGATATGGTGCAATACGGTAAAGCAGATAAATTACTGCCCATAACTAAAGTACTGGATATTGTTCGACGTTGCGCTGAAGGTCTGGATTATGCTCATAAGGCAAACGTAGTACATCGAGACATTAAACCTGCCAATATAATGTATGAAATTAAATCGGATACGTTAAAAATTACTGATTTTGGTATTGCACGCATTACGGATTCAAGCAAAACCAAAACAGGGATGGTATTGGGCACTCCATCATATATGTCACCTGAACAATTAGCAGGTAAAAAAGTAGATGGAAAATCTGACCTATTTTCACTGGGTGTAATGATGTTCCAGTTTATGACTGGCCGTTTACCCTTTACTGGTGATTCAATGGCAACATTAATGTATAAAATTGCCAATGAAGTACACCCTAAGCCTGATAGTATCAGACCTGAACTACCCCGCTGTGTTTCTGTAATAATAAACAGAGCGCTGGCTAAAGATCCAGAAAAACGCTATCAAAGTGGTGCGCAAATGGCAGGTGACTTACGTAAATGCCTGCAAATAATTGCCCAGAATAAAAAGAAAACTAATTAGTAATAGAATTAATTTAATGAGCCTTAAAGACAAAATCAACATCACAGGAATCACAGACGAAGGTCTGGTACGTGATCATAACGAAGACAGTATTGCGAGCAATACCGATTTAGGTCTACTTGTGCTGGCTGATGGCATGGGTGGCCATAAAGGCGGTGAAGTAGCCAGTGCTATTGCCGTTGATTCAATTATGCAAGACTTAGCCTCTGCGCTACCACAAATTACAACGGGCAACACAGACGAGAACACAGGTTACAGCCTTGAAAGCATGTTGATAGAAAAAGCAATCAAAGATGCTAATTTAAAAATTTACACTGCCGCTCAAAATAATAAAAATTATGAAGGTATGGGGACGACTGTAGTTGTATTACTGTTATACGATAACCGTATCACTGTTGCTCATGTCGGCGACTCACGCTTATACCGTATGCGTGATCGAATACTAGAACAGATGACTCGTGATCATACTTTATTACAAGAACTGGTAGATCGGGGTTTTTATACACAAAAAGAAGCACGTGAGTCACTGAATAAAAATCTGGTGACACGAGCTGTCGGTGTAAACCCGGATGTTGATGTTGATTTGTTAGAAGATATCGCGCTGACTGGAGACACCTATTTGCTTTGTTCAGATGGACTATCTGACATGATAGACGATGACCTAATTGAAGATATTCAGTTAAATTATCGTGACAACCTGTACAAAATGAATAAAGAATTAATAAAGCAGGCAAAGGACCATGGTGGTAAAGATAATGTGTCCGTTATGCTCGCAGAGGTTTTAAAAGAATTTCCGGCTAATTCCAACTGGTTTTCTAAAATTTTTGATATATTCTCTTAAAATTAAGAGTATTTTTGTAAACTAAATGAGCAATTCAGAAGTTAACTGAATAACTTTAAAAAGATAGGTAGCAAAATGGCAACAATACAAATAAGTTTCAACGGTGAAGTCGAAAACGAGCTTCAACTGGATAAAGAAACAATGACCATTGGCCGCAAAAGTGACAATGATATCCCTCTGGACAACCTGGCTGTAAGTGGTCACCATGCCAGAATTCTCACCATCCTCAATGATTCATTCATTGAAGATTTAAACAGTACTAATGGCACCTACCTTAATGGTTCATTAATTAAAAAGAATGTTCTTGCAGATGGCGATGTCGTAAAAGTTGGTAAGCATGAGCTAAAGTATACAAATGCTAATGAAAGTTCTGCTGATGACTTCGAAAAGACGATGATTATTAACCCGGACTCTGACGGCATGCAGGAAACCGAAGGCAGTAAAGAAATAGATAAATCAGTTGGTGCCATTGTCGCTGAGATTGCCTCTTCAGACTCAGGTAGAAGTAGTCAGCAAAAAGCTAAGATTCGTTTAGTCAGTGGTGCAAATAGTGGAAAAGAATTACCACTTACAAAAGTACTAACCACACTAGGCAAGCCCGGTGTGCAGGTAGCTGCAATAACACGAAGACCTACAGGATATTTCCTGATACATATAGATGGTGGTGATAACGGCGAACGCCCCAGAGTTAATGATACTGAAATTGGCTCAAAAGCACACCCTCTAGGTAACAATGATGTGCTAGAGGTAGCTGGTGTTAAAATGACGTTCTTTTTTGAATAGTAACATTTGATTTTGATCGAATAAAAAACCTCCAAATATGGAGGTTTTTTTTGAATGAATAATAATCATAAATTTATGAATCATAAAATATCCCGCATACAGGATGATAATAGCCGAAAAGCCCGGCAAACTAATTCAATTAATAAAACAAAAGCTCGCAGCAATAAATACGGGGGGAACTTCAATATATTTTAATTGCTAACTGGAATTTTAAAAAACCAACCGAAATTATTAAAACCCACTATCTACAATTGACATACAATTTGATAGAGACATTAGAACATACCAGGATTGTCAATAAAGTAATGGGGATATAGAGCAGGAACATGGAGAAACAAACACGATTTAGCTAATGGGATAAAATAAGAACCCAAACTAAAAAAGATAGGGAAATATAAATAAAATTATATTTTGTAGAATACTGTTAATTGAGTACCATCATCATTAAATTCAAACCGTTCACTCAATTCACTAATGATGCCAATTCCTCGGCCATATAGTGATTCTTTTGATACTCCATATTTAATCTCTTTAAATCCCACACCATTATCAGACAATTTCATTTTAATAATCGAAATACCATTTTCAGAAAAAATATTAAACTCAAAGGTCATTAAAGCATTCTGTAACGATTTAAGCCTGATTGATTTATTCTCATAGTATCGTATAAAATTTTCATCATCTTTTTTATCAGAACTATCCAGACCAAGTAAGCTATGCTCTAAAGAATTGTTATACATTTCGGTAAGAATAATAACAAGCCATGTTTTTTTACTTGAAAGTTGAGGCAATGAACTTAATACCTCAGATATCTCATGTATGATATCCGTTTGACGTATTTCAACTTCAGAAACGGATATTGAAAATGACCAGGGCAATAAATCATGATCAGTATAAGTCAATGCTGAATTCACATTTAAATCCGGAGTATCACGACAAGTCAATTCAACGAGTGTTATATCATCGTGTTGACTGGATATGCCTGTAAATAAATTTAACTCATCTAAAATAGCATGAAATTGATCAATACTCCTGGTTTCCAGTATGCTCTTTAGTCTGTTACTACCAAACATATCTCCCTGAGGATTCGTTGCTTCGATGATTCCATCACTGTAAAAATAAACTTTATCATCTTTTTTAAAGTTTATTAATTTTACATTATCATCAAAACTTTCATCGTTAAGAATTCCCAGGGGCATATGCTGAGAATTAATAACATTTTTAATACCACCATTATTAGAGATTACATAAACTTCTGGCATTCCCCCCATCCAAATAGTCATTATGTCTTCACGAAAATTAAATTCGATAATAGTTGCCGCAAAAAACATACCTGTAGGCATAAGAAGATTGAGTTGCATATTAAGCTCACGGGATATATCAGAAACTGATAAGCCCTTCTTGACCATTTTAAAAAATACCATTGCGGCTGGCAATGTACCCATTGCAGCAGTTAACCCGTGCCCCGTAAAATCCCCCATTAATAAGTATAATCCACCATGCGGCCCTTTTTCGACCAGCAGGAGATCACCATTGAATGTGGACATTGGTGACATATGATACTTTATTAAATCTTTATCCAGATAACTTTTATTAAGTGCAGTATCAAAAAAATGCTCGATTAAATTTTGCTCATTACTAAGCTGAATATTTCTATCATTCAATTTCTGATTCAGTTCTCTTATACGCAAATTCGCCTTAATTTTTGATTCAAGAACATGAACATTAAATGGCTTTCCAACAAAATCATCGCCACCTGATTTAAGCGCATTGGTAAGAGTAAACTCTGTATCTAATGCTGTTACAAAAATAATGGGTGTATGGATATAATTTGTTCTATTTTTTATCTCTAAGGCGGATTCATAACCATTCATAACAGGCATATTAACATCCATTAATATTAAATCCGGGTTTTCATTTTCAAAAACTGAGATTGCTTCTTTACCATTTACTGCTTCAACTACAATATACTCTTTTAAAAGCATTAACATCTGACGAAGAACTTTACGATTAGCTTCAATATCGTCAACTACCAATATTTTTTTCATATTTTTTCTATAGTAAATTTTTTATCAAAACAAGTAATTTCAAAAACCTTATTAACTTCTTCATTACAGTTGATAATTTTTATATCCCTGTCTTCTTTACATAAATATCTTTGCATATTTAGAAGCATACCCAATGCAGAGCTATCAATAGAAGATGTTTGCCTCATATCTACGATAGCTGTATTTGGAATTTCAGAATACTTATTATAAGAGTCTCTAAATGTATTAAGTAAACTAAAATCAAATTTTCCTTTTATTTCAATAATTAAAATTTTATTATCGTCACTCAATGTAGATTTTATATTCATAAATTATTCCATAGGTACAATAAGATCAAAATAATTCAATATCACCCTGATCAACAGAAGTAGATGCGACAGCCCTGTTAATTACTTCATCATTCATATTCTCTTTACTAATATGAGAGTTAATTTTCTGAATTGCAGTTTCGTAGTCTCCCTGCATAAGAAAAGGTCGCAATGCATGAAGATCATCCTGAAACGTCTGCAAGTTCAATTTAACATAAGATATTAGTTGTGAAGCCATATCATCATACTGTAAGGCAATTATTGCTCGACCTACATCAGTCTGGATTGATTGGGTAATATCAGATGACTTATTCAAACTATTCGATACAAACTTATTTACCCTGTCAAGATCAGATATCATAGAATCAAAGTTCTCTTTGGCTTTTAAAGCATGATTCATATCTAGTGACGCTATTTGGCCGACTATAGCATTGGTTTCTGATAAGGTAGCTTTACTTAGACTAACATGCTTATGTATTAACTCATTTAGATCACCAGATTTTTTAGATAGTTCTCTAACCTCATTCGCAACCACAGCAAAACCTCGACCATATTCACCTGCACGAGCAGCTTCAATAGATGCATTAAGTGCTAAGAGCCCGGTTTGATCAGACAGATATTTCACATCTCCTAAGAGTGAAAACATGATATCCATTTGTTCAACCATATCCTGCATTTTATATGCAGCTTCTACACTCTTATCACTGACCTCAACTGTTAATTCTACATAGTCTTTAAGAACGACTTCAGTTTCTTTAGCAAAGATTTCGAACTTGAGTTTAGATAACCCATTTTTATCAGTTGATTTTAAGTTATCAATAACTTCCAGTGTTAAATTATTTTGTTGATCAGAATTATTTGATAATCCATTAAAGCTTTTCTGTAACTTATTACTTGCATCTGAGAGCACGCCTTGCAATTGATCCATACTTTCTAATATTGGTAGAATCTTAACTTCAGCTGAATCCGCTATACTTGTAAAACAATCAACCGCAGATTCTTTATTAGTCGTTTCAAATTCTTTAATATTTTGTTTTAAATCATTTCTTTCATATATGAACTGTTGGCCAGTCCAGAACACTGAAACTAAAATCAAGGTCAAAACAGATACTGTTGATTCTGTAATACTAAATATTATAACCATCATTAAAACAGTAAAAATCCAGGCTGGTAGATATTTAATATTCATACTAACTCTCCAATGGTTCAGCATATTCTTCCTTAATCTTTATAATTTCGGGTAATTTATCAATTAATGCCTTAACCAATAGAGGTTCAAAATGCTTTCCACTTTCTCCATTAATATGTTGAATCGTATCCGATACAGTCCAGGCTTTTTTATATGGTCTTTCCGATGTTAAAGCATCAAAAACATCTGCAATAGCTGTGATTCGACCCGATATAGGGATAGACAGCCCCTTTAGAGAATTCGGATAACCAGTACCATCCCACTTTTCATGATGTGTTAATGCGATTTCTCGTGCCATGATCATTAAATCTGAATCATCACCTGATAAAATTTCTGAACCAATAAGTGCATGCCGTTTCATAATATCCCACTCTTCAGAATTTAATTTACCAGGTTTAAGTAAAATATTATCAGGAATACCAATTTTACCTATATCATGCATAGGAGAAGCATTTAAGAGTAAATCACAATCATAATCTGACATGCCTATAGCCTTGCCAAGAATTTCAGAAATTTTACTCATACGAATAATATGTAAACCTGTTTCATTATCCCTATATTCAGCAGCGCGGCCAAGATATCTAACTATTTTTAAACGAGAATCATTTAATTCTTTAGTACGTTTACGAACATTTTTTTCCAGAATCTCATTCTGACTACGCATGAATTTATGAGCAACACTTACTTCAAGCAAATTTCGAACACGTGAAAGAAGCTCATTAACATCAAATGGTTTTGTAACATAATCTAATGCACCATTATCTAATGCTTGTTGTCGAAAACTTTGAGCATGTTGAGCTGTTAGTATTAGAATGGGTGGTATATCTTCAGAAAAATAATCATATAACTGATCCATTACAGCATATCCATCCAAATTAGGCATATTTAGATCTAGCAAAATAAGGTCACTTTTGTGTTTCCTGTTTAAATTTAAAACTTCACTAGAATCTTGTGTACTAATTACATTTTTATAGCCGTGTTGATTTAGTAATTTTTCAATAAGTTTAACATTCGCAGGCTCATCATCGACTATCAGAATATTTGATTTTTTTATATCTATATTAACTACATTAGCCATTAAACTCATTAAGCACACTCCACTGTTTTTGTAATAACCTAATCTCTACTTATAAAGTAATCGCCATACTTCTATCCACCGAATACCAAACTCCATAACATATTGTCTCGATTAAAAATTGACATTGACAGACCATAAAACTCAAACATAATCTTTTTAATTTCTATCGCATAAATTAATAACAAAGAAAACATCAAAAAATTTAGCATGTTGCAATGTTTTTATTATTTATTGAAATAAGAATTTTAACGCTTGTGGTTTTTATGTATGCATTTTAATTAATATATATTAATAATATATTTACATAAACTTTTATCAGTGTTATACCTTTATCCATCTGACATAGATTACGACTTGTCAATCATTAATAATTTTGAATCCACAATCTCTAGTAATGATGAAACATTAATTGGCTTTGTAATATAATGATCAAACCCTAATTCATAACCTTTTTTTATATCACACGGCATCGCATTTGCACTAATAGCAATTACTACGATATCTCTTGTAGCCTCATTAGCTTTCAACTGTTTAAGCACCTCATAACCATCCATGTCAGGAAGGTTAATATCTAGTAAGATAAGATCTGGTATGTGTTCAATAGCTAACTCAATACCTAACAAAGGCTCAGGCGCACTCCACATATGTATATTAGAACGACGACTTAATAACTGGTTAACCAACCGGAGGTTTGCAGGGTTATCTTCAATATATAAAACGGTATTTTTTTTATTAATTTTTTCACTATTCTCAGATAACTCAGAATCTTCTATCATTGATGCTAACAACTTATCCTCTAACACTGTACTTTCAAGTTTTATCCAGAATGTACTGCCTGTCCCTTTCTCGCTATTTACTCCAATACTTCCACCCATTAATTCAACTATATTCTTAGTTATAACGAGCCCGATACCAGATCCTTCAATTTCTGATTGTTCAGCACCTAATCTATTAAAAGATTTAAATAATTCATTTTGCTGATTTTCTGTAAGACCAATCCCTGTATCAGTTATACTAATTCGAATCTGGTTATCTTCTGTTTGTTTATAAGAAACAATCAATTGTCCATTCTCAGAATTGTACTTTACTGCATTACTCAGCAAGTTAAGCAGAACCTGTCTCAAACGACTGTGATCTGCAAGCACACCACTTCTTTGCTTCGTCATTTGATCAAAAGTTATATCTTCACCATCCTTAACTAAAGATATATTTAAATTTTTATTTTTTGCTAAAGGTGTAACCAACAATAAAGATTCACTTATAACTTCTTCAATAATAAGGCTATCCATTGTAAGCTCAATCCTGCCAGCTTCAATTTTAGCCAAGTCCAGTACTTCATTTATAAGCTCAAGTAAATGCCCGCCTGCTTTTGTTATTTCATTTACACTATCATCTTGTGATTCACTCAAATCATCCATTTTTAAAAGCTGACTAAATCCCATTATCGCATTTAGTGGTGTACGTAATTCATGACTCATGCTTGATAAAAATTGAGATTTTGCACGATTTGCATTCTCAGCTTCTTCTTTAGCTTCAATGATTTCAGACCTGTTTAAAGCCTCCATATCCATCATTCTTCTTGAATGAATCATTGCCCCATAAGTGATGTTAAAGGGGCTTAAAAAGTCAACAGTCTCTTGATTATATCCTTTTTTACTATTCGCTAAGCCATACATACCTACTAAATCACTACCATAAAAAACTGGTACTCCAATAAAACTATTTACGGATGGGTGACCATAAGGTAGACCTTTAAATCTCGGGTCTTTACTAATCTCATTGCTCATTACAACTTCACGGCTAACAATCGCATCACCAAATAAATTATCGAGGTCATGAAACTCAAACTCATTTAAATTATCTTTAGAGTTACCATCTTCAACTTTATTCCATTCTATATTTGTGATTGCATGTGTTTTTATAAACTGCTTGCCCTCTTCATCACACAACAATTCTGCCATAAACCCATAGTCACTATCTGTCAGTAACAATGCAGTTTTAAGCATTCCATCAACTGCTTTATTAAAATCTGCCTTTTCAACAAAACTCGTAGTTGATTGATGAAGCCTATCAACAAGACTTTTCTGCTTGTTTAGACTTTCTAGCAACGTTACTCTTTCAGTTATATTGCTGTGTATACAAATCATTCGTAAAGGATTAAAATCTTTGTCTCTTGAAACAATCGTTCCACGACATAATACCCATGTATATCCGCCCTCCTTACAAAGCAAACGATACTCTATGAAATAACTTGACATTTTTCCTTGCAAATAATCCTGCAGATTACTTTTAACATCTTCTAAATCATCTGGATGAATTCTATTAAACCACGTATCAGCATGTTGTATAAAATCATCTTCGGCATAACCTAACATTTCAATTAATAATTTTGAAAACTCCATTTTATTGTTTTGCATATCCCAGTCCCAGACACCATCTCCTGCCCCTTCAACTGCAAATGAAAAACGCTCTTCTGTTTCATTCAATTTTTTTTCTGCTTCTATACGATCTGTTACATCCTGTATTGTGCCTACTACAGCTATCAATTCACCTAGTTCATTTTTTTCTGTTTCTGCAAGCTCGTTAACATAACGTATAGAATTATCAGGTAGTAGAATACGATACACAACATCATGTCGACCTGTTTTTAACAACTTATCTACACTTTCTTCAAATTGTTTTAAATCATCTGGATGAACTGTTTTTTTCACATACTCAAAGCTCGGTTTGATAAAATAGTTTTCACAACCAAAAATTCTATACATTTCATCAGACCAGACAGCTTCATTATTAACAGTATTTGCTTTCCAGTTTCCGATTCGAGCTATCTTTTGAGCTTCTCTAAGTTCTCGCTCTCGATCAGCTAATGCTAACTCAGAAATCTTCCGTTCATCTATATCCTGCACCACTCCCAACATATGCAATGCATTACCCTCATCACACCTTACAACATCACCACTTTCCTGCACCCAGTGCTCACTACCATCTGGCCATACAACTCTGTGTTCAATTTTATATTCGGAGTTATTTTCAATACAGTTATTAACTGCTGAAATCACATCATTTCTATCATCTGGATGTACTGCTGCAAGAAAATTTTCATAGGTAGTTTCAGTCACTTCCCTTTCATAACCAAATAACGGCCAGATTCTATCGGACCAATACAACTCACCTGTCGATATATTCCAGTCCCAGGTTCCAATATTTGCAAACAGCTGACTACGTTTTAAGCGCTCTTCACTTTTTCTAAGTGCTGTTATATCAGTTCGAGCTGACACATACTTATAAGGTATTCCCTTATTATCCAGAAATGGAACAATCGTTGACTCAACCCAATACTCATTTCCATTTTTGTTCATATTACAAATTGAGCCACGCCAAATCACACCCTGAGAAATACTCCGCCATATTTTTTTATAGAAACTATCCGCATGATAACCTGACTTAAGCATACGATGATTTTTTCCCAATAATTCATCACGGCTGTAGCCACTTATCTCACAAAATCTATCATTTACACTTGTTATCCTGCCAGCGATATCAGTACTACTTACAATGTCATGCTGGTTCATTGTTACTAGATGAAATTTATTTTCTCGTAATGCATTTTGTAAATTATGATTTAATTGATGAACCTTTCTGGATCTTTTTACTCTAGATCTAATTGCTGTTAGCAAGTGATCTACTTCTACAGGTTTTTTTATAAAAAAGTCTCCACCAAGATTCATAGTAGCTAACTGTTTTCCAAAATCACTCTCTGCAGATAAAAAAATAATTGGCACTTGTGCCCACTCATCATCCTGCCTTATAATCTGAGCCAACTCTGATCCTAAACAGTCTGGCATCTGAATATCCATAACAATTATGTCTGGCCTATACTCTTCCAACACTTTTATACCTAGCATAGGATCATTTAAAACCCTATAGTCCATATCAGTTTCATTTAATATTGACGCAAAAAATTCAAGCATGATTTCATCATCATCTATAAATAAAATGCGATATGGTTTACTAACTAGTTTATCGGTTAAGTCAGTAAGTGTTTGGACAAATTTTTCAGGGTTAAGTGGTTTATTGAAATATCGACTGACACCCGCTCGAGCTGCTGACAAACGATTTTTTATATTATTATTATCTGATATTAAAACTATTTCTGGGCAAGGTTTAATTTCGTTATTAATTTCATTTATTAATGAAATTGCTGTTTCAGCATTATCTTTTGTTTGGCTACTAACAACCAAACAAGCTGGTATTTCTTTTTCACAGGCTTTAACCAGATCTCGAAATAACGGGTAGTATTGCACTCTGAATTGAACACGCATGAGTAGTTCTGATAAATTTATTGCTAACAGATCGTCACTACCCGTTATATAAATTAATTTTGATTTATCTTTCTTTCCCACTGACTCTAAATACATCTACCTACATTGACTCCACTTCAAGTCTTTGACACATAAGCTCTTGCAGTTTTGTAAAACTTACAGGCTTTGTAAATAGATAAACACTTTCAGGTAATCCACCTTCTTCTTGCACTTCATCTTCTCTAAGCCCTGTTATAACGATAATCAAACTACCTTGTAATTCTGGCATTACCTGTAATGCTCTAACCATTTGAAAGCCATTCATATTTGGCATTTTCAAATCGGTAATAATAATATCGGGTATTATATTGCCAATTTTTACTAATCCCTCGTATCCATCTTTTGCTGTTACAAGATCTATATCAACGGGCCAGGATAATAATTGCTTTTTATACAGACGAAGTTGTTGCTCATTATCTTCAACCACAACTACTGATAAATGTTTCTTTTTAATGACCCTATTACTAACGTCATGTTGGCGCTTAAGAATCTGATCAACAGATTTTCGAGTAATCCTTCGATGCCCTCCATCAGTTACCCATGCACTCAAAGAGCCATTATTCGTCCACAGCTGTACAGTACTTACTGCTACACCCAACAGGTCAGCCGCTTCCCTACTTGAATAGAAACTCTTTTGCTTTTCATGCATTCCTTTTCATACTCATTATACCCTATTAAAATTAAGGTTATAGTCTATATCGTCATTTTTGTCAATTTCATCATATTCATCTTTTTAAAAATTATAGGCGCATTAGCCTAAATCAAAAGATAACTAAGCTTTTAAGATCAATTCAATTTTTAAGTCGCAGGGAAGAATATTGCCTACAAAGTG
>Ga0316206_1001854_pt1 | contig 16394 bp, 18 predicted proteins | sample 6monthpyrite_MG_FD_204942 | JGI IMG/M metagenome (GOLD analysis project Ga0316206, IMG submission 204942) | Microbial mat bacterial communities from mineral coupon in-situ incubated in ocean water Damariscotta River, Maine, United States -... | ecosystem: Environmental > Aquatic > Marine >... | reverse complement strand
TTACTATTGTTAAAAAGCTTTTAAGCCCTTTTATACCGATGTTTTTTGGTGGTGTCAGCGATGGGATTCTAACCCATGGCCTTCCGATTAGGAATTATATCGTCACCTAAAACTTAAACTCATTCTTGCCCATTATCACGCCCTGAAAAAGGCATCGACTTCACTATCAAAAATTATTGAGATATAATTTCTCATTGTAAAGACGTACCCCAAGACGTACCCCAATTTGAAATTAAAGTGTAAATATGGCTATTGATCCAAAAGACTTCCCAGAAGCAGTAAAAGCAAATTTGAAGGCAAACAGTAAATTCGATAAGTTTTATTATCGTTTCACCCATGATGGAAAAACACATAAAGGTATTATTGATTATTCCAATAAATCATGGAGTAAGAGAGATCGTATCAAGTTTGCAGAGTTGGAATTGATCGAAGCAAAAGACAAAGCAAAAAATTCTGTAAATGAAGATGCGACTATCGATGAGATCGTAAATATGTATTACGAAACTTTGCCTGAAGGCAAATATCTCAAGCAGAAGAAATCCTATTATGAGCGCAACGTACAGAAGGCTTTAGGGAAGAAGAAGGCTAAAGATGTACTTCCAATCCATATCCAGAGGCTAGTAAACGAGAATATCAAAAAAGGTGACTCCCCACGAACTGCAAAGATGGCGATCGAATCGCTTTCACCTGCATTCAAGATAGCAAGAGCAAACCGGATTGTGATGCATAACCCATGCGAAGATGTTAAGATCAAGATCCCTAAAACACGAAAGATTGTCGTGAACGCTACGGAACGATTGACCCTTATCTATAAAACAGTGGTTGAAGTATACAAAAAAGATCCATTCTATAGAGCGTTCTTTCTTCTGGCGTTACAGGGTAGGCGAAAGGGTGAAGTAATCAACCTTCGGTGGGAAAATATATCGTTTGAGTATGATTATTACTTTCTGCCTAATACAAAAAACGATGAAGAGCAAAAGATATTCCTTCCGCCAAATGTAAAAGAGGCATTATTGGAGTTCAAAGGGGAAAAAGGATTTGTGTTTGAATCGCCTGTGAACGAAGGGCAAAGGCTCTATGATGCAAAGCGGCAAACTGAAAAGTTAAAGAAAAAACTAGGATCATGGTTTACAATGCACTACACACGAAATGTTATGGTGTCTGCAATGGCAGAACAGGGTGTGGATGCTATTTATATGAGTGGTGCTTTAGGGCATAATGATCCAAACACGATCACTAAATACTTGACTATGAACTACCTGCAGGGATCGCAGATAGCAAGCAATATGATACAGGGTTAAGGCGTTGCGTTTAGAGGCTGATCCATGTACCAGTAGGCTGTGTCTACATAATCGCCATCTAGTGTATCTATGATATTATCCTTGAAAGATATTCCGTATATCTCTTCTTCCTCTTCCTCTTTCTCTTCGTTATCGAAAGATCCTGCATCTTGTGACAATGCGATTTCCATTGCTGCATCTATCGCATAAGATCCAAACTCTTTTGATATTTCCGCTATACTCATTGTTCCTATGTTGAAGGCTGCATAATCTAGCCCTGCCAAGAATCCGTCTGCTGCTGTTCCACCGACCTGAACAGATTGAGATGCTGCACCAAATCCCATTGTTGCACCATACAATATTATCGCCGTCCTGATCTTCCTGTAAACCGTATCAAAGTCCTCGATGAAATTCTCATCAACACCTGCAAGATCCATTGCCCAATCTATCGACAATATTATAGGGTTTACAACGGGAAGACCATCGATAAAGTCCAAAATATTCGATACTAGACCAAGAAACGCCCCGACAAACCCACCAAGAAATGTTGAAAAAAACCCACCCTCATGCTGTTCAACACCAACGTTCACCGTTTGCTGAACTAGGATTATTGTTTCAAGTAGTGAAAGTGAATCCCAATAAGCCTCGTCTATATAAAGTGAACTCCATTCACCGTCTGCACGGTAGTATGTTCCTTCAATACTAGGTTGAACATTATAGAATGATCCCGTGTTTCCAGAGATCCAATCGTTTACATAGTTCCATATAACCCCTGCTATTGTATTGTAATCATATACGTTTACAGACCTATATCTAGCTGAACTAGAATTAATAAAATAGGTGTTATCGTCTGTACCTAGATAGATGTTTGAATATACATCTGCATCTAAAATGCTCTTGTCAGAAAGGTAGGATATATCACTTGCCCCAAGATCAATCGTCACTGTTGCAGTATATGTGTAGGTGTCTTTTAGTAGATAGTTTTCTCTGGTGAGAACAGGAGTTGAGTTTGACAATGTGATCGCATCTGCATGATTATTAAAGAGCGGAGTGCTGTGGTACAGATGCCCAACTGTCCGGTTTATCTCTTCGGTTAAAAGCCCTCCGTAAAGAATACTGTCATCCACTGACTGTGCAGCACCTATCTTGATTGTTTGTGCCGGAGGAGTTGGAGTAGGATCTCCTGTAGGAACTTCTATTTCATAGCTCCTTGAGATTGTTACGCTGCTGCCAAGTGCTATCTGTGGTGCAAATTCATCTCTCATGTGCGCATGAAGTGCATCCAGAGTATAAATTCTCTTTGCAACAAGATTAATGTATGTGCTTATATCGCCTTGTGCATAAACTGCCGATATTTCTGCCTTTGCATCATCATCAAGTCCACACACATCGCCAAGTTCGTTTGCTGCATCTGTAGCGAAGTTGCTAACATTGCATCTACCGCCAAAATGAGGCTTTCCATTAAAGTAAGGAGTTCCGCTATATGCAATAAAAGCGGCTTTAAAATCACGTTTCCACTTTCTCAAACCAAGCACACTTGATAATATGTGATTTGTGTAAGATCCGGCTACATCACCGTTTTTTATTACGAGTGGAATACCCATTATCAGATCGCATCTAGTGCCGTATTTAGCTTCAATAGAAGATCAGTGTTAAGTGTTCCGGTTGCGTTTGAAGTAAGGCCAACAACATCTGCCAACGCTTTAGCTTTATCGACCTTTTTCTTATCATCGAAGCCTGTTGCTTGCCTTACAAGCAGATCTGCCTTTTTAAGCTCTGTGGTAGATTGATTATCGATCAATATCTTTTGCGCAGATTTGTTTAAAATATCTTGTGCGCTTTGCGCTTCTTTTATTGCTATTTCGGAGTTAATTCTTGCTTCCTCTGCTTTTTCTAATGCTGCCTTATGTGGTTGCATAACTAAGGCCATTGCTGTTTGCTGCGCAGAGTTCGAGATATTTGTAGCAAGAGATCCGGAAACTTGTGCAATGAGTTTTGCCTTTTCAGATGCCGTTAATCCGCTCATTGAGTTAAATTGTTCGGTTATCTTTTCAATAGCTTTATCATAAACACCGCCAACTACCATGCTGTCCTTCTGGATCTGCGTGTATGCTGCAGTAAAGTCTGTTATTTCATCTGTAAAAGCCATCTAAGCCCCCTTTATTTAATGCCGAAGTGATAATGATCTTTGAGATTCTTCCAATCTCCACCCCAATAGTTTTTTTCATCAAGTTTTTTCCAATATAGCCCAAGAAGCTCCCAATGCTCATTTTTATGCCATTGGATCTCACCATCTACAAAAAGATTAAAATCGATTGCTTTTCGCTCTTTGTGATCGCTTTTAAGCGTGTGAGTCTTGCCCTCTTCAAAGTATCGGTCTTGCACGAATTGAGGTCGATAGAGTTCACCGCCTGTAAGCTTGTAGCCGAGAGCGTGGGCGTATGATATTAGCTTAGCTACGTTTTGAAGGAAAGTCCATTGCTGATCTGATAAACTCATTTCTTCCCCTTGAAGGAGTCCACAACTCCACCTGTAAAGTAAAGCGACACTACTGCTAAAAACGAGTATCCAAGCATCTGAATAACATCAAGTTCGTTTAGAACTGCAACGATTTCCCAACATTGAGGAATCCATATACCAATAATTCCAAGAGCTAGTTCTATGTAAAACAAAGTCCTGAACATATAAAAAATCTCTTTTGCAAGAAGTCTTTGTGCAAGCTTGAACGGTCGCATGGAATCAAGAAGCTTTATTTTCTCTCCGGCTTTCTCTTGATCTGTATGAAATGCATTATCTATGAGATCAAAACCTTTGTCGATAACGTCACCGCCACCTAAGATATTCGCCCAATTCATTTCATGCCATCCATTACAAGTTTTCCGATTCCAAATAGGAACATGGTTAGGATTATCCAAACGCCTTTTTTTTGATCTGCTTTAATTCCATCTATTCGTTCATGGATATGCTTTATAGATGCCTTTGTTTCAGTGTGGCGAAGTTCTGTGCGCTCTTCTAACACTCTTTGCTGCGTATGGATTTCTGCTAGTACAGTAAGAGCCTTTGACATTTCTTTTGTGTTTTTGTCTATGTTTTTAAGATCACCATGCATTAGAAGAACAGTGTCCTCTACTCTTCTAAAACGCTCTTCAACCACTTCTGCTTCCATCCTATTTTCCCTCATCCTCTTCTATAGATTTTTCGCAATGCTTTTTATCAAACCAATGCAGGATCTTGCAGAGCGTATACCGCCAACCCTTATCTCCATTTCTAACGTGCTTGCCGACTCTTGATGAAATCGTTTCGTCCGGATCACCGTTAAAAAGCGTATTTGCAAGCTGATCCATTGATATAATGATATTCCAGATATATCTCTTCATCACGCACCAATATAAGAAGGAAGTTCTAAAAGCAACTCTTCTTTCGTTGGCATAGTCCGTGTTCCTGCAAGTACATCAGCCTCTACCTGCCCTGCATATACCCAACAATTACTAGCCCACGTTCCAAGTGCAATAGCTTCGGCTTGAAAAGCATTTGCATATCCTGCGTAGCTTCTTGCTGAATTCATAGAGTCATATCTAAACTCTTTTGCTTTAGAATCTAGGTGTTGCTGTATCGTGTCCGAAAATTCTTGCTGTGCTTGTGCTAATAATTCTGCATCTGTAAACTCTTGGGCAGGTGTATTTGTAAGTAACCATTCTTCCAATTCTTTAGGAATCTTTGCATTAGGATACCAATTAGCATCATTTACAAAATACCCTTCACCTTGTATCTTTACTGTTTCTATAGTCATCATCTATCCTTTAAAGTTCGTTTTCAAATATTAAATAAGAGCTATTATCATTTATTGAAGATATTGAACCTACTGAACCTAGTGTCATTCCTGATGATATGCAGTCAAGTAATAATGTTCTCTCTCCATTTACAGAATTTTGCACACTAATTGAAGTAAGTGTGTAGTTAGAGACACCTGTCCTGTAGACAAGCTTTGAAGCACCTCCTGTAGACAATGAGATGCTTGATTTATCTCGCATTGGAACTGGTAATTCAATGGCAAGCATAATATTAATTGCACTATAGACTCTAGCCCAACCAAATGTAGGATACGTTGTATAAGCATCTTTGTTCATTGCAAAGCAATATCTGTAACATCTTTGCTTAACTATGTCTATAGGTAGATGTTCAAACTCTGTAGCAACAGGGCTAATTTCAAACTGAACATTTGTTTGATAAAATTCAAACGCACCTGTAGTCGGAAAACCTGTTTCAATACCTATGTGATTGCCTTTTCCAAAAGTTTTTGCTGATAGGTCTGGAACAGTGAATGTAAACTCATATTTTGCTTGTGTTCCCGTAACAGTGACATTTGGCTCTGAATGTATAACCTCTGTAACACTCCCCCCATCTCCATAATGGATATATACCCCAAAAGGATAATCAAATATTGATGAAGCATTTGCCTCGAAAGAGTATGTGACTGTACGTCCACTAAACTGTGTAGCATCCTCTATTTTTCTTGACATGCTTGCATCTGCCCCAAGAGCATCAGTAGAAGCTATCTTAATTAGTGTATCAACTCCATTTACTGATGTAACTTTTGAAACTGTAAGCGGTGATACTGCGCTTGCTGAAAGAGCTACTTTTACCATATCTGCTGTATACCCGTAATTCCCTGCAATCAGTGTAAATGAAGTTCCCCTCTGCCATACCTTGTTATCACCATTTACTATCTTGTTTTTGAAAGAAGCACCTTTAGCAACTGTATTTACTTCATTTATTGCACCAACAATGGTGGCTTTGTCTTTTGTATTTAGATCTGCTTTATCACCAGAATCATTTAGTGCCAAAAAAGTTGAGGCGTAAACTGCATTCAGATCAACTAAATCCGTCCACACTGCTCCATCGCCTGAATGTTGCCACTGTATAATATTTCCTGCTGCAACTTGTAGGTTTACGCTCTCCCCTGCATCCCCTTTGTCACCTTTTCCGAAAGGCACTGCATTAGACCAAACTCCTGCTGTAGCCGTTAATCTGAAATAGATCTCACCTGTATCTGTTGCTACAAACGCATACCCTTCCGGCTGATTGTCGTAGTTTGATCTTTGTGCCAACGTTCCAATGGAATCAACATTAAAAGCATCACCACGATCGCCTTTATCACCTTTTGGAACTCCTATCGTTAAAACACCAGAGGAAGAGTTATAAGCAACTGATGCACTTGATCCTGCCACCAACGTCTGCGCAAACACACTAAGCGTTTGTATTGAATTGGCTTTATCTGTCGCCGTTTGAGCCGCTGCTACTGCTATTGGGGTATTAGTTGCAACGTAAGCTTTGTCTTGCGCAACCTGTGCAGCATCCAACGCTGCCTGTGCAAAATCAACACCCATAAAGTCTGAATGCCAACCCTGTACCTCTAAATGCTTTGCTGTAATACTCGGACTGATATTCAGAACAATGTTGTTCATTGCTGCTATAAAATCACCTGTTGCCATCTATACTCTCCTATTAAGTTATTGTTCCAACGCAAGTGCTAAGTTGTGGGTTGTCTACACCGTTTATCATGTTTGTGAACCATGTATCAAGAGCAACCACATCTGTTGGAACACTTGCTAAGTCACCATCCTGATATTTTATAAATTCCTTGAATAAAGCAAGTTCATCACCACTCATCTTTTTTAGGCATCCTGTATCAAATGCCTCTTCACAAAGCCTGATAAATACTTCATCAAATATGATTGTGTTTCCGGAAAGCCTAAATTCCTCAAAATATGGATCTCTTTCTGCATAAATTTGTTGCAGGTAGGCAAAAGTACAGGCATCCATTAACAATCCGTTTCTGTTCTGGTTATTTTCAAGTTATAGTCAAGCATGATCCCCTCTGCTATAGCATCAAAATACTGCGGCCTAACCATCGATATATATGATGCAACAAGATTTGAAGCTGCATAAACCAACTCCCTATCAATGTCAATATCATCTGATTCAAGCTCTGGCTCTTTTGGCATTCGTATAAAATACCCGTCTTCTAATGACCTTAATATCCTGAAATCCTGATTCTGCGTAAGAAGCGAAAGACAATCAACCCTGCTTGCAATCTCTTCAAGAGCCTGCATCAAAAGCGGAATGTATACGGCATTGTCCGGAAGTTTTACATCTCCGGTAAGTATCGCATTTGTATGAGCTTTTAATTTCGTAAGAGTCATTCTAAGCCTTTAAATAAGCCCCACGAAAGGGGCTTTATAAAACCTAAGCTGTTAAGCCAACGCCGATTGCGAATGCATCTGCATTGCGGACTTCCATCGTACATGATGTGTAGTAACGCTTTGCCTTTGCAGTTTTTGATGTAGGAACATCATCAAGGTATGTTTCAACCAAAGGCGCATCTTTCATGTAATCGAAGTTACCTGCGATGAAAGTGTCACCCAAGCCGTACTTGTCGCTCAAGAAGCGTGATAGACGAATGTTGATCGTACCGAAGTCTGTTTCAAGAGAAACAACATTACGAGTAGACATTTTTTCGTTACCAAGCTGACGAGAAACAAGACCGTTGAACGCCTTTTTAAGACCTGCACCCACATAAATATCTTTGACCGTTTCACCTGCATCATAGATAGACTGTAGAACTGTGTTCATCTTGTCTTCGCTGAATGCAGTAGCAGCCGAATCGTTTGCCCAAGTACCTTCTGCAGCACCACCGGAGTCGAATGTAAACACATTACCTTTACGACCTGTTGCAATGCCCGATGCTGTTGTGCTGAATGTTGCATCACCTTTAGCTAGGAAATAGAAAAGACCTGCCATCTCACCTGCTGCGACTTCTGTACGAATAACCGGTGCTTCAAATACAGATACACGAGCATCCGCATCACGACCAAGACCGTACTTCATGTACTCAAGTTTAAGAGCGTGTTCTTTGGCTTTTTTAGCCACTTCGTATGCCATTTCGTTTCCGCCATAAGTGGCAACTTCCATCATGTCACGAGATACCATAATGTCGGTAGTAACGATCTCAACCGCATTCGTTTTCTTCTGCTTCGTTGATTTAGAAGCCCCTGCGAAGTCTGAAACCTCAAGTTGTGGGTTACGGGTTGGATCTGCAATCGGATCTATGATCCATGAGTGTTCAATACCCTTCGCCTTTGATTTGCCAATCTTTGAGCTGATCGGTGTTTCTGTTGCTCCAATCTGGATTACTGCATCGTGTACGGACGGTTTTAAGCCTTCACGAGATGTTGCAGGTGATTGAAACCCTGTTGATGTAATAGCCATCTTTACTTCCCTCTTCTTCTGTTAAGATTTTTGGCTTTACTCAAGCCTATGAAGGGATTTTCGTATAAAGTGGGGTGCAAAGTTTAGGAGTGTTTTTACAAATATGGTATGATTCATTAAAATATGATTTAAAAGGTTAGGCATGTTTAGATTTATAGGTATTGCGGCTGTGATGATCGCATTAACAGGGTGTAACTCCACCATGTCGAGTCTAGGTGACTTGACGGGAAAAATACTTGCAAGCGAGGTATATACATCTGATATAAACTGCACCAATAGCCAAGGCGAAGTTGTATCGATCAAGCAGGGCGATGATGATTTTGAATACAATGGAAGCTTTTTTGAGGGCAGCATCTATGCCGATAAGGAACTATTCTTTTTCAAAGGGAAAGACGGTGAGGCGATAGCAACCGCATACGATACAAATATCCGGATCATATACAATGACGGAAGAAAAGAGTATTTAAGCTGTGGTGCGGCCAATAGATTCGGTGTTCCGGCGAATTATACATTCACTGATCCATCGTATGACTATAGCACATGGGAAAAGGTAGATGCTGCTATCGAAGAACGCAGAGCAAAGGCTCAAGCAGAGATCGATGCGCTTAAAAAATGCAAAGAAGAAGCCCCGATGTGGCGCATGGAAGGCAAGTGTAAATCATAGCTATATATTTTACTATATAAAGGCAGGCTACTTGATGCCTGCTTTCTTCATAAGCTCTTTCGTTGTCATATCTTTTGGGGTGCGTTTTTTTAAGGGCTGGACTTGCTGCTTGTCTATTTGCTGTCTTGAGGCAGAGGCTTTTGCGTGTTGCTCTGCGATGCCTTTGAATCTTTGATTGACTCTTTCGACTTGTTCAACGATGTGAGTGTCAAACCACTCTTGTAGATCGGATCGTCTTTTGAGGCTATTCGTCTTGATTTGATCGCCATTCTTTATTCCTTCTATTAGATTGCTCTCTGAACTAAAATACGCAAGATCAACATCTTTGCTGAACTGTTCCAGAGCTTCTTCGGCTTTTGCATGAAAAACATCATTACTTAGTGCTTCGCCGTTTACGTTTAATATTCTAGCACCTTTTTCTGTAGATGATATTACAAAGCTATCCGGAAGCACTTTATCAAGGAGAGATTCAAGTTCAATCGTTTCATCTTTTGAAAGCTTCTTGCCGACCGATATTTCTATCCCATTTTGCTTTAAAATATCATCGCCGCCGTACATAGGATAGTGCCATCCCACACCGTCTTGACGGAAGGCTACGGCATACATCTCTGCCATATCATCAAGTTTTGACTTGAAAGAGTCCGTCAATTTACCCATCTCGTCCACTTCGGCTTTTACCTGTATTTGAGCCGATGGATTGACTTCGCCTTTCCATACTCCGGCAAGGTTGTTGTATTCACCTACTTCTAGCCCAAGCTTCTTTGCAATGATGCTTGATCCGGCCTGATCCGTAAGAGCTTTATACATCTCTTTGTGATAGTCATTCTGCAGCTTTTCCGGAAGTCCTTGAACGATAGCCTTTAGGTCTGGTGCAACATCTTCACCTGCTACGGCCTCAATGCTGATCTGTGACGTTGGTGTATCCGGCGTAAACGATGAAGGCCGTCTTAATGGCATAACAAGACTCTGGTCGATTGCTGCTTTGATCTCCTGATCTGGAACAGGATTCCAACTGTTTAGATCGATGCCTCGTGTTGCCTCACGGCCTTGATGTGATGCGATTGCATTTTCCTGATTCTGGATAAGCTAAAGCGCATTTTTCACATCAATGCGATAATCATCTGCTCTGGGAACTACGCCAAGAGTAGCCGGATCTGAAAAGTCGCCGGTTAATGTACGGATGATCGTATCGCTTCCGGCAATATTAAAATCGTTTACGGCCTGATTCTTGTCTACTCTGATGCCCATTCTTTCCATAAGGTCAAGCTGCGCTCTAAATGCTGTATCTTCCCACTCGATAGCCCTTTGAGCCTCTTCTGCTGTTAATCCCTTGTATGTTCTCGGATCTTCTGGATTGTATGGGTTTTTCGTGTCGTTTCCAAGTGCGCCAAAACGTCTGCTGTCACCGTATTTGGCTTGCATCATGCGCTCTGTTAAGGCATGAGCCAATTCATGCACACCACGCCATGCTTTCGTATACTCTGGATCGTTGAATGCTCCGTGTGTATCGTATGGATCGTAAACCCAGATGTTTCCGGCCTCATAACCCTGCTTTTTAAGCTTGTTTCGTGTTTGTGGGCGTTCCTCGATTACAGTGTCACCAATGCGCTTGCCAACATTCTCCGGATTGGAAGAAAAATACCTGATCTTGAAGCCGTGTTTTGCTGCTAGGTCTTCAACGATGTTCGGATTCTGCATAAGCTTATCAAGCACCATCGGCTTAAGCTGATCGCCTGTGTTTTTATCCATGATCCGCTCAAAAGTTCGTGAGAAAACCGCACCTGAAACCTCTTTGAACGCTTCTGGATCACCTGCTGCAGCCTTTGCGATAAGTTCCGGTGAAACGGCATCCGTGTTTAGGCTTTTACTGCTTGCATCCATTGCTATTTCATCTGATCTTTTGACGATAGGTTTTGGAAGTCCACCCTCTGATCTTTTTAGCATCTCAAACGGTGGATTTGAAGATCTTTGCTCTGGCGATAGATTCATCCGTGTCTGAACATCTCGTGCCTCTTGCTCTCCAAGAAGCGACTTGTAAAGCTTGTGTCTAAGCTCCATGTCCGTTCCGAATTCTGTTTCATGGTTAATCAGATAACTAAGAACATCGTCTTTATTTTCTTTCATGTAATCATCATAAGCTTTCTCGCTCATGCCAAGATCCAGATAATCTTCTTTTGGCTCTAAGAGCGTTCTTGCTTTTGTCTTGATGCCTTTGTCTGATACATTCTTTTGTGTATACTCGACAAGATCATCCAATGACATTCTATCTGCGCTCCCCCCTCTTCCAAAGTCCTCTTTCGTCTGGATATTATGCTGCAGTTCGTGAAGGATTGTGGATTTAATATCATCACTATTCCAAAGCTTTGAATTTATTGACAGAAGGTTTGATTTTGGATCATAAGATCCATGTATTGTGCTTTCAAGGTCTTCTGCTTTAACTTTTACATTTCTTAGCTCTGGGTATTGTTTAAACAGATCTTCATGCTCAATTACAGTATCTAAACTATGCTCTTTTCTCTTTACTGCCTGATTAGTCTGCATTAGGTTGATTTTTGTATTGCCTTCTGCTCCTATTGTTTTTAACTTCATGTCGCTATCATCAATTTCAAAGCGTGGCTGCTTGTCGTCTATATTGGAGAATGCTTTTCCTGCCTTCTCCGCATCTCCATATCCCGTTGCGCCCTTGCCGCCAAACATAGCATTTATGCCATTGGCCTTCTGTACCTGTGGAGTAAGATCAATCGATTCCAAGATCTTTTTGGCCTGTGCGCTCAACTCTTTTCCTGCCACCTTTGCAGTACCAACCGCCGCTTTTACTCCTGCGACTGTCGGAACAGGTGAAATTAATTCACCTACTGCAAATGATGCACTGTTTGGATCGTGTGCCATGCCTGCACCAAAATCTTTGATCTTGCCTGCCATCTTAGCTTCAATCTCTTTCGGCTTCTTGTAAACGTCCGTTGTGAGATCAAGCACTGCAGATACAGGGTTTGTATATCGTCCGAGTTTTGATCCAACATCAATCATATCGCCGAGTCCAGATACCGCACCGCCTGCAAGATCTTTTGTTGTGTTCTTGAGCTGCTGCACCGGTGGTGCTTTGAAACTATCAACAACCTGTTCACCTGCACTCTTCAACGTATCGATAGGATGCGCCCACCTGCCAAGCTCCGAGAATGTGCCTTTCGGCTTCTTCTGCTCTGGTGCGATCATCTCATTCATATTCATCATTGATTTCCTATTGCCGGTGCGCTTGCCACTCCGATATTTCCTAAAGTCTTTTGCATAAACTGCACTTGCTTATCATCTAAAAGCCCTTTGGTGAGGTGCTTGTATCCTGTAGGCGAAGTGTAGTATTTAGCCGCTCCGTATTTGGCTGCAGGCAACAATAACCCTTGTGATCCTGCCCCATACACTACCGCAGCATCGATTGCACCTTCAATGGCCTTTGCTGTTCCGGAAGGGTTTACTCGGTTTGGTGTTGATGCACCAACCGCCTGATCCAGATTGATGTAGTTATTCAAAACATCTTGCGTATCTTTCCCTACAAGATTGTTATGAACATCACCGTATTTTCTCTGGTATGTTCCAAGTTTGGCTGCAGATATGTACTCATCACCATTTGGTGATTTCACTGTTGATCTGTCTACCATGTTCGCCAAGTGGCCTTTTTCAAGATCACCTTTTGCTCCACTCATTTTGATCGCATTATCAAGGCGTGTCGTTCCTCTCGGTGTAACCATCGTATCAATGACTTTTTCCGGATAAATAGGTGCTTTTCTGTCTGTTCCGACTACATTCTTTATCTCTGGTCTTGAAATGTCTTGTTTGAAACGCATATAATCGCCGTCAAGAGCTTTTTTCTCTCCACCCAAGCCCATTCCTTGCATTGCGTTCTCAAAGTCTGTATCGAGTGATCCCTTGAGCGTTTTAAACTTGCCTGCTTTTGCATCTCCGCCGGCTACGTTTGATTTGCTCATATCCCCAAGTTCACTTCTAACTGCTTTATAGGCAGGGTATGTAAGCTCCGGATCTGTTCCTTCCTTCTTGCCTAACTCTGCAATAGCCGTGAGCTTCTTCTTCACATCTTGATCGATATACGCATCCGGAAGCAGATTTACCTCTTCCAGAAGAGCGTTTGCTTTGCGCTGTGCTTCCCACATAGGCATCTTGACCGTTCCTGCCTGCTCCGCTAATGCATCATAACGCTTTGAGAAGTTGTCTTTCGTGTGCTGCATCATGTTCATCGTCTTCTGCTGCACCGATTCACCAAGCTCTTTTGCTCCGAGTCCACCCGTCTTTGCTTCGATGTTCTTGAGCAGGTAGTCTTTCAGCCCTTTGAACTGCATATCTTTGAAATTTGTAATGCTGTCACCGGTAAACCCGTAGCCAAGAAGATTCTCAAGGCGTGTAAGCGAATTCACGCCCATCGTGTCGGCAGGAGTAAGTCTGATCCCTGCATCAAGTGCCATCTTCTCTAATCTGTCCTGCTCTAATCCGTAGTGGTGCTTAAACGGGTTTGCTATCTTTGCAATGGCCTTTGATCCAATCTGGCCTACACCTTCCCCGACTCCACCGTACAGAGCAGATTCACCAAGATCGCCCAATTCTTCTACTGCAGCTTGTTCGTTATCTATACCAAGCAGTGATCCGATCTTCTTCTTTCCTGCTCTTCCAAGGACTGTGCCAAGCGATCCGCCTGCCACTGCTCCCGGGACTCCACCACCAAGAAGCCCTGCTGTTCCACCTACCGTTCCGGCGATAACTTCCGGTGCATAACCAACGGTATCGGCAACGTCTGCCCATTCAAGCGTATCCGGATCTACATGATCCCATTCGCCATCTTCGCCCATGTAGACATACTGCTTTTCTCCGTCTTTGACATAGCTTCCGACTTTACCCTCTCCGAAGTGATCCATAAGTGCATCTTCATAACCTGCATCGGTATCAGAGAAAGAAGCTTTTGTTCGTACTTTGAAGCCTGCTCCATCATCACCGACTTTGAGCATTCCATCATCGATTCCGGCTTGAAATACAGCCTGCTTATATTCCGCAGAGTCAAAATACTCCTGCGGCAGTTTTCCGTTTTCGACCAAGGTCTTTGCTACTCTGATGAGCTTGAAGAGTTTTGATTCTGGTTGATTCTCGTTCATTTTATGATCCCTGTTCGTCTTAGTTCATCCATGTATTGCTGTGCTTCCTGAACAGATGGTTTGCTCTGTTGCGCAGGCTTTTCAGATCTTCTTTGCGTTCTGTTGGTCTGATACTGATTCATGCGCTTTGACGTTTCAAACATCTTGTTCGCTGCATCTTCCCCGTAGGTGTCCGCTATCTCGTTGTATTTGCGCTCGAATGCATTACTAAGGATCTGGCGTTTACGCTCAAGCTTCTGTTTGAAGGCCGTATTATCATCGTCCTCTGTGATCGTCTGCTTGTTGTACGCTGCGATCTCTTGAGGTGTTAGAACTGCACCCATCAACTCGTTTCGCTCTTTGTTATTCAGATTACCCATTGCCTGCTGATAGAGGGAATAGCCTTTATTGCCTGTAAAAGATGTTTCCGGAACACCTGCTTTTCTCAATAACTCGTTGATCGTTCCGTCCACTGCTCCGACATAATCATCTTTGTAGTTGTCGTTAAGATAATCGAGATCCGTAAATGTCTGGATCACGGCATTAACGCTCCCGTAATCTTTTTCTTTCGGCTTGTTCGCTATCGCTTTTGTTCCAACGACTGTCGGCTCATTGCTAGATCCGCCCATATTTGGCAAGACGTATTGAACAGATCCATTGTCTGTTTGAATAGGGATCATTTGCTTTTTGGCAGCCAAGTTGTTGATAGCTCGAGTGTACTCCGGTGTATCTGCTCCGTAAATACGGGCAAACATCTTCTCATCACTTGTAAAGCCGTCCATTGTGTCACGGTATACAGGCACATTTGTTTTCGAGGTCTGGCCCGTAGTTGGATCGTAGTTCCAATGAAAGTCTGTGCCTTCGATGGTCTTCATCTGCGGCCTTACTTTGTCAAATTCCATCTGCGCTTTAGCCATATTCCCAAGCTTGTTTTGCGTAATGACGTTTGGATTCTGCACATCATACCCAGAGGATTTTGTAAGTTCCGGATAGTTCTTTGCTCCGATGGCAGCGTATGCACCCAACTGATCGTTGTTGTCCTGCACCTCTTGATCGAACTTGTTTTGAGCTAAAGCCTGTTTCTTTTTGAGCAGATCATCATTGCGCATCTTTGTATCGTAGTTGATCGCTGCCGCACCTGCATTAGCAAAACCGTCACCGATTGCAGAAGCAAAACGGGTGTCAAGCTGTGGTGCTGTGTAGGTAAATCTATTCATATCAGATCCTTAAATCGTTGGCGCAGAATAAGTGCCTAGCGCGAATGCCGATTGAACTGCATCATTGTTCTTTTTTCTTTGGTTTAGGAAGTCGTTGTACTGTGTATTGAACTGATTTTTTGAGAAATCAAGCGTATCTTTCCCAATCTTGTATTTCATGATTCCGCCGCCGATACTGCCGAGTCCTTGTGCCATGCTTCCAACATCGCCCCAAGATAGTCCATCTACTCCGAAAGCTCCTGCCATAATTGATCCTTTATCTGTATTGTTACCGCCAAGATAGCCAACTCTTTACTGCAAAATCTATTTTACTTTTGCACTAAAGGGGCGGCTAGGCTTAAAGCCCACCGACAAGATCAAGGATAGCTCTTCCCTGATCCAGAGTATTATCCGCTTCTTTGATGCGAGTCATTGCATCCTTTGAAGACGTTACCGCATTCCCGTTGCCTACCGGCACGATTGGATCTGGCTTTGGTGCTTGCTGTGCTGCAAACTTCTCATTCCAGATCTGTGACCATCCTGCTTTGTTATCAAGAGCTTGAGCTTTAGAAACGATGTTTCCCTTCTCATCCATTGCAGGATGCCCGTTTGGCAGCAAATATGGCTCATTGACCATCAAGGAAAGCTCTCTGGCTACCAAGTCCGGATTAAATCCGTTGTGTTCCGCTTTGAGTGCATTAATGTCACTCTCCACCTGTGCCATATAAGCCTTCTGTGCATTCTGCTGTGCGATCTGCTCTTGCTGTTGGATCTTTTGTTGAAGATCTGCATTTTGCTTCTCAAGTTCCGTCATTCCCATGCGCTCTTTTAGCTCCGCAATCGCCAATTCCTC
>Ga0316206_1001853_pt1 | contig 16409 bp, 17 predicted proteins | sample 6monthpyrite_MG_FD_204942 | JGI IMG/M metagenome (GOLD analysis project Ga0316206, IMG submission 204942) | Microbial mat bacterial communities from mineral coupon in-situ incubated in ocean water Damariscotta River, Maine, United States -... | ecosystem: Environmental > Aquatic > Marine >... | reverse complement strand
GCTACCGCCTATCAACTGACAAATCTATTTTTTAACCGGACGTTTCTGTAATTTTCTTTGTAATGTTCTTCTATGCATTCCCAGCGCTCTGGCGGTTGCGGAAACATTACCATCATTATCCAGTAATACTTTTTGTAGATGCTCCCACTCCAGACGTTTTGGTGATAGGGGATGCTCTGCAGGTGCGACAGATTCATCGGTAAAATCATTATTAAAGCTGGCGATAATTTCATCGGCATCTGCTGGTTTAGTTAGATATTGCTTTGCTCCGAGCTTAATTGCCTGTACTGCAGTGGCAATACTGGCGTAACCCGTTAACATTACAATGTTTATGTCTGGATTTATTTCAACCAGATTTTCTACAAGTAGCAGCCCGGATTCTTCACCAATTCTTAAATCAACAACCGCGTAAGCTGGTTTGTGAGCTTGAGCTAACTTCAGAGCCTCTGCTGAATTTGTAGCAGTGGCAACGGCATAACCGCGTCGTTCTATAGCGTTATTTAAAACTAGACAAAAAGTCTCATCGTCATCCACAAGTAGTATATCTATAGTGGGGTTGTTGTTATCAGCGGGCATGAGTAGACTCAGTAAAGCTTTGAGTTAGAGGTAAGATTACTTTTACACTTGCGCCACCTTGCTGCCTATTGGAAAGATAAATACTTCCACCTAGTCGCTCAATTGAAGCGTAAGCTAAAAACAGCCCTAAACCTAAGCCCTGCTCCTTACTTGAATAGGTTTGTTTACCAGCATGTTTCTGTATCATTGAGTCGAGTCCTGAGCCATTGTCCATAACAGTGATTGTGATTTGATCTTCATTTTGTTCAGCTTTCAGAATGATTTTTTCTGGTGATGCATCAGCTGCATTATTAAGAATACTAATAAGTGCCTGTGTCATGGTCTGTTCGGCAAGTATCTGCGCTTTAATATTGTTTAAGTCACTAGCCAATTCAAGTTTAGTCGTCGGTCTTTGATGTTGCCATTGTTCAATTAATTCTGAAAAGTATTGCTGAACAGTCAGCATTTTTCCACCTGTTATTAATTCTTCACCAGCCGATTGAGAAAGTGTGGTTAAAGCAGATTTACACCGATCAACCTGCTCACGAATTATTTTCAAATAATCACTAGACTGTTCAAATTCTTTTATGGCCTGCATTTCTTTAACAATAATGGCAATAGTGGAAAGAGGTGTTCCAAGCTCATGTGCTGTTCCTGCTGCGAGTGTACCAAGTGCAACCAGGCGTTCGTCACGTAGTGCATTTTCTCTAGCCTGTGCAAGATCGTGGTCTCTTTCACGTAAGCTGTTTGCCATTCGAGCGACCACATACGCAACCAGTAAAGCAGTCACCATATAACCTAACCACATACCAATGATATGCTCGTGAAAGCCAGTGTTATGTTGCATGTGCATATCATGAGGTGAGCTATCTGTAATGGGTTTATAGAAAAACATTAATAATGTATAACCAATCATACTAAGTCCGGTGATAAGCCATATTGCTTTGCCGGGTAGTAATGTAGCAGCAATAAAGATAGGCACGAGATAAAACCAGCCAAATGGGTTGCTTGCACCACCAGTGAAATAAAGAACGCTGGTAAAGGCAGCTACATCAATAATTAACTGTAATATGAGGATGTTGTCTGTTACTTGTTTTTTACTATATAACCACCATCCGGTAATGAGATTAATTAATAGCAATGAGCTTAAGATGACAGAGATTGAAATTATTGGTAAAGCAAAATTTTTAAATGATGCAAAAATAATAAATAAAAAAGCAGCAGTAATTAAAAAATTACGCAACATAAAGAGTCGATAGAGGTTATGTGCCTGGCTATTTTTATGTTCAAAAAACTGAGGAAGTCTAATCATAGTGGGATTTAAATATGACAAAATGTCATTCTATATTTATCAGGTGAACAGAAAACACAATAACGAATTTAAAAGTATAGTGTATATGTCAGTTTAACAACAGTTTAGCTATTTTTCGTTAACAACGGTACGTTATTTTACATCATATGCCATTTTGTCAGCTGCGACATTCTGTCGCATTATGTTTAGCCTGTTTCCGTAATAGACTGTCAAAACAATCCTCCCTCCTTATGGTTTAAAAATGACGAATGAAATAAAAAACAAGATTAAACGGCTAATTGTTGGTTCAATGATTAGTGTTGCTGCGCTGCCAGTATTTGCGGCCCATGATCATCACAAATCGCCTGATGCCCCCATTGGTATTATGGGGCATCATATACACCCTCAGGGAGAGTGGATGCTTAGTTATTCGTTTATGAAAATGGAGATGGACGGTAACCGTAATGGTACGGAAAGCGTTTCACTGCCACTGCCAGGTTATATGGTCAGTCCCTTGAGCATGAATATGGATATGCATATGCTTGGTGTGATGTATGGATATACGGATAGCGTGACATTTATGGCTATGTTACCTGTTACCAGTATTTCAATGGATCATATGGTCAATATGAATGGAAATGAATTTACAACAGAAGCATCAGGTGTTGGTGATTTGAAGCTTTCAGCTTTAATTGAAGCGGGAGAAAACTGGGTAACAAGTGTAGGTATAAATTTACCAACTGGATCTATTGATGAAAAAGATGTGACGCCTGCAAGCAGTGGAGTTGCAGTTCAATTGCCTTATCCTATGCAATTAGGTTCTGGTAGTTATGAATTTACATTGGGCACTACATATATAAAAAACTACGGGGATAATAGTTGGGGTAATAAAGCCGACTTAATTATTCGGCTTGATGATAATGATCGGGACTACAAGTTGGGAAATAGTGTTGTTTTTAATAGCTGGTATAGCTTTGGTGTAAGTGAAAAAAGTACTCTATCAGTTAGATTGAAGTTAATAGACTGGGATAATATTAGCGGTGCAGATACGGCTCTTAATCCAATGATGGTTCCAACTGCTGATGCAAATTTGCGAGCAGGTACGCGGGCTGACGTGTTGTTAGGTTATAACTATCAACTTACGCAGGCCGCATTAATAGGACTTGAAGTAGGTTTACCTTTCTATCAGGATTTAGATGGGCCGCAACTTGAAACTGATTTAACTATGCAGTTGGGTGTGCAGTATGAGTTTTAGGTTTTAGGCGCATCTCTACCGGGGACAGATCATCTTCCGCGCTCTGTCCCTTGAGTTGAAACCATCAAGAGTCTTACGGAGTCGTTTCGCTACACTGTCGGCTTCTAGTGGTATGGGTTAAGGGGGCAGGGCGCAAAAAACGCGACCTTTTCCCGATGGAGATGTGCCAGGGCAGGGTAACTTATGGCAGTAACTATGTACTTTTTTCTCTGTGGCAAGGCTTTATAAATCAGGTAAAGTTTTGCCGGGGTTTAAAATATTGTTCTTATCAAACACCTGCTTAATTTGATGCATTAAACTGATTTCTGTTGAACTTAATTCCTTTGAAATATAATCACGTTTTTCAATGCCTACTCCATGTTCACCGGACAGGCTTCCATTTAAGCTCAACACCAGATTAAAAACTTCATCCAGGCATTGTGTAGCGGCTTTCATTTCAGCTTTATCATCCGGGTTAACGAGTAAATTAACATGAATGTTACCGTTACCGGCATGACCAAAATTAACTATTTTAATATTGTGTGTTTTACTTAGTGCATCAAGCCCGTTAATCAGAGCGGGTATATTTGAAACGGGTACAACTACATCTTCATTTATTTTTTTAGGTGCAATTTTTCTTAATGAAGGAGAGAGTGCTTTGCGTGTTTTCCAGAGAGCAGCTGCTTCTTCTTTTGTTTTCGCGAGTTCTGTCTCAATGTAACCATCTACTTTGCATGCTGTGATAACTGCTTCTGATTCAATTTGTATGGTGTCTGTATGTCCATCAACTTCAATCATGAGCATTGCCGCTGCATTCTCAGGTAACGGGGTCGTGGAGTAATCACGCACCATGTCGAGTGCGTTTTTATCCATAAATTCTAAGGCGCAGGGAGTAACTGCCTGCGACATAATATTAGATACAGCTCGTGCTGCAGCATTAATACTATTGTAAGTGGCTTTTAATGTATGTTTAGCTGATGGCAAAGGAAGTAGTTTAAGCGTGGCTTCAGTAATGAGTGCCAAATTACCTTCTGAGCCAATAATAAGTCGGGTCAGGTCATAACCAACCACTCCTTTTGTAGTGCTGGTACCGCATTTTATAATATCACCGTTACCTGTAATGGCGCGCAGGCCTAATGTGTTTTCACGACAGGTACCGTATTTTACTGCGCGGGGACCTGCAGAGTTGTAAGCAAGATTGCCTCCAACAGAACAGAAGGCGGCACTGGTCGGGTCGGGTGCCCAGAATAAGCCGTGCTTAGCAGCACATTCCTGAACCTCAAGGTTGGTAACCCCTGGTTGAACATCTATGCATCGATTGTCCGCATCCATTTTTAATATTTTATTCATGCGTTCAAATGAAATAATAATGCCACCACTTAGCGGTACTGTGGCACCAGTTGTGCCGGTTCCTCGTCCACGCGCTATTAAAGGTGTTTTGTACTGGTTGCAAGCGCAGGTGATTTGTTGAACCTGCTCTTCAGACTCGGGAAAAACAACTGCCAGTGGCTGTGCATGACGCCGACTATTGTCATAACCATAAGTCAGGCATTCAGACGTATCGGTTAAAATATTATTAACAGATACTATTTTCTGTAACTGGTTTATAAGGGGTTTACTCATATCTTATTAACTTAATGTTTTTCAGGATTAAGTACCCATTAACTGAGAATCAACAAGATCACCCAGGCAGTGAATAATAAGCAAGTGTGTTTCCTGAATTCGAATAGGCGAATCGGAATCAACTCGAATTTCTACATCGTCATGCGCTAATCGTGCGCTGACTTCACCGCCACTTTGTCCAGTGAGGGCGATAATTTTCATCTTTCGTTCGTGTGCCATATCTACCGCACTAACAATATTTCCAGAATTACCACTGGTAGTAATAATTAATAAAATATCTGTTTCCTGACCGAGCGCTGCAACCTGGCGAGAAAAAATCTGGTCGTAACTATAATCGTTTGCTATTGACGTGAGGATGGATGTATCTGTTGATAGTGCAATAGCTGGAAGTCCTGGACGTTCCATTTGAAAACGATTCAGCATTTTCGATGAGAACAGTTGAGCCTCACCAGCTGAGCCTCCATTACCACAGGATAAAATTTTACCTCCGGATAACAGGCTGTGAGTCATCAGTTGAGCACCCAGGGCAATGGAGTTTTTAGACTTTTCTAGTGTGCGTTCTTTTGTGGCAATGTTTTCAGCAAAGTTGTTTTCAATAATTTCTATAAGATTCATGGTTAATCAGTATGTTTTTTAAGATTATGGATTAAATTTAAAAAGCGTTTTTAATCCATTCAATTGTCAGGTTATTGTATTCGCCGCTGATTGCTATCACATCAAAACGAGCGTTTATTTCACGACCTTTTTTTTGCATATAGTAAAGAGCTGTCTTTTGTATTTTATTCTGTTTGGTTAGTGTCACACTGGCTTTGGCTCCGCCGTAATCCTCATTCTTTCTATAACGAACTTCAATAAAGACAACAGAGTTCTGGTGTTGCATTATTAAGTCTATTTCGCCATAACGGCTATTAAAATTTTTCTCGATCAGTTTTAAACCATTTTTTGTCAAATAGTTTAAGGCAAATTCTTCGCAGGTTTTGCCTTTAGTTGATCGGCTGCTGAAGGGGTTGAGTTTTATCAAGAGTTAAATTCACAGGCAGTTTATTAATGTCAATTAATTTTGGTATGCCACGTTTAAACTGAGCAGATAATAGTTCTCTATGTATGCGATTAAAAGGGTCAAGGTAAAGGTTACCTGTTTGACCTGAGAATCGTTCATAACTTTTCCCCTGTAAGCGGCCTAGAAAAGGAATTAAATTATATGAATCTACACCGAGTGCAAAGAAACGAGTGTAGCGCTGTTGTTCTGGCCAGTAATTTATTAGTGACTGTTTAGGTTTTGAAGGCGCGTTGAGTATCCAGGGCATATCTAAAAAGTTAAGGTCGTCAATATCACGGTCAGCCTGTTTGTTAAGTTGTCCGGTAAAAGCATGGGATGTGGAATACACGGGAATTTCACCGGCATAATGAAATTTAAACTGAGGTTTCAGCTGGCGTGCATCTTTGGGTGTGGCTGCCATAAAAATCATGTCAACATCCTGACGACGGTAGGGCGTGAAGTGCATTTTTGTGCGCATAACATTTTGAATGCTGCGGTACCGACTATAACTTTGCTTTATATTTAACATGTTTTGTATGGGTTGTTTAAAGTCGTTTTTATTGGGTGTATAGGTTTGTGCACTGACTACTACTCCGCCCAGTTCTTCAAAACGTAACTGAAAAGCATTACGTAAACGCTCCCCCCATGCGCCTTCAGGAACTAGAACTGCAGCATGTGTATGTGCCTGCCGAAAAGCCATTTCAGCTGATTGACGGGCCTCATCTTCAGGCAGAAGACCAAATTGAAAAAGCTTCTCGCTAGTTTTAGTCTGCGTGCTGGCGTAATTCAGGGTCAGCGTGGGTATATTAATTTCTTCTGCTCGTGTGAGAATGTCTACAGCTGATTTAAGGAAGGGGCCAATTATAAAATCAGCACCTTGATTAGACGCTTTTTTATAATAATTCCAGATTGCAGCCTGGTTATCACTGGTGTCGATAAAGCTAATTTTAGGTTGAAATGTCTTATCCGGGTGCTGGTAGTAGGAAGACATGATTCCATCTCGAATTGCAGAGGCTACCTGAGCGTATTTTCCATTTAGTGGAAGTAATACTGCAATATGTTTTGGTTGTTCGATTAATTCGATTTGCTTGTCACCAAACTCTTTAATGAATATTTTTGCTGCGGGGTGATTGGGGTACTCTTTACGCCATGAATAGATTCCGTCCTGTAAGTGTTGCCAGTCAACCTGTCCACGTTTTGCGATTTTAGCTAATTCGACCCAGCCAAGAAAATCGGCATTGAGAGGTGCGCTGCTAAGTTGTTGCAAGCTGGTTTTTGGCAGCAAAGAAAGTGCCTCCCATATAGACTGATGATTAAGTTCCTGATCAAACTCATCGGTCAATAATTTATCCATTTGAACACGAGTTTTAGCTGATTCTAATGGGTAGCTAGCGTCTAGAAAAGCTCTGGCACGCAAGCGCATTACCCTGATCTGTTTTTCTGTTGATAAAATTTGCGAAATATTTAGAAGTTTTAGTGCTTGCCGAGCATCTCCTCTATTTAATTCTATTTCTGCTTGCAGCATGTTGTAATCAACCGACTCTTCACGTCCCAGTAGTTCAAGGTTTAAGGATGAGAGTTGTTGCTCTGCCAGATCGAATTGCTTTTGTAGAACAAGAATGTCTGCTGCTTTTAATAAATGCCTGTTCCTATCGACACCAGTAGAAAGGGCTGCCAGCTCCATGTATTTACCAGCTGTTTCAGTAGGATCAAGCAGTTCTGCTCCATCTATAACTGTGGGGTCAATTTGGTCAGGTGACTTATCGCTGATGATGCGGTCTTTTGGCGCACATCCGTAAAAGCTGATGGCGATAAGTAAGAGTAAAGTAGTGCGTATAAAGAATGTCATTATCTAATGTATGTCAGCTGATGTTATTATGGCAAACGAGAGTATCTGTTTTGGAGTCCCAACTGTCAATGAATCAGGGCACACTTTATGTAATCGCTACACCAATAGGCAATCGTGCCGATATGGGGGAGCGAGCAATATCAGTATTAAAACAAGTTGATTTAATTGCTGCTGAAGATACACGTCACAGTAAGAATTTAATGCAGCATTATAGCATTGGTACACCTATGCAGGCTTATCATGAGCATAATGAGGAGCAGGCGACACCGAAATTAATACAACGATTGCTTGCTGGTGAGAATATCGCTTTAATTTCTGATGCGGGTACCCCTTTATTAAGTGACCCGGGTTATCGCCTGGTGAAGGCAGCACATGAATCAGCAGTAAAAGTTAGCCCAATACCGGGTGCTTGTGCAGCCATAGCGGCGCTGTCCGTATCTGGGCTGGCGACAGATCGTTTTATGTTTGCTGGTTTTCCACCTCATAAGCAGGGGGCCAGGCAAAATTTTTATCGAGAATTTGAGCATCAGTTAGCTACACTGGTGTTTTATGAGTCGAGCCATCGAATCGTGGCATCCGTAAATGATATGATGCAGGTATTTGGTGAGAATAGACGTGTCGTGCTGGCAAGGGAGATAACCAAGCTTTTTGAAACTGTGCATAGTTCTGAGTTAGGTGATTTACTAGAGTGGCTTCAGGCTGATTCAAATCAGCAGAAAGGAGAGTTTGTGCTTGTTCTGGAAGGTGCTGAGCAGCAGGTTAGTCCGCAAGCAGCAGAGTTAAGCCAGATCTTGAAGGTATTGCTGGAAGAGTTGCCAGTTAAGCAGGCTAGCCAGATGGCGGCAAAACTTACAGGAATTAAGAAAAATCAGGTGTATAAACTGGCGCTTGAGATATCAGGTAAGTAGTTGATATTTAAGAGATTAAAGACTTGTTAATTAAATGTCATGACTGAGTTGTCGAGATTTTTATCATTTTTTTATTATCTAAGTGTTTGATATTTATTTGAATATTCAAAATGTCAAAAAACAGCTTAAAACATTATAAAACTGTGTCGAATAAATTTACATTCGGAGTGAGTTTTTCCTGGTGTTATAATGTTCATTTTTTGTAACTAATTGTTTAACATCGTTTTATTAAAATGGGTATGGCCTATGCAATATAATCAAGCAAGGCTTACAGCCATGGCAAAAACGAAAGTAAAGTTAGACATAAGTTGCCTAAAACGCTTGACTGTAAAGCATCTAAATGAAAAAAGTTAAAATGCCTCGTATTTGAGCAGGAAATTAACCGGTCAGATACATTTAGATATTTATAGACGGAGTTTCAGATGGCACCATTACAAGCAGTATATGAAGATTTCAGTGCATGTTGCGATGAATTTGTTGAGGGAGTTTCTTACCTGAAAGACCGGGCTATGCCTAAAGCGGTTAATCGTTTTCAGCAGGCTTATGAGTCGGTTGGAAGAGCAGATGTATATCATAATAAATATGCATCTTATTGTGGCTTAGCACGTGTATTATCTGGTGATGCTTCGGGTTTAGAGATGTGTCGTCATGCCTCTAAAAGCGAACTGCACGACGGTGATGTATATTTAAACCTGGCAAGAGCAGAATGGTTTTTTGAAAATCGTAAAGCGGCAATTATTGCGCTTAAAAAGGGTCTGCAAATAGATAATCGTCACCCGGGTTTACGTCAAATGCGTGAGCAGCTGGGTATTCGGCAGCGTAGTGCATTACCATTTTTACCACGTACGCATCCATTAAATCATGCGTTGGGTAAACTAATGAGACATGCAGAGATTTAAGTGTGGTCAAGTAATTTTAAGCAAAAGTATATTTGCAGTAAATAAAGAGTATTAGCGTGGTTGGCCACAGGTGTTTCATCTGTGGCTTTTTTTTTCAGAAAATTTTTACGTAGCCAGTCCGATAATAGAATATTTAGATAAATGTTAAGAGGGAAATTGATATGAGTTTAGAAAGCGTCACATACAAAGATTATAGTCTTTGTTGTCCTGATTTTATTAATGGTATTGAATTTTTAAAGCGTGGAATGATTTCTCAGGCTCGCCACTGTTTTGAAGTGGCATACGAGCAAACTTCTTATAGCCATATTCATTATAATAAATATGCTTCATTTTGTGGTTATGCTCGAGCCTTAGCCGGTGATCGTGGTGGGGTAGCGATATGTCGTGAAGTTGCCCGTAATGAATTGTATGATGGAGATGTTTTTTTTAATCTGGCAAAGTCTGAATGGCATTTTAAGGATCGCAAGCGTACCGTTGATTCATTGCTTCATGGTATGGAGGTTGACAATATGCATCCAGGCATGCGTGAATTGCGTACTAAATTACGTATGCGGGAAAAAGCAGCTATTCGTTTTTTACCAAGAGACAATGTGTTAAATAATAAGTTAGGTAAGTTTTTTAGAAAATAATTTATTTGATGTTTGGGTTTTGTTGAGTAAATAGTTGATATTTTTTGAGTTATTTGAGGTTTTTATATGTAGAGTTTTAAAGCGGATTTAATGTTAACAAGAACAGGGAGGTTGTTGTGCCATATATTAAAGCGGTTTATTTCGATTTAAATGAGTGTTGTGATGATTTTGTAAAAGGCATTGAATTATTAGAACAAAGCTCAATTCACGACGCGAGTGATTTTTTTCAACGTGCGTGTGACTCGGTTTCAGGTGATCACCGGTTTTTCTCCAAATATCATTCTTACTATGGTTTTTCATGTTTACTAAGCGGTAAGTATGAGGCTATTACTCTATGTCGTCATGCGGTTGAATGGTCTCCTTTTGATGGTGATATCTGCATGAATCTGGCGCGAGCAGAAATTCTTTTGAATAACCGGTTTGAAGCATTAAGTGTAATTAAGGCAGGTTTACGATACTCGTCAAATCATACGGGGTTGCAACAGTTACAATCAAATCTGGGTGTGCGTAAGCGAAAACCTCTGCCATTTCTCTCGAGGAATAATCCCATTAGTATTGCGCTAGGTAAGCGAATGCGAAAATGAGCCTAAACAGGGCGCACTCTCAGTCATTCATAAAAAACTGAAAAAGTTTACGTTAAGTCTATAAGCTGATAATTATTGATCATCAAATCGTGATACAATTCGCACCGAAGTTGGCTGGGCAATCGCTGTATGATTTTATCATAGAGAGGAAAGTCCGGGCTCCAAAGGGCAGGGTGCCAGGTAACGCCTGGGGGGTGTAATGCCCACGGCTAGTGCAGCAGAAAGATACCGCCTTAAGTTTACTTGAGGTAAGGGTGAAATGGTGCGGTAAGAGCGCACCGCGTTTACTGGTAACAGTGACGGCAAGGTAAACCCCACCTGGAGCAAGACCAAATAGAGAAGCTGAGGCGTGGCCCGCGCTGCTTCTGGGTAGGTTGCTTGAGGCGCATAGTGATGTGCGTCCTAGATGAATGATTGTCACGACTTCGGTTGTACAGAACCCGGCTTACAGGCCAACTTCCCTTTTTTCCGCTGCTCGTTCAGCTTACGCCTGACGGGTCGCATGGCTTCGTTGGGCAATGGACATTTACATTTGTAAACTCACATTGCCCGCCTTGCCCTGCAACCCGTCAGACGCAACCTGAACGAGCGCTCTCCTCCGACGTATATATACTTGTGCTCAGGCTTTGCCTGAGGAACCTTTGTTTTGTTTGCACTTTGCGCAAACATTTTCTTCTCTTTGTATCTTCATGACTAGTTTTCTAAAGTTTAAAAGCGCTATTTTTATTTCTTCTTCTGTTCAGGTTTAACTACAGTCAAACCCAGTGACTCCCAGTTTTGCATGCCGCCTCGGTAATATTTGATACGGGCTGCCGGGTAGCCGTAATTTAAAAGATTTCTGATGGCTGTTGGAGATTGCCCGCACCATATGCCGTTACAGTACATAATGATAGTTTTTGCATTTTTGAAATTCAACGTGTTGCCTGTATTGATTACATTCAGTTGGTCTTCCATTATTTCAAGCGCGCGTTCTTCGTTTTTAAATTCAGTAAAAGGAATGTTTATAGTGCCAGGTATAGTGCCACGTTTTACCCATTCTTTTGTGCGTGAATCGATGATCATTAAATTGTCTTTACCGTTATTTATTTTCTTTAGGTAGTTGATCATTTCTAGTGTGCCAATGGTTTCTACAGCGTGAGGCTTGAAGGGGTGCATTGGCTGTATCTTGCCACGGTGTGTTTTTTGATAGTATTTGCTGATTCTGTTATCGCGGCTCTGGTTTCGTTTTATCGTTACATCTTTTTCGTTGTGTTTGATGTCTATGCTATAAAGATCGTGTTTAATCATGACTTTTTTGGCTTTTTCTTCAGCAAAAGCCATGGAAGATAAGGTTAATGATATTAGAAGGCTGTATGTGATAACTTTAGGCATAAGTGACTCTTATTTTGTTTAATTTAGTTGTATTTCATATAGTGTATATTGCCACTGATTAATAGTGTTTTCCCTCGTTCACAATAAACCTTCAAAAAAGACAAAAATTTCTTAAATACCACTCATAGTTAAAGTGATTTGTTAAGTTGTTGTCTCAACTTGTTGAGTTATCTTTTCTTATTCCGTTTGTCCCCGTGTAAATTATGTGAAGTAGCTCTAAGTTGTTGTCATATAAGGAATTATTTCCTTATTTATCCTGTGTTTTTGCTTGACAGTGGTGGGTAGTGGTACCTATAGTTCGGTTATGTGGGGAAATGTGGGTGAATGTGGGTGAAAATGCATTTTTCGGCATAAAGTCACACAGGGCTACCTGAATATCAGGTGGGGCGAAAATATAAAAATGGCGATTTAATAAAACAAATATGATTTTTCGTGGCATTAACAATCTAACGCTGGATGCAAAGGGCCGAATGGCTATTCCCTCGCGTTACCGTGACAGGCTCATGGAGTCTTGTGGTGGGCGATTGATAGTGACGGTTGATCGTGATCGTTGTTTGTTAGTGTATCCGCAGCATGAGTGGGAAGTGATTGAAGCTCAACTTGCCAGTCTGCCAAGTTTGAATAAGCAGTCTCGTTTATTGCAGCGTTTGTTAATTGGTCATGCGACAGAAGCTGAGTTAGATAGTCAGGGGCGCATCCTGTTGCCAACCATGCTGCGTGATTATGCAGGCCTCGATAAGAAATGCGTGCTGATTGGTCAGGGTAAGAAATTTGAGATTTGGGATGAGCAGCTGTGGACAGAGAATCAGCAGGTCTGGTTAGACGAAGCAGATAGTGATGAAGGTGAGTTGCCGAGCGCATTGGAAAGTTTGTCACTCTGATGGAGGCGCCAACAAATCAGCATCGACCGGTTCTGCTTAATGAAACGATCGATGCACTGTCTATAAAGGCAGAAGGTTTTTATCTCGATGGCACATTTGGTCGAGGCGGGCATAGTGCAGAAATTCTCAGGGCGCTGGGTGAAAAGGGAAGGCTTTTAGCTTTTGACCAGGACCCGCAGGCAATTAAAGTTGCTGAAGAAAAATTTGCAGGTGATGCAAGATTTGAAATAGTACAAAGTAATTTTGAAGATCTGCAAGCCGTTGTGGCTGAGCATGGAATGACGAAGAAAGTTGATGGGGTGTTACTGGATATAGGGGTTTCATCACCGCAGCTGGATGATGCATCAAGAGGTTTTAGTTTTATAAAACCAGGGCCGTTAGATATGCGCATGAATCCGCATGAGGGGGAGTCGGCAGCAGAATGGTTAGCGACCGTTACAGAGTACGATCTGACTACGGTGTTGATGCATTTCGGGGAAGAAAAATTTGCGCGACGCATTGCTAATGCAATTGTTGAAACGCGAAAAGAAACGGTTATAGACGATACGGTACAGCTGGCAAATATTATTGAGGCAGCAATACCGGTTAAACCAAAAAATAAACACCCGGCTACAAAAAGTTTTCAGGCAATTCGCATACATATTAATCGTGAACTTGAAGTGTTGGAGCGAGCTTTGCAATCAAGTTTAAATGTGCTTGCTATTGGTGGACGACTTGCAGTAATTAGTTTTCACTCATTAGAAGACAGGATGGTAAAAAGATATTTTAGAGATGTCTCAAGGGGGCCGCAAATTCCTAAAGATATTCCTGTTTTAGCAAAAGATTTACTGCAGCCTTATAAACTGGTTGGTAAGGCAATTAAACCAGGCAAGCAGGAAGTGCTTGAAAACCCTCGCTCACGTAGTTCGGTGTTGCGCGTGATAGAGAGGGTGATGTGAAAATGATGTGGATAATGGTCGTCATATTAATCTTAGCGACTATGGGTTCTGCAATAGGGGTTATTTATAGTAAACACCAAACCAGAAAAATGTTTGTAAGCTTGCAGAAATTACACAAACAAATTGATGAATTAAATATTGAGTGGGGTCAGTTGCAGCTTGAGCAAAGCGCATGGTCTTCACATGGCAGAATTGAAAAAATTGCACGTAAAAAATTACACATGACATTGCCAAAAGCAAATGAAATTTTATATATAAAACAATGAAAAATAAAAATCATAAACCACATTATCAGTTTAGGCGCATTGTAGTGTTGTCAGCATTCGCGTTGGTGATTGTGGGCTTGTTTTGGCGCGCACTGGATATGCAGATTATTAATCAGCCGTTCTTTCAGCAACAAGGTGATGCTCGTCATCTTCGCGTTGTTCCAATTTCAGCGCACCGTGGTGATATATATGATCGAAATGGCGAGCCTCTTGCTATAAGTACACCTGTTGATTCTGTTTGGGTTAATCCAAAAGAGATTAAAAATGATTTACATCGTGTTACAGAAATAGCTAAAACTCTAAAAATTAACGCGCAGCACCTAAGAAACAAGTTAGTTAAAAATGCGAATAGAGAATTTGTTTATATTCTTAGGCAGGTGGCTCCGGATGTGGGTGAGAAAATAAAAGCACTATCAGTTCCCGGTGTTTATTTGCAGCGTGAATATAAAAGATATTATCCAGCCGGAGAAGTTACTTCGCATGTTATTGGTTTTGCGAATGTTGATGATAAAGGCCAGGAAGGTTTAGAGCTTGCATATGATGAATGGCTAAGCGGAGAGTCGGGTGCTAAAAGGGTAATTCGAGACAGGTTGGGGCAAGTTGTTGATGATGTGGAAAGAATCAAAACCGCTGAGCCGGGGAAATCGGTGCAACTCAGTATTGACCGGCGAATACAATACCTTGCCTATCAATCACTAAAATCAGCTGTTAAAGAACATAAAGCCATTGCAGGATCTGCAGTGGTTTTAGACGTTCATACAGGTGAGATTCTTGCGATGGTGAATCAGCCGTCTTTTAATGCCAATGACAGAAGTCAGTTAAAACCGGGAGTTTATAGAAACAGGTCCGTTACTGACGTGTTTGAGCCAGGTTCAACGATGAAACCATTTACCATTGCTGCTGCACTTGAAACAGGGCGTTGGCATCCAAAAGATAATGTGCATACATCTCCAGGATATTACAAAGTACAGGGTAGTACGATTAAAGATATGCGTGATTATGGAAAAATTAATCTTGGAGAGATAATTTTAAAATCAAGCAATGTTGGTGTTAGTAAGGTTGCATTATCTCTCGATCAGGAACAGCAGTTAGATATGTATTTAAAGCTGGGTTTTGGTGTGAATAGTGGAAGTGGTTTTCCGGGAGAAAGAAATGGTAATTTACGCACCGGCCACTTAAGCGAGTTTGAGCGAGCAACCATGTCGTTTGGTTATAGTTTATCTGTGACGCCATTGCAGTTGGCCAGGGCTTATTCGGCAATTGCTGCAAATGGAATTGTGCATCCGGTTTCATTTTTACGTAAAGATGAAACTGTTGAAGGCGAGCGAGTGATGAGTGAGTCAACGGCTAAAAAGGTTCGTCGTATGATGGAGCGAGTAGTTAGTCCCGAGGGCACAGCAAATAAAGCATCAATAGCCAATTATAGAGTGGCGGGAAAAACAGGAACAGTACATAAATTTATATCAGGCGGTTATGCAGAAGACAGGTATTTGTCTGTATTTGCTGGTATGGCTCCAGCATCAGATCCACGACTGGTTATGGTCGTTATGTTAAATGAGCCGCGTAATGGAAAATATTTTGGTGGTCAGGTTGCGGCGCCTGTTTTTTCCAGAGTTATTTCTGGTGCGTTACGGTTACTTGATATAGCGCCTGATGATTTATCATACGTACAGAAAAAAAAGATGAAGGTAAATGGTGAGAGCGCATGATGGCAGCCATTAAAAACAATCAAACGGTAATTACATTAAAGCAGTTATTAAGCGGATTACCTGTAAGTGAATATTTACCTGATACTGAGGTTAAAGGTTTGACGATCGATAGTCGTGAAGTTGAGCCGGGCTTTGTTTTTATAGCTCTAGAGGGACAGTTAGATCATGGTCTTGCTTATGCTGAAACTGCAATAAGTAGGGGCGCCGTTGCAGTCCTGTGTGATGAAAAGTTTGACCAGTATTGCCAGCAAATATTATCCCGACTTATGTCCAGAGCAATATGTGTGCCTGTCAGGGGTTTGCAGGATAAATTAGGTGAGATGGCCAGTCAGTACTATGGAAATCCCTCAGAGAAAACATTCATTTGTGGTGTTACTGGTACTGATGGAAAAACATCGGTAAGTCATTTTATTGCACAGGCAATGAATCAGGCGTATGGCTCAGCTGCGGTTATTGGAACATTAGGTAATGGTTTAGTTGATGGTCTTGAAGAATCAAGTCATACAACTCCAGATGTGATTAATTTACATAAAATGATAGCGGATTTTTATCAGAAAGGTGTTGAGCATGTTGCAATGGAGGTTTCATCGCACGGGCTAGATCAAAAAAGAGTTGCTAATGTAGATTTTGATG
>Ga0316206_1001852_pt1 | contig 16435 bp, 33 predicted proteins | sample 6monthpyrite_MG_FD_204942 | JGI IMG/M metagenome (GOLD analysis project Ga0316206, IMG submission 204942) | Microbial mat bacterial communities from mineral coupon in-situ incubated in ocean water Damariscotta River, Maine, United States -... | ecosystem: Environmental > Aquatic > Marine >... | reverse complement strand
AGTCTTCTTACAACCAGACAGTACTGCAAGTATCTGCAGGCCTGAGGCTGTGGCGTCTAAGAACATGTTATGACCTGAAGCTAAACCAACCATAGTATCTCTATAAGCCATTACAGCTTTGATATACAACATTGGTTCTGCTGCTGATTTAATCAGCTCTTCCAGTTTATTAACATTGACTTGAAACCACATAAGTCTGGTAGCCCAGTCTTCTTTATCCAGACCATAGCAGTTAGCTATATCGATCTTGATCATATCTAAACCGGTTAGGTTCTTTGATTGTATTACCATTTGTACTTACTCCTACATAAGTTATTGTTCTGAGATTAGTTTGGTTCATAAGATCAGCCTGTGTTATTTTCGATGAGTTCTTCAAGTTTCACCCTCTCTATAATTAAGTTTTTTAATGGGATCTGTATATACAGCAGTACATTTTCCTGACAGTTCCTACATCTCAATTGAACATCTAATAGAAGATACTTATGATCTTGTTTATCACTACTTCTATCATGTTGTATCGGATTGTGAATGTAGACATCTTTACTACCACAATGAGGACAACTAATGACCTCAGTGGCAATTAACCATTTATGGGAATTAACACGTTTTCTCATATCTGTAACCGTTGTATTTCAGCCTCTTCATCACATATATGTTGAGACTCTTCGTTCAGTCTGGGAGTGATACCACCCATAGCAGTACCTAAGTACTGGCAACCAGTGAGATCATCAGTGAATAGTCGCAGACCACTACGACCTTCTTCACTATCAGTACTGTCATACCCAATCTCAAATAGATTAGCTATGGTTACCCAGAATATGATGCCGAATACAAAATACATTATGAAGTCCTTAAAATCTTTTTTAAATTGTTGATAACTATTTAACATATCAGTTCCTTATTTGAGAATTGAAGAATAGACTTCTTATACTCTGTTGATTGAAGGTTAATGTGATAACCCTGAGAGTACATACGTCCACGTTTGTCATATTTCCAAGTGAAGAAGAATCGGTTACCTAACCCAAGCATTTCATCATATACAGAGCGTGATTTATGCTTCATATCATTGAATTGCTTAGTCTTGTCTGGGGTATCCAGAGTTTTATTAGGACATTCTTCGTACTCGAGCATATCTATATTCAACTCCCAAGGGATACGTTGAATGATATTGATAGCATCAAGTGCTTGGTTTTCATGATGATGGTTAATGTTTCCCAGTATCACTGAGCCAGTACCTTCCAGATAGCCACCATGTGCATTATCTGTCCATTCTTCAGGTTCCTGAATCATAGGAGGTAGATACATCGTTTTAGCAATGAAAGCCTCTGTATCGCTGCTGAGCTTGTAATTAGGCTTAACACCTAACGTACCAGTATCATTATCCGGACTCGTTGAGTGATACAGCGTATATAAGCCTGAGGCTTCACATACTGCCATTATCTCTGCAGCTGTTTTAACACCATCAAGTACTGCTTGGTATCCAAGACGGTTACCTATTTGCGTAGCAACAGACTGTATTGGGCTTAATTCTTTGATAGGTAATACAGCAATGAATACTTCCAGAGCTGCACTATGGCTATCAATACTTAAAGCTTCAATACGTTTAGTCTTAGTATCGTAGTACTTAGTATTGCGGTAGAACTCAATAGCTTTCACGCATGCATGAAATACCGGTGAGTCCTGACCTACATCAGCCATGACTACTTTACGGATATTTCTGCGTGAATATTTCTCTTCTATTTGTAACTGGTTCATAACTACCTACTCCACTAGTTGGTATTAATGTTTTGTTGCGTTAGAAGCTGCTTTAATAGCATCTACTACTATTTGTTCACTGTTATCAGCTTTTTCTTTAACATCGTCAGGTATTTTAATACCCACTTCTTCAAGAAACCCTTCAGGTACACCTTTACGGATAGCTACAGTTAGTAACGTACTATCAGCCTTAACTAAATAAACTATGTTATCTACCTTGTCTTTATTGTCTGGACTCTCCAGATCTTCTATTGCAAGTGCACCGAATATAGACATTAACTCGTCTTTAAATTCAGCCTTTGAGTAACCATGTTCTTTAGCTAGTTCTATCAGGGACTTCTTATTCATTATCTTTCTCCGGATGATGTAAGTACTTTGGTTCAGGCTTTCCCACAATGGGACAGAGTTCTTCAGTTGTATTGTCTTTACTATGTTCAGGATTTAACTCATGGCCACACCATTCAACATGATGTAACTCATTATCCACACAAACATACCAACGACAGGTAATACATTGTTCAAATGACATGACATTATCTCCACCAGAAATAGAGCACCCGAAGGTGCTCATATTTTTACTCTGTAGTAGTACCCGCAAGGATATTATCCAGAGTACCAGTTTCTTGCTGGCCATAAGGCTTAAACACAAGATCACCAGAAGCTAGTACAGCTTTCATGTTAGCTTCCAATTGCATAGCGTCCTGAGTAGTTTCAGGTAGGCGCTCATTGATTGTTAAAAACCCAACGATTGTACCATCCATAACGAGGCTGAAGCCTTTAGATGATTTTTTGTCGCCAGCTTTATTAGTTGATTGAACTTGTTCCATTGTAACTCTCCAGTTAAAAGTTGATTTAATTATCATTTAACAAAAAGAGAAGTTAAGCTGATAGATAGTCTCTATCACTCAGGTTAGAACGATAGGGACAGACTATAGTGAACTATCTGGTGTGGTGTGTAAGTGTAAAGAGAACTAAACGCCTGTTGCCAGGCGCCAGTTACTTAGTGAGCTAAAGAGTGCTTCACTGCTGATGGGGTTAAAGGTAGTTCACGAAAGAACTCATTTGATAACGCTGATTGGTTCTCAAACAAGATAGTTTCATTGATACTTAACTTACGAAAGTTCTGTTGTACATATTCTGCACCGAACTCATGAACGGCTACAGCTTCATCCCATACAACACTATTTTCATCTTCGACATATGCCATTTTAACTACTCCTACATAGTTATGTAATTAGAACATCCTTGTTTGTATACGAACCCAATACTATGGGTAAGGTACTAACGATATTAAGTGCATAGTACTCTTCACTTCATGTTACAAAAAGCAACTCTTACTACTTAGTCATACCCATTCAGGCATGCTTTAGCCTGAGTATTGTGATGACCATCATCTGCATGCCCATTGTTGATATACAACAGGTAATGCAAGAACTCATGCTTCATTGTATGGTTTACTCTAAAGTCTTCATTGGAGTGAGTACCACCCCATAAACCTATGAGATTAGGGTATGATCTAAATACTCCCCATGATCCGGATGTAGCACCAATAGTATCAAGACCAGCTTTATCAGTTATTACGATCATTAAACTATTGTTGTCCGGTACCGGATAACCCATACATTCAGCCATTAGTTGTAGATTGTATTCAATCTCATCAGCTGTGAAGGTAGTAATACCATAGTCTAATCGATACTCAATACCAATTGGAGTGATGAAGTCATGCTCCCAACCCATTCCCCAGTTATTCTCCGAATACGGTACGCACCCACTGGTTACTAGGTATAAGCTCGTGATGAGCAATAAGTTTATCAATTTCATTTTGTATTTCCTCAGGTACTTGAGTACCTAGTTGTTCATAAAGCCTATAGTAGTATCTACGACACTTCTTGCCTTTACGATATTTTAGATTATTAAGTAGATTAGTATCATTAAGTAGTACTGCTTGAATTATATCTTGCTCTATGAGCTCCATATCTTTCATGAAAGTACTACCACAGGATTCAGGATTGTAATACTTAGGTATCTCAATCATTTGTTTCTCCGTTGCTTCTTAGACTGTCTACCCTGATGCATCTTCTGCCATGATGGTTGTGGCATGTTATCAAGGTAATCTACATCTAGTATTGGTTCTACTAATGCATTTATTGCGTCTTCATCCTGAAGTAGTAAAGCTTCAGCTTTAGCCTTCTGGTATTTACGCATTGCAGCATCATATTTCCACTTAATGGTATAAATACGAGGTTGTGGTTTATTTGGAATATAATCCACATTATCCATGAACATACCATTGTATAGTTCCATGAATACAGAGTTCTTACTACTACCACGAGACAATCCTTGTACTCTTGCCTCATCCATATTCTTAGCAATATTAATGATCTGATTCATTGGGTATTTATGGTTGAATCTACCACTCTTACTTGGATGGTTAGCCATCAGTAGAATCTCCTAGTTGGAACAGGTTGACGAAGCACGAATGCTTTTAATTTACGCCTGTTATATTTAGTTTTGGTTTCGTAGTAAATAACCATTCTGGGTATATGCCAGAGTAGTACTAATACACCAATCATTGTAAATGAGATGTACCAAGCGATATTGTATGCATTCATGATTTTACGTTGCATGCATAGCATGTTATACCGTTCTACTTGTATGGCTATTAATAGCCCAAACAATAAGTATAGTGCCCATAATTGAACTACTAATTCTTTAGTCATAGTATTCTTCCTTATTGTAGGGTATTTTATACTTCTGCATGATGAAATCAGGTATCTGATTCTTACCATACACTTGTTCAAAGTATGTACGTGCAAGCTGCATCTTACGAGATCGTATACGTAGTATTAACATCTCTTGATTACATAGTAATGCAGTAGCCATATCTACTTTGTAAGACTGCATACGTGAGTCAAATATTTCTCTTCGCATTTTTACACTCCTAAGTTAGTGAGTACTAACTAACAGTTAATACCTATCAATAAGTTATTTACCATTAATAAATACAATGATATGTAACTTACTGATAAGTATAGTTATTGTGAAATGTGGGTATTGACAGATCAAATATCCATGATAGGCTGAACGTTATGCCGGCTGAACAAGAGATGTACTAATAAACAGTAAAGCTAAGGGTATCCAGAAGCTTAATACAATTAGCATATATTACTCCTTGTAGGCTTAGTAGCACAATCAAAACATCTGAATGTTCTCCAAGTGATTTGATGTATTCGATGCATGTTAGGCACACCACGACATACACCAAGCTTACGTTCTCTAGTCTTACGATAGGCAATGAAGTCTGCCTTATTACGAGTATTCATTAGTTTCTCCAAGTAATAGTTTCTTTAGTTTGTCTCGTTTCTCTTGACGGACTTTAATACGGTTGAGTTGTACTGATACTAAGTAACCAATAGGCAGCATTATTATTGCCAGTGGATACTCATACCACTCAATGAAACGTAGAACATATCTACCGTCTTTATTGAATAGTCTTTCAGGGTAGGTCATGATGTACAACGTTGATGTGAAGTACAGTAATATACTAGGTATAAATATTCCGAGCTCCATTATTTGATCCTCATTAATTTAAGTTGTTTATACTTATTGATGTACTCACCAGCTTTGATTTTATTGTTTAAGTTATGGAATATGTGAGTATCGATAACGATATCCAATACACCACAATACATGTTGCCTGCGTATACTTTGAATGACATAGTTATTACTCCTAGTTAATTACTACTTAACAAGAAGCCACTGCTTAGTTGTACTGAACAGTACAGGTAGTACATGAGGTAACAGTAATAGTCTTTCGCGCTATCTTATGTGTTGTGTAAGTGTAAGGGTTTATACCCACCCCTTAGGGTGAGTATAGGTAGGCTACTCTGCTTCTGCTTTGAGTCTGCGTTGAGTATTTTCGGCTAAGCGAATCTTCTGCTCTGCATCTAGGTTATCCACCTCGTTCTCGACTAACATGACTGTCTTCTCGCATGTACGTGCTGTTGAAGTGATGACTGCAGTGATTGATGATACGATTGTCTTAAGATCTTGCCACATGATGTTATACCTCAGGTAATAGTTGGAATATTCCACTGTACAAAAAGGGGTTTAAAAAGGAACGTTATTGTAGTGCTGTAGGGGGGGTACTTCGCTACGGGATGCCTTCGCTCAGTAAGTACTACCATCACAAGTCAATATGAAAAATTTGAAAAACCTGTATAAGTAAATATTAATACTATCTGTATACGCCCGTGCGCGAGGCAATACTATCTACCAGGTCTTTCCCTTGGTTCAGAAGCGAAGAGTAATGAGGAGGAGATTAGGAACGACGAGCGAAGCGTCAGCGAGAGCGGAGTCGTGAGTAATCGGAGGAATCATTAATCTGAGTGCTTCTTATAAATAATAAATAATAAATATTATATTTAATTTGCCTAAACACACCCTCAATGCTATATTCCTTGTATGCCTATTTACGAACAGAATAATACAAAACATATAGAGCTTGAAGATGACGTTAGAGCTGTACCGTCTGTTGAAGATGGGAAGTTAATTATTAAAATTCTTAAGCCTGATAATACTGTACATACTAAAATTAAATTTAGTAAATTCTATTCGGCTCGTGACTTCATGCATCAGCTGAAGGAGATAACTGGTTATGATTGATGAATCTGGGTTAACTGAAGAAGAAAAGCAATCTAAGGTTGCTGAGTTTTTATGGGATCCTCAAAAATTAATACAGAAATTACGTGATGAATATGATGAACGTATTAGTATATTAGAAGGTGACATTATTGCTCTTAAGGCTCAAGTTAGTAATTTGGAAACTAAGGACATGAGTAACCAAGGTCCGGTAACCAGGCAAGAATTAGATATGCTTAAAAATAACATAATGAAAGCCATGTTTACTAATTACGACCTTCCATACCCTTACGGTAATATCCCTCAAAGCTAATGAATCCACTTAAAAATATGCCATCAATGAATGCACACCTGGAAGAAGAAATTAAGCAGGAAACTGCTAAGTTACTTATTTCCGATAATTTAGAGTCTAATGATTACAGAGAAAGTTTACCAAGGCTTTATATTGGTGAAGTTCCCCCTGATGACCCTAAAGATGATGATCACTGGTATTACTCAGGTTCAGAGCCCGGGTTATATGAGTATTACAGTGGTGAGTGGCTATACTTGAATAAAACCATATTTATTATTGGTAGAACTTTACGTGATGTATTAAGATCCTGGGCTTATGCCCGGGGACTACGCTTTCCGCATTATAAAATTATAAGTGATAACGTCATACGAGGTATAAGTGATGGTATCTGGATTAATTTAGGTGATAGTCGGGTTGATGAGCGAATTCAAAGAGAACTGGATCAACGTGGATTTAATGAATTGGATGGTAGAAGTCCAGAAGAAAGATTAACTGTACTGAGGGCTATAAACGATGGCTATTAATAGAAATATAGAGTTACAAGCTAAAATGGCAGCAAATCTGATACGTGGTATGAAAGACTTTAAAATAGAGCGTCCTGATAAGTTTATTCATGATGATGTAATGGATGCTATGAGTGGTATTACTGGGGTAAGAGAAACCATGTTCGGTAAACCAAAAGTACTCACTGCAGAGGAGAAAATAGAAAATCTTCTTCTCTACCCAGCTGGAGAACCAAAGATTTTTAGTGTTAGTAATTTTTATGGGACTCAGTTGATACGCCCTGAATTTACGGCATTAGTGAAAGGTTGTGAAGTATGAGTAATGAAAAACGTATGTTCGATAGAATCCGTGAAATAGGTAGGAATATACAATACCGGGATTATGAGAAAAAAGTAGCAGATCTTATGCAATCTACTGGGCCAGGTATAATACCGCCAGCTTCATCTAATAATCCTTTTGAAATGACAGATGAAGAAGTTAATCGGATAATGAGTACAGATCCAGCTAAACCTGGGAATAGTATGACAGCTATCTCTATTCGAATGGCTCAGGAAAGTCAATTAAATACACAAGAGCACTTCCGGTTACCTAATAATAAACTTAGAGAGTTATTTAGTGATGGTGAGTTCTGGGTAAATGCTAAAGATGCTGTAGCAGCCTTCACTTACTGGGTATTCAAGCAGAATCCTGACTTATTCAGAGATGATGACCTGCTTATGTCAATGAAAGTGCATGCAGCAATAAAAGCCTTCAGAAATTACATAGAAGGTAAAATAAAAGATCATATGCCCATTCCTTACCGGGAACTGGAGCATTATATCCATGCTATAGAATTTGAACGTATACCAGAAATTTTAGCTTTAAATCAAATCAGGCCTGAGTTTATCGACTTAGATGCCTTGGCTAGAAACGTTTTTTATATGATAATCCGTGAATCAATAACACAAGGTTAAGAACAAATGAGTGATTTAACAATAGACCAATTCACTAGAGCATTACCTAAAGGTGTTAAAACCAAGGTAAACCAGGAGATGGTGGATAACTTAAACGGTCTTATGGTTGACCAACAGTTAAGAGAGAACTTCAGGGACAATCTACTTAGCTTTACCGGTGTTATGTCAGATGGTAAGTACAAAATTAATGATTATATTAATGCTGTGCGTTATGTGAGCCATAAACTACTTGGTTCAAGTAATATTGAAGCTTATACCAAGACTTTCCCTGATAGATTTCAACGATTAGTCAATGAAGGGGCAGATGATAAGACTATTAGTAGTTATTGTGCCGCATATAACAAAACTCAGTTAGTAATGAAGATAACGGAGCAAACTCTTGTTCCTACGCATGTACTAAACGCAGATAACTTCCAGAAAGCAATTAATACTCAAGTTCAGCTCATGACTACAGCTAATAGTGAAAAAGTACGATCTGATGCTGCTAATAGTCTGTTAACTCACCTTAAACCACCAGAAACTAAGAAAGTTGAACTTGAAATTGGTATGAAAGAAGATAAAGCTATTAATGATCTTCGTGCTACTACTCAGGCTCTGGTAGAACAACAGAAGAAAATGTTAAATGATGGAAGTGCAACACCGCAACAGATTGCACATTCTGAAATTGTTATTGATGCTGAAGTAGAGGTAATAAATGAATAAAGATCCTTTGGGGAAAGATCAACATGATACCGGTGCAAAATTAGATGCCGGTAAACCAAGATTAGGGTTGGTTCTGGGTGGTTTCACCCGGGCATTAACTGAAGTTGGTAAAGTAGGTACCAAGGGGGCAGCTAAATATACTGACTTTGGTTTCCTTGAGGTACCTAATGGGATCGATCGATATACTGACGCAATGCAAAGACATTGGTTAACTGAGTATATTGAAGAATACGATATGGGTACAATTGAAGACCCAGGCACAGAAGAATTACATGCAGCATGCGTAGCTTGGAATGCTTTGGCCCGGTTGGAACTTATCATGATTGAAAAAGAGAAAAAGAAAAAAGAAAAATTAGATGCTTGGGGTACGATAGTTGATCCAAGATTTTTAGGTAAACCTGAAAATGCATGTGCTGAATGCGATACTTTAAGTTGTATCAATAATCATTTTAACAAATCTATGGAATTAGCTAGTGAATAATACCGGTGCCAATATAGGGCAAATTGATCTAGCAAAAATTGAAAAAGAAAATTTATTGTTAGGCACCCCTGGCCAAGCATTAACTGTAGAACAATATGTTGATGCTGTTAAGTACGGAGTGGAGGAGGGGTACATACCCAGTGACTTTGCTTTAGAGTTTGTTAATTTTATTAAATTAGTAAATGGTGCTGAAGGGGAAGAAAACTTAACCCCGGTATTACACTTTAAAATGCTTGATGAGGTCCGAGGGAAGAGACAAAATATTTGTAATATGCTCTTTCGTGGATCCGCTAAAACTACAGTCCTGGCTGAGTATTTATTTTTATACATTGGAGTTTACGGAGACATCCCAGAATTTGGTAGAGTAGATGTTTCACTATACGTATCAGATAGCATCGATAACGGTGTTAAAAATATGCGTAAGAATCTCGAGTTCCGTTATAACGATAGTGACTTCTTAAAAGAATATATTCCTCAGGTAAAATTTACAGATGTTCGCTGGGAATTTACTAACAAAGATGGAGTAACTTCAATTGTTAAAGGTTATGGTGCTAAGACCGGTGTTCGTGGAGCCAAAGAATTAGGTACTCGTCCTAAGCTGGCAGTATTAGATGACTTAGTTTCAGATGAAGATGCTCGTTCACCAACAGTAATAGCCAGTATTGAGGATACAGTTTATAAAGCGATCGACTACGCATTGCACCCAACTAAGCGTAAAGTAATATGGTCCGGAACTCCCTTTAATGCTCGAGATCCATTGTATAAAGCAGTGGAATCTGGTGGTTGGTATGTAAATGTTTACCCAGTATGTGAGCAATTTCCGTGTACCCGGGAAGAATTTCGTGGCGCCTGGGATGATCGATTTACTTATGACGCTGTACTGGCCATGTACCAGAAAGCACTCAATACTGGAAAATTAGATACATTCAATCAGGAAATGATGCTTCGTATCATGTCTGATGAAGATCGACTAATACAAGATAGTGATATTACCTGGTACTCCCGTAATCTGGTCCTAAATTTACGTGGAATGTTTAATTTCTACATTACTACTGACTTTGCTACCTCTGAGAAGACAAGTGCTGACTTCAGTGTAATATCAGTCTGGGCATATAACTCTAATGGCGATTGGCTCTGGGTTGATGGTATTTGTAAGAAGCAATTAATGGATAAAAATATAGATGACCTCTTCAGATTAGCCCAAGAATACCGGCCTCAGGCAGTTGGTATTGAAGTATCTGGTCAACAAGGTGGATTTATACCTTGGATCCAAGAACAAATGATTGTTCGTAATAATGGGTTCACCTTGGCATCAGAAAATAATAATGGTAAGCCGGGCATTAAACCAAATACAAATAAGATGGAACGATTCAATGTTGTTGTACCTTGGTTCAAAACAGGAAAGATATGGTACCCATCAGAAATGCGAAAGGATCCTATAATCGTTGAGCATATGAATGAACTCAGGTTGGCTACCCCTAAAGGATTTAAAAGTAAGCATGATGATTGTTTAGATACTATTTCAATGTTATCTGTACTAAAACCCTGGAAACCTAGTAGTGTAGCGCCTGGCGCCAATGATGATTCTAGTATGTGGGAAGATGATGATGATAATGCTTCATCTTATGATTCATATATAGTTTAATTGGTTTTTATGCGATTTGATGTATATAATAGCTATCATGAATTAACATTAATCCAGGCTATGACATGAAGCTATCAGAAATATTTGAATACTTATCTTATGGGGAATTGTCGCAATTAGCTATAGGTAGTGCTGATGATGGTGGAATCCAGGCTAGAGACTACCCCAAAGTTATTTCTTACGTAAACCTGGCTATGATAGAAATATATAAGAGGTTTAGCCTAAGAGAGAAACAGGTACTTATTACATTAGATGATAGTATTACAGAATATATCCTAAATGATGATTATGCTGTATCTAATGTTGACTCTGTTGAACCAATTAAATATATAACTGATACTATCAGTTCTCCCTTTACTAATGATGTACTTATGATTGTACGAATTGTTGACGCTGATGGGGACGAATTCCCACTTAATAGCATTGATGATGAACTATCCTTATTTACTCCAAATCCCACTACCGTATCAATGTCATATCCAGAAGATGAGACAACGATGACTATAACGTATCGTGCGTATCCAGATAAAATTGCTCTAACTACTGCTACCCCAGAAACCATAGAAGTAGCTTTACCAGAACAATTATTAGAAGCCCTATTATCTTACGTAGCTCATCGAGCTTACAGCTCTATGAATAATAGTGAAGCTACTGAAGGCACTACTTATTACAGTAAATTCTTAGCTGCTATACGTACTGTTAAGGAAACTGGTGGAATTCTTAAAACTTATACTGATAACTCTAGATTAGACGATAACGGATGGGCTTAAGGTTTTATGAGGGTGGATTTACAACGTGTTATTACTAGCTTCTCTGGTATTCCCTATAAAACTGAAGAAGGTAAAGATGCGACAGTTAGGTATTTTCTCCAATATTCCTTTGATAAAGCTAATCCAAATGATGCTAAATTAAGCATTAATGAACAACTTAAATTATATTCAGTAGCTAAACGATTAGCTACTAAACGTAAAACAATAATAGTAACAGCTGATGAAGCTCAATTACTATGTAACCGGTTGAGTATGTTTAGTATCCCTATTATCGGGGCTATAGCAGAACTCTTCCAAATTAAATATGAGCAAATATAGATACATACAGTATCAAGCTCTAATCAAAGGTAATGTAAAATGAAAGTAAATCTAAATACAGTTATTACAAACTTAGCAGGTGCAGCCTATCAAACAGACAATGGTAAAGAAGCTACTCTGAAATATTTTCTCACCAAAGCTTTTGATTCCATAACTGAATCAGATTCACAGACAACATTAAAACAAAAGTTAGAGTTATATGCCCTGATTAAGAGAATCATGGCAGCTAAATCTACAATAGAATTAAGTAAAACAGATATAGAAAAAATTATGGAACGTGTGAATATGTTTAGTATTCCAGTAATCGGGACAATATCAGATTTACTCACAAGTAAATAACTAATAACAGAGAACCATTATGGCTGGTAATGAAGGTAAAAGTCTTGACGAGTTAAAAAGTTTAGAAACATTATGTAGGTTGAATGAACAGAAGCTCAAATTCCAAGATAAAAATTTAGACTTACTCAGGACCGAGAATCAAGAAAGAAGCCAAAGGGAAGAAGCCGCTAATAATAGATTGGAAGCAACCTTATCTAGGTTATTTGGAAAAATCGATGAGGTTAAGGCTGAGATGGGGAACTTCCGAGAAGAAATAGATGCTAGAGTAGAAAAATGCAGCGAAAAAATGGATAAAAAGATTAACGCTACATATGTTACAAAGGTAGAGTTAGCAATTATGACACAAAGAATCACTTCCAGAATTACATGGATAGGGGCTCTTATTACTGTAGCCATATTAGTCGCTAAATTCTTATTTCCAGGAGCAGTTATATAATGGTAGAACAAACTTGGGAACATTTCCCGCAACATGAATTAGATTGTCCATGTGGCTGTGATGGTCGTATGGATTCTTATTTTATGGATGATGTAGTTGTTCCTATGCGTAAAAGCTTGGGCTTCTCAATGGCTATACCTAAAGGTGGCGCCTATCGCTGTGAATATTACGATGGTAAACCAGGTGGAGCACATCAAGGTAGAGCCATTGATATAATCTGTTCTTCACGGGAGCGCTTTCTTATTATTGATTGGCTCATTCGTAGAAATATTCGTATTGATAATGGTAATCTTCGAGGACGTAAAGTTACTCGTATTGGTATTAATAATGGTTCAATCCATATTGATGATGCTGATAGTGATTATGGTAAATCTGAAATGGTTGTATGGGATTACTACAAATGATTACTAAACTAAGAGAATCATCTACACTTGTATTAGTTGTTACATCCTTAGTCATTATGAATTATAAGTATTTTACTATGACTGTAACACCTACATTAACAGAATATGCAACTGCTACTACAACTATATTGGCTATATGGGTAGGTAGAGAATGGCGAGCTGCTCATTATACTAAGGCAGATACTAAATGACATTCACATTAGGTCCAGCAATGCGTGTAGCAGTATATTCAATTATCCTGGCTACTATCATTGGTACTAGTGCTACAGTTGGATGGTATGGGCATGCATTTTTTGGTGCACATGCAGAGTTATCTGTAGTTAAATCGGATGAAATTGTATCTAGTAAACTATCCAAAGTAGAAAAGGAGCGATTAGATGTTATACATAAAAAAGAAGCTAATTTTGTTGATACTTCTACATGTGGTACTATTACATTCGACTAGTTGTACTAAAGCTATATCTCGTGGTCATGAACTAACAACTAATTGTAAATATGCAATAGTTGAAAAAGGACAGACTACCCTTAGTAATTTAGGATTCGCTAACGCTAAAAATAGAGTGTATCGAGACACTTGTAATGCTAAGTGGAAACAAATAAGGGATAAACAATAATAATATGACTGTTGATGTTCAAAAATATGCTGATCCAGATGTAGTAGGTGGTAATGCAGACGGTTCGAGCTGGGCTAATGCCTACTCTACTGTCGATGCAGCATTAGCTGTTGAATGTGCAAATGGACAAGACTATTCTAATATTAATGAAGCTTCTGTTACCGTTACAACTGCCTTTACCACAGCGAATCAAACCCTAACATTCACAGGTTCAGGTGCAACTGCTAGATTTATATCTCTTATTGGTACAACCCTACAGTATGAAGTGCTTACAGGTACACCACTTGGCACAGATACTACAATTACAGGTGCGACTGAGGGTAGTGTAACCCTTAATACAATTGATGATACCAGTGGTGGTACGGTAACTATAAACTTCCGTAATAGCGATACCACACTAATCTCACATGCATCTACTACCATAACGGACGCAACTAATCGTTTAATCATTAAAGGTGATTTTGCAGCAGCCCAATACGATAGTACAAAATCTGAAATTAGTGTGGGTAATGCTACAGCGATTACACTAGATACAGATTATGTAACGTTTGAAGGTTTTCAGATTCTCTGGGCGCCAACCAGTAATTCAAGACGCGGTATATCATGGACAGGTACAGGTAAATTAATTCGTCGCAACATGTTAATGAAATGTGCTGCTACTGGCGGTAACTATATTCGTGGAATTTATTGGGCTAATGGCGATGTTGATGATTTTCAACTTATCGAAGTAGATATAAAGCGTGGATCAAATGATTATATCGCCTCTTACAACGGGTCAACCAACAAAACCCACAGACAATATAACTGTGTTCAAGATAACTGTTATCGAGGATTATGGAATAATTCATCTGTTGCAACTGTTGCGAAAAATGGTGCTTATAACTGTAATACTGTTAGTGGTGGAACTGGTACAGTTACTCTTACAAACTGTGCAACTGCAACGGGGGTAGGAACAAATCCTGTCACAGTATCAGACTGGAATGATCCTTATTATTTTGACAATCGCTTCCTTCAAGATTATAAATCAGGCTGGCAGTCAGAGTTTATAAATGCAGGGGTCGGTTCGTCTACTGATGCTGATGTGCCGTCTGAAGATATTTTCGGAAATACGAGACCAGCATCTACAACTACTGATATTGGCGTACATTATGACGCTACACAAAACACCGGCAATCCATTAATAGAATTAGCTTTTGATGACGTATCTGGAGCAGTTTGTGCGAACACTTATGACTCACGATTTAATGCTGTAATAGGAGAAGTGCTAACAGTAGGTAGCACGTCATCAGCCCAGCCTGAATATCAGTCTTATGCAGAGGACGGTACTTACGCTTATGTTGCAGGTGGTGTCGGCCCTACTGTTGTCCAGCGTAATCTAGCGCTTGATACAACAATAGATAGTAATACAACACCAATGTCCGGCTTACCGACCTCCCCTAATGTTCCAAGCTCTATCGGTGGTACTCAGCACTATAACGGCAAGCTTTATGCATCTGCTGGCTATTACAGTGGGCCAACGTGGACAACTATGGTAATAGCTGCGTATGACACAACATTAACTAATTTACCTGTTGATCATTATATTGACCTGGCAAATGAAAATTTCCCAGCTTCTGGTGTTGCGATTGATGATACTGATGGTGAAGCTGTTGTAGTTAGTTATTCTTATGGAACAAAGTTTTGGCGTTATGATTTAACATCACCATATAATTTTCTTGGTACAGTAGATTCTGACATTCGAATAGCGTGTAATGGTGCATTTTACGAATCAACATCTGACAGTATCTATGCCGTTGCTAAAAATCCATCAGCTACTACTGGAGCTGAACGAATTTATGAATTTGATATGGATGGAGCTGTTGTAGGTTCTTGGTGTGATCCCGCTGCCAATGAGCTAGAAGATATTGAGTTTAATGGAACAAGCTTTAAATGTAACAGTTACCCCTCATATAAAGTTCGTACATATACTAAACCAGCTGTACCTACTAGATCTGCTGGTAGCTTTCATTTAAATGAGAAATACTATGTAGATATTTTTGCAAAGATTCCTGATGAATGTACATTTATCATGGGAATTAAAGCGACTGCATTTAAGGCCAGTAATACGGTCATGGATAGTCATTTCAGTTCTGGTTATTGGGCATGTGATATAGATGCATCCGGTGTTTTTAGTTTTAATATCGATGGATTGAATCCAGTTACATATACATTGCCAAGTGCAACTACAGAATATAAGGTTGCAATAACTATTGGTGGTTCAGGTGCTAATCGAACCGTTAAATTATATGTAGATGACATCCTTCGAGATACTCAAACACAGACCTGGCAAGATCCACCTACTCATTGGTGGTCCTTGGGTGCAGGTAATGATAATAATACTGTTAGTGATCTTGAGTTCTTTTACTTTATGTTTGATAACTCAGAGTATTCTAGTACCGAGGTTAGCAATTACACTCCACCAACAGCTCCTAGTAGTGGTATACTGCCATTAATGATGAGTTACATATAGAGATTAACTTATGCACAATTATTTGATCAAGAAAGGAACGACTGACGTATCAGTAGAATTGCGTATAGTTGA
>Ga0316206_1001851_pt1 | contig 16450 bp, 12 predicted proteins | sample 6monthpyrite_MG_FD_204942 | JGI IMG/M metagenome (GOLD analysis project Ga0316206, IMG submission 204942) | Microbial mat bacterial communities from mineral coupon in-situ incubated in ocean water Damariscotta River, Maine, United States -... | ecosystem: Environmental > Aquatic > Marine >... | reverse complement strand
ATAAAGGAATTTGGAAAGATTTTGATGTACAATTAATTGGAGTTGATATTGATGCAATAAACATTACTGAAGATAGAGAACAATTTAGAGAATTGATGTTAAAGATTGATGTGCCAATGGCACCACAAGCTACAGCAACATCATTTTTAAAAGGAAAAGAAATTGCACAAGAATTCGGTTTTCCTTTAGTAATTAGATCATCTTATACGTTGGGTGGAGCAGGAGCTTCAATAGTGTATGATCCAAAAGATTTTGACGAATTATTAAGTAGAGGTTTAGAAGCGTCACCAATTCATGAAGTGATGATTGATAAAGCCATGATGGGTTGGAAAGAGTACGAATTAGAATTATTGCGAGATAGAAATGACAATGTTGTTATTATCTGTTCGATTGAAAATATGGATCCAATGGGAATTCATACGGGAGATTCAATTACGGTTGCACCAGCTATGACACTTTCTGATACAACGTTTCAGAAAATGCGAGACATGTCAATAAAAATGATGCGTTCTATTGGAGACTTTGAAGGAGGTTGTAATGTACAGTTTGCTGTTTCTCCGGATGAAAAAGAAGATATTATTGCCATTGAAATCAATCCACGTGTTTCTCGTTCATCCGCTTTAGCGAGTAAAGCAACGGGATATCCAATTGCGAAAATTGCTACAAAATTAGCGATTGGTTACACGTTGGATGAATTAGACAATCAAATAACAAAATCTACTTCTGCTTTATTTGAGCCAACTTTAGATTATGTGATTGTGAAAATTCCTCGTTGGAACTTTGATAAATTTGAAGGTTCTGATAGAACTTTGGGATTGCAAATGAAATCTGTTGGAGAAGTAATGGGAATTGGACGTTCGTTTCAAGAAGCATTGCACAAAGCAACACAATCGTTAGAAATTAAACGTAATGGTTTAGGGGCAGACGGAAAAGGATATACAGATTATAATCAAATTATTGACAAATTAACCAATGCAAGTTGGGACAGAGTTTTTGCGATTTACGACGCTATTGCAATGGGAATTCCGTTAAGTCAAATCTACGAAATCACGAAGATTGACATGTGGTATTTAAAACAATATGAAGAGTTATTTTTATTAGAAAAAGAAATTTCTACATATAAAATAGATACCATTCAGCGTGATTTATTATTAGAAGCAAAACAAAAAGGCTATGGAGATAGACAAATTGCTCACATGCTAAAATGTTTAGAAAGTCAAGTATATGCTAAGCGCGAAGAATTAAATATCAACAGAGTTTTTAAATTAGTTGATACATGTGCTGCTGAGTTTAAAGCAATGACACCTTATTATTATTCAACTTTCGAAAATGATATTGAAACTGCAGATGGTAAAAGATATGCAGATAATGAGAGTGTTGTTTCCGATAAGAAAAAAATTATAGTTCTTGGTTCTGGACCCAATAGAATTGGACAAGGAATTGAATTTGATTATTGCTGTGTTCATGGAGTTTTAGCTGCTGCAGAATGTGGTTATGAAACAATCATGATTAACTGTAACCCAGAAACGGTTTCTACCGATTTTGATACAGCTGATAAACTATATTTTGAGCCAGTTTTCTGGGAACATATTTATGATATTATCAAGCACGAAAAACCAGAAGGAGTTATTGTTCAGTTAGGTGGACAAACAGCTTTGAAGTTAGCAGAGAAATTAACGAAATACGGAATTAAAATTATTGGAACTTCTTTTGAAGCATTAGATTTAGCGGAAGATAGAGGAAGCTTTTCAGAATTATTAAAAAGAAATAATATTCCTTATCCAGAATTTGGGATTGCAGAATCTGCAGATGAAGCATTAGCTTTAGCAGATGAGTTAGATTTTCCAATTTTGGTAAGACCTTCTTACGTATTAGGTGGACAAGGAATGAAAATTGTCATCAACAAAGAAGAATTGGTAGAGCATGTTGTTGATTTGCTAAAAGGAATGCCAGGAAACAAATTGTTGTTAGATCATTATTTAGATGGCGCAATAGAAGCAGAAGCAGATGCAATTTGTGATGCAGATGGAAATGTGTATATCATCGGAATTATGGAACATATTGAGCCTTGTGGAATTCATTCTGGAGATTCAAATGCAACTTTACCTGTATTTAATTTAGGTGATTTGGTTTTACAACAAATTAAAGATCATACACATACAATTGCAAGAGAATTAAAAACTGTAGGATTGATAAATGTTCAGTTTGCCATAAAAGATGATGTAGTTTACATTATTGAGGCAAATCCAAGAGCCTCTAGAACAGTTCCTTTTATCGCAAAAGCATACAAAGAACCGTATGTGAATTATGCAACGAAAGTTATGTTGGGAGAGAAAAAAGTAACTGATTTTAATTTCAATCCGCAATTAGATGGATATGCAATTAAGCAACCTGTTTTTTCTTTTAATAAGTTTCCGAATGTAAATAAGAACTTAGGGCCAGAAATGAAATCTACTGGAGAAAGTATTTTGTTTATAGATAGTTTAAAAGATGATCAATTTTACGATTTATATGCAAGACGAAAAATGTACTTGAGTAAATAGATCGAATCGGTCAGATATAAAAAAGTATTTAATATTCTAAAAAGCCGAAGCACTTGTACCGAATTAATTTCAGTATTGCTTCGGCTTTTTTACTTTATATTTGTAAAAAGCTACTACAAAAATGAATTATATTTTATTTGACAGCGATGTTAGAAATGCATTGTTACCATTCACATATACAAGACCAGTTGCAGACATTAGAGTTGGAATTTTAACCATTAGAGAAAAATGGGAAAAGCAACTTGGCTTAACTACTACAACAATTACTGAAGAATATTTAGAAGAAAAATTTCCGATGGTAGAAATGGAGCAAAATATATTAATTAATGCTTCTTACATTCCAACTAAAAACTTGGTAGAAAAAGTAAAAGGTTTGTCTGAAAACGAAGCAATTTTTAAAGGCGATACTGTGATCGCTTTTTACACAACTGATACGCAAGAAGAAGTAGATTTTTCATCTTACAAGCAAATAGAATTTGAGGAAGAAATTTTACAAATTAAAAATACGTGGGATATTTTCTCTCTAAATGAGAAAGCAATTCAGTTAGATTTTGATTTGTTAACTGAAGATAGAACATCACAAGAGATTCCAAAAGGTGTTCATACAATAAACAAAGAAAATATTTTTATTGAAGAAGGAGCAACTGTTTTGTATGCTTCTTTAAATGCTTCTGAAGGACCAATTTATATTGGTAAAGATGCACAAGTTTTAGAAGGAAGTTTAATTCGTGGCCCGTTTGCAATGTGTGAAAATGCTGTGGTGAAAATGGGAGCAAAAATTTACGGAGCAACAACTCTTGGGCCATTTTGTAAAGTTGCCGGAGAAATTAATAATTCGGTCTTATTTGGATATTCTAATAAAGGACACGAAGGGTTTTTAGGGAACTCTGTACTTGGAGAATGGTGTAATATTGGAGCAGACACAAATAATTCTAATTTGAAAAACAATTACGCTGAGGTTAAAATTTGGAGTTACGAAACAGAACGATTTGCTAAAACTGGTTTGCAGTTTTGTGGTTTGCTTATGGGAGATCATTCTAAATGTGGAATTAACACCATGTTTAATACAGGAACTGTAGTTGGGGTTTCTGCTAATATTTTTGGTAGCGGTTTTCCAAGAAATTTCATTCCGTCTTATAGTTGGGGAGGCGCTTCTGGATTTACAACCTATCAATTACCAAAAGTTTTTGAAGTTGCAGAAGTAGTTTTAAAACGGAGAAGTTTAGAGTTTGAAGAACAAGATAAAAAAATACTCGAAAAAGTATTTGAACTTTCTTCGAAATACAGAAAAGATTAAATTAAAGAGCCTCGGAAATTTTCGAGGCTTTTTTAATGTTATTTCTAGCAGAAATTAATTTCTACTAATTACACTTCCAGAACCAAGAGATTTACTCTCAGTTTTATCAGGATTTCCTTTGTAATAAATGTTTCCAGAACCTACAACTTTCGCCGATATTTTATCAGAAACAGAAGTTCTAATATTTCCAGAACCCGCAATTTTTGCAGAAGTAGAAGTTGCTTTTAATCCGTATGCATTAATATCTCCAGAACCAGCAATGTTGCAGCTTAAATCCATTGTCTTTCCATCTACTTTTATGTTTCCAGAACCTGCAATGTTTGTTTTTACCTCATTTGCATCTACAGTTACATTCATGTTACCAGAACCAGCAATAGAAAAAGAGATTTTATCTGCTTTAATTGTTTCCTTACTTCTTAAGTCTCCAGAACCGCTTAAAGAAACTTTTTCGATGTCTGTAAAAGGAACCGTAACTACTAATTTTCTTGTTGTTCTAATGTTTACTCCTTTTTCAACTTGAATTTTTAAGATGCCTCTTTTTACTTCAACTTCAATATATTTTAGTAAATTTTCTTCTCCTTCTAGAGTAATTTTTCCTTCTTTTCCTTTGACTAATTCTACATCAAAATTTCCTCCAACACTTACACCATCATAGTCTGATGTTTTTCTAGTTTCTGTTGTAATGTTTCCGTTTCCTCTTACTTTTTTGGAATTCCACCAGCTCTGAGCATTTACTGAGAAACTCAATGTTAAGATGATACTTGTAATGATTAATTTTTTCATAATTGGTTGCTTTTATTTTTTAGATTATAGCTCTTTTAAATTTACTCCGCCGTATTGCGATTTAATAATTAAAGTAGAATTAGATTTTCCTTTTCCATAAACTCCTTCATAATATTTTTTAGATGATTTTTCTATACTTTTAAACATTTCTACACGGTCATTATTATATCTAAACTTAGAGTACTGTAAGTTCATTTTAAAATTAAAGTTGTTGTTAGCTTTGGTTCCAATTGTAATTCCAGCATATTCACTTGTAACTTCTGCCTTGTTAAATCCTATTGCCAATTCTTTTATTTTAATTGATCCGTAATCAGCTTTAATATTTAAGTTTTTAGAAACAGTTCCTAGTCGGATATTTGCATAATCTGAATTTCCTTTAATATCATTTACATCATCAACAGTAATACTTCCGTAATCTGCATTGTAGGTTACTGTATTTACGGTTCCAATATTAATGTTAGAATAATCAGAATTAATTTTTACTTTGTCAGTTTTATCAACAGTAAGTTTAGAATAATCTGCATTTATAGATCCAGATTTCATAAAGTTAATTGTAGAGCTGCTAGTGTAATCGATATTGATATTATTATTAGAATTATTTAAATCTCCAATAATCAATTTTCCATAATCGCAATTAATATTGGTTGTACCGTTAATTTCATTGATAAGAATGTTTCCATAATCGTTGTTTAATTTCACATTGTTAGAAACGGGCATTTTTACAGTATAGTTTACCTTGTAACTTGTGTTATTAGATTTTCCCCAAAAACTCCAGCTGCTAGAAGAATTATCAAATTTTGTTTTAGCAGAAACTAAATTAGAACTTGCATTAAAATCAACGTTAATTCCGCTTAGTTTTTTTTCAACAGAACTTAAACTGTTTCCTTTTACAGTAATTACTACGGTAATTTCAACACTGTTTTTGTTCCAAGTAGTAATATTTATATTACCATATTTATTGTCAATATTTACAGTTGCATTTCTGTCAACAGAATATTGTTTTTTAATTGTCTTACTTTTTTCTTGTTTTAGTTTTTTGTCATTATTTGCAAAACTTACTAAAGGGATTAAAAAAAGTAGGAATGCTATTTTAAATGTAGATTTCATCATTGCTGTTTACTTTAAGGTTTTTTATTTGATCTATTTGTTTTAAGACATCTTGTAAAATTTCTATTCTGTTCTGATAATTACTTATCATAGCATACACAACACGTCTGTCATTATTGCTTTTGTTTAGTGCTTTTACAAGTTCTTGGTATTTATCTTCTGATTTCTCTAACTGATTCAATGCGTCTTCAATAACATGCTCTGTAGTTGGGTTTCTTAATTTTTCAATTTCTTTAAGTTCTTGTTTTATGGTGGATACAAAAAAGGTTTCTGTTTCTTGCATTTCTGGTGAAACATCTGCTAATTCTAGCGTTTTATCGGTAACATTTGCGCCTAACCAAAAACCGACCACTAAAATTACTGATGCTGCAACGCTCATCCATTTATAAGAAAAGGATTTTTTCTTTTTCTGTGGATTATTTAATCGTTCCTGAAATCTTTCTAAATGACCAAACCTCGGTTCTTCTAAATCGAAGTCGGTATTTTTAAAAAAGCTATTAAATTGATCTTTCATTACTTGGTTTTGTTATGCAGTTTCTAAAACTAGCTGCTGTTTTAATTTCTTTTTTGCTCTCGAAATTGTGGTTCTCACATTTTCGTTCGTATATCCTAATATCTGTGCGATTTCTTCATAATCGTAACCTTCAATTAGGTTTAGAGTTAATACAACTCTATAATTATCTTTTAAAGAATTTAATCTTTCTAACACTTTGCTGGCATGTAATGAAGTGTAATCTATAGCATCTTCAATTTCTATAGATGTATCTTTAATTACTTCCATTTTTACATCTTGGTATTTGTTATTTTTTTTTAACTGAGTTAAACTTTTGTTGATGACAATACGTTTTAACCAAGCGCCAAAAGTAACTTCTCCAATAAAGGTATCCAATTTTGTAAAAGCAGTTAAAAACGCTTCTTGCATTATATCTTCTGCTTCAAACTCATCTTTAAGTATTCTTAACGATGTGTTGTACATTGCTCTATAATAGTCTTTATAAATCTGCATTAGAGCAGAGTTATCACCTTGTTTACAGCGTTCTAGTAGTTGGTTGGTATGTTGATTTTTTTCCTTCAATGAAACGTTTCTATACTATAGACAAAACAGTTTTCGGTTTGTGACAGTTATACACATTAAATGTACATTTTTTTATGTGAAGACGGTTTTTGAAAGAAATTTTGAGGTTTTGCTTTCGTTAGGTTTATAAGAAATAGCTGCTTAAAAAGCACTACACTTTCAGTTTGGTACTGAATTAGTTATTTCTTATACACGCTATTTATTGTTCGTTCGTGATTTATTTATATCCAACAATTCAATTAACTTATTATTAAATATTTTAACACCATTTTGGTTTAAATGATGAGAATCAAAAAAATGAAGTGAGTCATTTAAGTCAATTATTTCATTAAAATTATAGAACTTCGAATATGTACTCATTACACTATCAAAATAGTGATTATTACTATATCTTTGATAATTTACCTTTGGAATTGGTGCATATACAAAAATTAGTTCAATATTTTTATTTTTTATCATTTTAACTATTTCTAAAAAAGACACAAGTTGATAATCTCTTAAAGAGATTTCTTTTTTTTCGAATTCTGAAGCTTTATAAAAGCTTAATTCTTTTTCTACATAACCACCGGATATATATTTTTCATTTCCTATTATTTTGGGTACAGAAAAAGAATTATCTAACCCCAATAAATCCCGAGTGAAACAGTAAATTAAAGTATTGTATATTTTTATATTGTTGATTTTTAAAGCCATCTCTATAGAATGTAAATCATTTTTGTCATTGGCAATTATGTCAAGAGAGGATTCAACACCATCTATAGTGAATGTTTCAGGGTAAACTTCATAAATTACTAATTTTGGATTTAATCTCTCTAAATACCTTTTAAGTAATACTTTTGTTTGAAGAGGTGTTTGAGAAGAAGAGCCTAAGTTAAATGATTTTAAACCTTTATCTAAGAAAATTCTTGTGTCGAAGCCTCTATAAGCATGAGATGAACCTAAAAACAATATGTTTGTATTCTCGTAATTTTTAATTTCGGAAAGCCTAGAGTACATAAACCCATAAGAGCCCATGTTATAAATGATATTTGGTTTAAATCTAGAAGGTGCGTAATGCACCCAAATAATCAAGAAAGTTGAATAAAATATTGATAAAAATAGCAAAAATAAAACCGTATTAGAAATGAAATTTTTCATTGTTATTACTTAAAATTGAAAATATATAAAAGGTGATTCAACTGAAGGCATAAACATTCCTATAGCAAAAATGATTAATGAATAAAATATCCATCTTAAAGTTCTATTCCATTTTTGTCCTATATCCGAAATAGCGTATCGTCCTTCTCTACCTTGCCATTCAACAAACAAAAAACATCCAATAAGAAATATTATTGTCAATGCACTACTCTTTCCAGTAAACTTTGGGATTTCAAATAGCGACAATGATAAAATTTCTGAAATGTAACTTATGGCATGTCCAATATTTTCTGATCTAAAAAATATCCACGCAAACATAGTTAAACCAAAAGTGAGTAACATAAACGAAAATTCTTTAAAGCTAGGAATTAGTTTTCCTTGTGCAACCGTTTCTAAATTATTACGATTTTTTTTAGTCAATAGAAGCGGTATAAAGTAAATCGCATTTAATATACCCCAAAAAATAAAAGTCCAATTTGCACCGTGCCAAAAACCGCTGACAATAAAAATGATGAATGTGTTTCTTACTTTCATCCAAGTACTACCGCGACTTCCACCCAATGGAATATATAAATAATCTCTAAACCAAGTAGAAAGAGAAATATGCCAACGTCTCCAAAACTCGGCAATGTCTCTTGAAAAATAAGGGAATTTAAAGTTTTGCGTTAAATCAAATCCAAATAATCGCGATACCCCTATTGCTATATCTGTATAGCCTGAAAAATCACCATAAATTTGAAACGTAAAGAATATAGCACCAATAACTAATGTGCTTCCATTTAAGTATTCTGAATTATTAAAAATTTGATTTGCATATACTGCACAATTGTCAGCAATTACTATTTTCTTGAATAATCCCCAAAGAATTTGACGCATTCCATCTACTGAATTTGAGTAGTCAAAGTGTCGTTTTTTATAGAATTGAGGGAGTAAATTTGTTGCTCTCTCTATTGGTCCAGCAACTAGTTGAGGAAAGAAACTAACAAATGCAGCGAAAGCAATAAAGTCTTTAGTTGGCTCAAGTTTTTGTTTATAAATGTCAATAGAATAACTTAATGTTTGAAAGGTGTAAAAGCTAATTCCTACAGGTAAAATAATATTTAAAGAATTTGCATTTATTTCAGCTCCAAAAAATGAAAAAGTTGTAATAAAATTATCAAGAAAGAAATTATAATATTTAAAGAAACCTAGAAATCCAAGATTTACTAAAATACTTGTCCATAATAGAATTTTTCTTTTAGATTTATTTTCTTGTTTTGCTAAACCAATCCCTACTAAATAATCTACAATGGTACTAAAAATGATTAAAGATAAAAATCGCCAATCCCACCAACCGTAGAAGATATAACTAGAAGCAACTATTAATAAGTTTTGTAGTTTTAAATTTTTATTAGTTAAAAACCAGTATAGAATAAAAACAATGGGTAAGAATATAGCAAAATCGATAGAGTTAAATAGCATTCTTCTATTCTAAATATTTAATGTTTGTCGGCATAAGGCACAAGTTATATAATATCAAACGGTTAAATCTTATAAATCAGTACTTAGCGAAGTTACCTAAAAAGGAGTTTAGAAACAAACTAAATTTAAAACCCAAATGCATTGGCACAACAATTGTTTTATTAGTGATGAAGTTAAAATTAAATTAAACTTAATTATCTGATTATTAGCTAATTAAAACTAATTGCTTAGCTTTTTAAAATTTGGAATAAAAAATAAATGTCAACTTGACAGAAATATAAAGTATGAGTAACGCAAAAATAATAGGATTAGACAGTTTGTCGCTTCACAGCATGTTAGATGAAGATTCGGAATTAATTCCGTTGATGACGCCAGAAGATGAAGAAATAATCAATAAAGAAGAAATTCCATCGGTTTTACCGATTTTACCTTTAAGAAATACGGTGTTGTTTCCAGGAGTTGTAATTCCGATTACAGCAGGAAGAGATGCATCAATTCAATTGATAAAAGATGCCAATGCTGGAGATAAAATTTTAGGTGTTGTTGCACAAAAAAACGCAGAAGTAGAAAATCCTACAGAAAATGACATTCATAAAATTGGAGTTGTTGCTCAGATTTTACGTGTGTTAAAAATGCCTGACGGAAATACAACGGTAATCATTCAAGGTAAAAAACGTTTTGAAATTGATCAAGTAGTTCAAACAGAACCGTATTTAAAAGCAACTACTAAAGAAACAATCGAGGATAGAACAGACGAAAACAACAAAGAGTTTGATGCTGTAATCGATTCGATAAAAGAACAAGCTTTAGAAATTATTAAAGTAAATCCAATGTTGCCTTCAGAAGCTTCGTTTGCAATTAAAAATATTCAAAGTAATTCTTTTTTGGTGAATTTTATTTCATCAAATATGGATTTATCTGTAAAAGAAAAACAAGAACTGTTAGAACAGCATAATTTAAAAGAACGTGCTATTTTAACGCTAAAACGTTTAAATAAAGAGTTACAACGCTTAGAGTTGAAGAATGATATTCAGTCCAAAACTCGTACTGATATGGATCAGCAACAACGTGAATATTATTTGCATCAGCAATTAAAAACCATTCAAGAAGAATTAGGTGGCGTTTCTAACGACGAGGAGTTGGAAGAAATGAAAGCCAAATCTAAAACAAAGAAATGGACGAAAGAAGTTGCCGAAACATTTGATAAAGAATTAGCTCGTTTGCGTAGAATGAATCCGCAAATGGCAGAATACGGAGTTCAAAGAAGTTATTTAGAACTGTTGTTAGAACTACCTTGGGGAGAATATTCTGAAGATAAATTTGATTTAAAACGAGCACAAAAAATTCTTGATAGAGATCATTTTGGATTGGAAAAAGTAAAGGAAAGAATCATAGAACATTTAGCAGTTTTAAAATTGCGAAATGATATGAAGTCTCCAATTATCTGTTTATACGGACCTCCGGGAGTTGGAAAAACATCGTTAGGGAAATCTGTTGCAGAATCGTTAGGAAGAAAATATGTAAGAATGTCTTTAGGTGGTTTGCGAGATGAAGCAGAAATTAGAGGACACAGAAAAACATACATCGGCGCAATGCCAGGAAGAGTGATTCAGAATTTGAAAAAAGCAGGAACTGCAAATCCAGTTTTTGTGTTGGATGAGATTGATAAATTAACATCAAGTAATCAAGGAGATCCATCTTCTGCGATGTTAGAAGTGTTAGATCCAGAACAAAATACTGAGTTTTACGATAATTATTTAGAAGTTGGTTTCGATTTGTCTAAAGTGTTATTTATTGCGACAGCAAATAACTTAGGAGAAATTCCGTGGGCGTTAAGAGACAGAATGGAAATCATTAATGTTTCTGGATATACGATTGAAGAAAAAATAGAGATTGCAAAAAGACATTTACTTCCAAAACAATTAAAAGAACACGGTTTAACGAAACAACATTTAAAGTTGGGGAAAGCTCAAATCGAAAAAATTGTTGAAGGTTATACTAGAGAATCTGGAGTTCGTGGATTGGAAAAACAAATTGCAAAAGTGGTGCGTTTTGCAGCAAAATCTATTGCAATGGAAGAAGCGTATGATATTGCAATTACGAATGATGATATTGAAAAAATATTAGGACCTGCAAGATTAGAGCGTGATAAATACGAAACAAATGATGTTGCTGGAGTTGTTACTGGCTTGGCTTGGACAAGTGTTGGTGGAGATATTTTATTTATCGAATCTATTTTATCGAAAGGAAAAGGAAATTTAACAATTACCGGAAACTTAGGAAAAGTAATGAAAGAATCTGCAACCATTGCAATGGAATATATAAAAGCAAATGCAGAAGATTTTGGAGTAAATTCAGAGGTTTTAGAAAAGTACAACGTTCATATTCACGTGCCAGAAGGAGCAACACCAAAAGATGGACCAAGTGCTGGAGTTACCATGTTAACGTCGTTGGTTTCTGTATTTACACAACGTAAAGTTAAAAACAAGTTAGCAATGACTGGAGAAATTACCTTACGAGGAAAAGTGTTGCCTGTTGGCGGAATTAAAGAAAAAATATTGGCTGCAAAAAGAGCAAATATTAAAGAAATTATTTTGTGTAACGAAAATGAAAAAGACATTTTAGAAATTAAAGAATCTTATTTAAAAGGATTGACGTTTCATTATGTTTCTGATATGAGCGAAGTCATAGAACTCGCACTCACAAAACAAAAAGTAAAAAATGCTAAGAAATTAGTGTAAGAAAAAAGCCTTCAATTTGAAGGCTTTTTTTGTTTCGTTAACGTTTTGTAAGGAAAATTGAGGGTTTACATGTAAGGATTTTCCACATTTAGGTCAGACGTAATAAACTTGTAAATACCTGTTTTTATCTAGAATTTATTTCTGTTTCTATATTTATAATCAACTTTTTTATTTTTACCATTACATCTTCAAAAAATACTTGACCCCTTTTTCTCTGCCTTATTACCATACTTAATAGATTCGTAAACTCTTTATTTTGTTTTAAGTATTCAAAATCATTTGGTCTAGATAGAACTAAAGATTTTTTATGTAATCGTTTAATATGCTTCGAGAAAAAAGGAGTTACGGTTTGAGATAAGTTCCATTCACTTTTTTCATAATCATTAATTAATGATTTTAAATCTACCTCAAACATATTTACAATTTCTTGTCTTAGATCTTTATTTTTTATAAGGTTAATACCTTTAGTTTGAAGAGTGTTATAGCTTGAAGATGTTATGAATGGAGTACTCCAAAAAGTAAATACACCAAAAGCACTATCAAGTTCAACATTATACTTTAAATTATTTTCAATATAATACTCAATTTTTTCATACTGAATAATAGCAATTTGATTAGATTCACTATTAAATTTAAAATTATTGTAAGAAGATATTAAGTTTGTTTTTATATCAGCTAAAAGATTTAATTCTTCATTTTGTAGTTTTCTATTTTCATTCCAATTGTTAATACTTAGTGCAATCAAAATTCCAATCACTACAAGAATAATTTCTCCAATTGCATATTTTAGGTATTTACCAGTACTATTTTTTTCTATAAGCTCGTAGCGTATTTTCCGAAATAATTTTATCATTGATTAAGAATTTGGCATTATAAAGTGCATCTTTAATGATGTTTAACGTTTTAATACTGAATTAAGTTCAACAAAAGTATTTTATATCAAGAGTTAACGAAGTTACAAGAAAATGATTTTAGAATCAAATTAAAACTTTCTAATATCAACAATATCACCACTTTCTAATTGATTTTTAATGTCAATTTGATAAATTTTATCAGCAACAAATTTAGGAGAATACAATTCGTTATTTTCTTTTAACTCTTTAAAACGTTGCACATTTTTAAACTCCTTTTCAGAAGTTTTTCTGATTGCAGCTTGCATATTGGTATCTACAACTCCGGGATAAATTGCCACACATTTTACGCCGTTTTTAACTTCGTTTTGTTCTGTTGCAATGGTTCTGGTTGTCATGTCTAATGCAGCTTTAGATGTGCAATATACAGACCAACCAGAATATGGATTTGTTGCTGCTCCAGAAGAAATATTGATAATTTGTTTTTTGCAACTTAGCTCTTTGGTCAGTTTTATAAACTCATTCGATAATACTAATGGAGTAGTGGTATTTAATTGAATTGTCTGCTGAATCTTTTCAGAATCTAAGTTCCCAACAGTGTTTACTTCTCCTAAACTTCCTGCGTTGTTCAATAAGGTAATAGAAGAAATTGAATTTGAATCAATATTGGTAAACACAGAATTGATTGCATTGATAGCTTCAGTTGTATCACTTAAATCTGCAGTAATTTGGTGAAAAGAAACGTTGGTTGCTTTACTTCTAGAAATAGAAAAAACAGAGTAGTTTTCTAAAGTATATTTTTCTGCAACAGCTTTTCCGATGCCGTTAGATCCGCCAGTAATTATAAGTACATTCATGAGAGTAAAGATATAAAATGAAACATTAATTTGGTAAAGGTTACCTAATTAGCTAACCTTTTTGATTAAATTTAGTTATTGTTACCGACAACTAAAATTACGGAATCCAAACTTTTGGAAAATTAGGTTTACGCTTTTCTAAAAATGCGTCTCTTCCTTCTTTGGCTTCATCTGTCATATATGCTAAACGAGTTGCTTCACCAGCAAATACTTGTTGTCCAACCATACCATCATCTGTTAAGTTCATTGCAAACTTTAACATTTTTATAGATGTTGGTGATTTTTCTAAAATCTCTTGCGCCCATTGAAAAGCGGTATCTTCTAGTTCATCATGAGGAATCACGGCATTTACCATTCCCATTTCAAAAGCTTCTTGAGCAGAATAATTTCTTCCTAAAAAGAAAATTTCTCTGGCTCTTTTCTGCCCAACCATTTTTGCTAAATATGCAGAACCATAACCACCATCAAAAGACGTTACATCAGCATCCGTTTGTTTAAAAATGGCGTGTTCTTTACTCGCTAAAGTTAAATCACAAACTACATGTAAACTATGTCCGCCACCAACTGCCCAACCTGGAACTACACAAATTACTGCTTTTGGCATAAAACGGATTAATCGCTGAACTTCCAAAATATTTAAACGATGATAACCATCCTCACCAACATAACCTTGGTGTCCACGTGCTTTTTGATCACCCCCAGAACAAAAAGAATAAACTCCATCTTTTGTGCTTGGTCCTTCGGCAGATAATAACACAACACCAATTGAAGTATCTTCTCCAGCATCGTAAAATGCATCGTATAACTCTGATGTTGTTTTTGGACGAAAAGCGTTTCTTACATTGGGTCTGTTAAATGCAATTCTTGCAACTCCGTTTGATTTTTTGTAGGTAATATCTTCGTATTTTTTTACAGTTTTCCATTCTGCTTTTATCATAATAGCTGTTTTTTATCGTTATGATTTAAAATCTAAAAGAACTTTAAATTTCTAATTACAAAAATAAGATATTAAGAACTATTATTTACAATTTTAGAGAAGGTTTGTAAATTGAATCATTTATCTGAAAAAAATAGTATTTTTAACCTCAATATTTTACATCCTATGAGAAAAATTCTTCCCCTTTTATTACTTTTTATTTTTAGCATATCTGTTTTTGGTCAAAAAGTGGTTACTAAAAAATATGAATCAGAAGAATTGCAAGATATAAGAACACTTCAAATTCATTTACCAAATGGATATGAAAGAGATACTATTTCAAATTATCCGTTAGCAATTGTATTAGATTCTGAGTATCTATTTGATTTATATGTTGGAAATTCGAAGTTGTTTTCTCATACCGATAAAGCCCCAAAGCAAATTGTTGTAGGAATTGAAATGGCAGGTACTCGTTTAAAAGATGCTTCTTTTGATGAAACTAAGAATAGCGAATTAACTGCTGATAGTAGAAGTTTTATGAAATTTATTAAAAACGAAGTATTGCCTTATATAGAAGGAAACTATAAAACATCGCCTTTTTTAACGATTATTGGTAATGGAATTTCGGCAAATTTTTTAACACATTTCTTAAGAGATGAAACACCTTTATTTAACGCATATATTTGTTTAAATCCAACATTTAGTCCAGATATTAGTATTCAAATGGAATCTTATGACTTAAATAAATTAAGCTCTATAGATAACACCTATTATTTTTATTTTAATGATGGTAAATTTATTAGCAACGAAAAACAACAACGAATAGGTTTATTAAACACGTATTTAAAATCTTTATCCATTAAAAATTTTAATGTTAAATACGATTTTATAACTGATTCGCCAAGCAACGTTTCTGCAATCGGAGAAGCCATTCCAAGATCTTTGGATAAGATTTTTGAAATTTATTCTGGAATTAATAAAGAAGAATTTGACACGAAAATAAAAAATTTATCTCCGCTAGATGCAATAACATATTTAGAAAATAAATACATAGAAATTGATTACTTATTTGGCTCAAATTTAGGAATTAGAGAAATAGATATTATCGCTATTGAAAGTATTATTATTGAAAAAGAAAATGGCGATTATTTAAAAGATTATGGCAATATGATTTTAAATTTATATCCGTTTTCTCCTTTAGGGCATTATTATCTAGGAAGATATTACGAAGCTGGAAAAAATTATTCTAAAGCTTTAGAACAATATCGATTGGGATACGGAAAAATGGATCCAGCAGATCCAAATGCTGATAAATTTTATCAGAATGTACAACGAATGCTTAGAAAAGGATAAGGAATTAGTTTATCAATTCTAAACCATCTTCTTTAATCAAAATTGTTTTTTCTTTGTATAAAGTACCAACAGCTCTTTTAAATGCTTTTTTACTCATTAACAATTCACGTTTAATTTCTTCTGGAGAGCTTTTGTCTGTTAGTGGTAAAAAACCATCATGATCATAAATTGCTTCAACTACTTTTTCTGTGTCTAAAGAAATTGCATTTCTAAAACCTTGTGGCTGTAGTGAAACATCTATTTTACCATCTTCTCTAATATTTTTAATATAGCCAGCAATTCGTTGATTTTCTCTCAACTCCTGAAAAACCTCATTTCTATATAACAAA
>Ga0316206_1001849_pt1 | contig 16466 bp, 13 predicted proteins | sample 6monthpyrite_MG_FD_204942 | JGI IMG/M metagenome (GOLD analysis project Ga0316206, IMG submission 204942) | Microbial mat bacterial communities from mineral coupon in-situ incubated in ocean water Damariscotta River, Maine, United States -... | ecosystem: Environmental > Aquatic > Marine >... | reverse complement strand
ATTATGAAGAAGCTGTTAAAGTTTATAAAAAAGCATATACTGCCGATCCCACTCTAGAAAAAGCTGCTTATTATGAAGGTGTTTCATATTTTCAAATGGAAGATTACGAAAGTGCAATAAAAGCATTTGACAAAGCAATTTCAATTAAATCTGATTATGCCTATGCTTATAATGATAGAGGAAGTTCTAAATTAAAATTAGAAGATATTGATGGTGCAATCGCCGATTATAAATATGCAATAAATATCGATAAGGGTTTAAGTTTTGCGTATAATAACTTAGCCTCTGCTTACCGTAAAAAAGGAGACTACACAACTGCTGATAAATACTATACTTCTGCAATCAAACAAAAACCTGACAATCATGTAGCATATAATAACAGAGGTACAGCTAGATTTGAGAGTGGTAATTATACAGGTGCCTTAGCAGACTTTAAAAAAGCGATTACAATAAAGCCCGATTATGCATTTGCTTACAACAATAAAGCTTCAGTTTATATAAAATTAGAGCAATATAAAGAAGCAATTACGGCTTGTAATAAAGCATTAGAATTATATCCAGAATATATGGAAGCTTTTTTTAATAGAGGGATAGCAAAAGAAATGCTTAAAGATTTAAAAGGTGCATGCGCTGATTGGGAAGATGCTTTTATTTTAGGGTCTGAAAATGCAGAAAAATATATTAATAGTCCAGCTTGTACAAGCTCAAACTAAAAAACCATTTTATTTAACAACATGAAAAAAATACTATACATACTTATAATTTGTTTATCGTATAATGTGTCATTTGCACAAGATAAACCTTTTGACAAGAAACTTTTCAAAGAACAAAAATCTGAATTTAAAGAGGCATTGGGTCACATAAGTGAAGGTGATGACTTAATGATGGGATATCCGGCAGATTATCGAGCTGCTGTAAATGAATATCTAAAGGCCAATAAATTCAACCCAAATAGCGCAGATTTGAATTATAAAATAGGAATTTGTTATTATAATTTCGATAAATTTAAAATGAAAACGTTTATCGAAAAAGCATACAAATTAAAACCTACTGTATCGCCTGATGTAAATTTTTATCTCGGAGTAGCATACCATCTTGAAGGAAAATGGCAAGAAGCAATTGATCAATATAATATATTTGGAACGCGTGCCACAGCAGAATTGATTGATTTAAAAATTTTGGCAACACGTAAAGTACAAGAATGTAAAAATGGTCAAAAGTTGGAAAGCCAAAAAGCGAGAGTTTGGATTGATAATTTAGGAACAGCAATTAACACACAATATCCAGATTATGCACCAGTAATATCTACAGATGAAGGTATAATGATTTTTACTGCAAGACGACCAGAAGCAGAAGAAATGTCGCCATTTGGAGGTTATTTTGAAGATTTATACGAGTCTGAAAGAACAGAAGGTGTTTGGAGTAAATCAGTGAATATGGGCAAACCGGTTAATGTAAAAGGTCAACATGATGCCACAATCGGATTATCACCAGATGGTCATACTTTATTTGTTTATAATGATGACAAAGGAGCTGGAGATATTTTAATATCAACGGATGAAGATGGAACATGGTCGAAACCTATAAGACTAGGAAAAAATATTAATACAAAAGATTATCATGAGCCTGATGCTTCATTGTCTTTTGATGGTAAAATATTGTATTTTACATCTAATAAACCAGGTGGATTTGGAGGGCATGATATTTATACTTCTGAATGGGATGCAGAAAAAGAAAAATGGGGGCCAGCAACTAATATTGGAGACGTTTTAAACACACCCTATGAAGAAAGAAGTGTATTTATTCACCCTGATGGAGAAACCATGTACTTTGCTTCAACAGGTCACAACACAATGGGTGGATATGATTTATTTTATTCAAAATTAGTGGATGGAAAATGGCAAGAACCGGTAAACTTTGGACCGCCATTAAACACACCAGATGATGACGTACAATTAGTTGTTGCAGGGAATGGTCGTTATGGGTATTACTCGTCATATAAATCGGATGGTTATGGCGAAAAAGACATTTATTTAATTACATTTTTAGGACCTGAAAAATTACCGATTTTAAGTAATGAAGACAATTTAATAGCATCTATAGCTGAGCCTATAAAAGAAAAATTTGTAGAGCCTGAAGTGATTCTTGAAGGAAGTAATATGGCTATTTTAACAGGCGTAATACGAGATGAAAAAACAAAAAAACCACTAAAAGCACAAATTGTTTTGATTGATAATGAAGAAAATAAAATCATTGCTGAATTTAATTCAGATGCAATAACAGGAAAATATTTAGTGTCACTACCTGGAGGGAAAAATTACGGTATTGCAGTTAAAAAAGATGGTTATTTATTTCATTCTGAAAATTTTGTAATTCCTAATGAAAGTGGATTTAGACAATATGAGAAAAATGTTGATCTAAAGAAAGTAGAAATTGGTCAAACTATTGTTTTACGTAACATCTTTTTTGATTTAGATAAATACACTTTAAGACCAGAATCAGTTAATGAATTAGAAAGATTAATCAAGTTAATGAACGATAATCCAACAATGAAAATTGAGTTATCAGGACACACAGACACAAGAGGTAGTGCTGAACACAATAGAGTTCTGTCTGAAAACAGAGCAAAAGCAGTGGTTGATTATTTAATTGACCACGGAATTGCCAAAGACAGACTAAAATTTGCAGGATATGGAGAAACACAAACAATTAATTCGGATGCAGTAATTTATAAAGAAAAATCTAAAACAAAACGAGAAGAATTACATCAAGAAAATCGTAGAACAGAATTTAAGATTTTGAGTTTATAAGTTAAAATAGTGTCTAGTCCTAAATAATCGATACAGATTATTTAATGATTAAAGTTATTAATTAAACCTGAACAATGAGATCATTGTTCAGGTTTTTTGTTTTGTATTGTTTTCTTTTAAGTTTATTCTGTTCGTGCATTTGTATTGGTGTGAGCATATGATTAGAAAAATGAGGTCTTTTAGTATTGTATATATTAATTGCATTTTGGATTAGTTTCTTCTTTACTTTAAAATCTTTAATCTTTTTGGGTACGCTTTACATATCCTTTGTTTTCTGATGTTCTCATTACACTTGTGTTTTAGTGTATCGCTATTTCAGGACGGGACAATAGATACTTTTAAACCCCACCCTTTTTAGTACATTAAATAGGGTGGGGTTTTTTTGATTAAAAAACTTTTTTACGATTTGATCAGCAATTTATAGTAAAAAGTTCGGCTTTTATCACTAAATTGTGAGCTTTTATATGCTCGAATTGCATATAATATATTGTTTTTTAAAAAATTATGGTAAATTCGCATAAAATTTAAGTGCTATGAAAAAAATTTTATTAATGGTTTTTCTTTTGCCATTGCTTGTGATTGGTCAAAGAAATTATCCGTTAGCAGCCAAAAAGATCTTTAAGCAAGCTCAAGAAGAGCACAAAAAAGGGAAGACTCAAGAAGCTTTAACACTTTATAATAGTTGTATTAAAGCTGAGCCTACTTTTAGTGAGGCGTATTTGAATATGGCAATTATTCAGTATAATAATAAAGAATATACTAAATCTTTAACCAATAGTAAAAAAGCGTTGAAGTATAATAAAGTGCAGTCTTCAATTTATTCGCAAATAGGGAAGTCATTTTTTATGACAGGAGATTATGACAGTAGTGCGTATTATTTAGACAGAGCAATTATATTTGGTGCAAATTCTGAAAATGATTTTTATTATTTAGCCTCAGCAGAAAATAAACGCCACAACCATGAACGTGCAATCTCACAAATTAACAAATCTATTAAAAGTAACACTTCAAATGCAGATTATTATATGGTAAGAGGTGATGCAAATTTTGGATTAGATGATTTTGAAGCTGCTAAAGTTGATTACGAAAAAGCACTAAGTTTAAACCAAAACAATAATTCAATTTATAAAAGTTTAGCTAATGTTTATATTAAACTAGGTAATTCTGAAAAAGCAATTGAAAATATTGATATAGGCATAAATAATGCACAAGGAGATGAAAAAATAAACTTTTTAATTCTTAAAGGTAATTATTACCACCAAATTGGAGACTTAGAAAATGCCCAAAAATATTTTGATGAAGCATTTGCTTTAAATAATCAAAGTGCAATTGTACTTACAAATCAAGCAGCAGTTTTAATTGATAAAGGAGAGTTTGAAAATGCTGTTGAAAAATGTACACAAGCAATTAATGTTGACCCAACCCAAACAGAAGCCTATTTTAATAGAGGTATTGCAAATGAAATGCTTAGAAAAACAGATGAAGCTTGTTCTGATTGGGAAGAAGCATTTATAATGGGTGCAGTAAAAGCTGAAGAATATTTGAATAGTCCAACTTGTAACGAATAAAAGCGTTAAATCATGAATAAAAAAGTTATATTATTAATCTGCATTGTTTTTGGTTCCATTTTATCTTTTTCACAAGATAAAGATGTTCCATTTGCAAAAGATGCATTTTTAGACGACAAAGAAGGCTTTTCGAAAGCGACAAAAGCAATTAAAATGGGTGATATTCACTATATGAGTGGAAGTGATTCAGATTTAGCTTTTGCATTAACGCATTATGTAGTGGCCGATTCTTTTAACCATTATAGCGCAGATTTAAGTTATAAAATGGGGATTTGTTTCTTACAAAGTACTCAAAAATTTAAAGCGCTAGAGTACCTTGAATTTGCTGATAAGTTTAACACTGAAGACGGTATGCGATTTGAAGACGTTGACTTTTATATTGCGCAAGCATACCAACTAGATGGTAATTTTGAAGAGGCAATTAAAAGGTTTCAATCTTATAAAGAAACTTTAGGCGAAAAAGACAAAGCACAACGCTATTTTATTAATAAAAAAATCAGTGAGTGTAGAACCGGTCTTGAATTAAATAAAAATCCTCAACGGGTTTGGATAGATAATTTAGGGCCCGAGATAAATAGTAAATACCCTGATTTTGGTCCAGTTATATCTGCTGACAATAGAGTGTTGTTCTTCACATCAAGAAGACCAGATTCTTACGGTGGAGAATCAGATGAAACAGGGTTTAATTATGAAGATATTTATTTTAGTGAAAGAGAATATGAAGGAGAGTGGAATGAAGCTAAAAACATTGGGCCTCCTGTAAATACAAAGTCACATGATGCTACTGTAGGTTTAGCACCAGATGGAAAAAGTCTATTAACATACCATGGCGTTAATCGTAAAGATGGTAATGTATTAATCACTAAGCAAGATGATGATGGGAATTGGATTCAAACTAAAAATATTGGTGATAATATAAACACTAAACATCATGAATCAGCAGCAACACTTTCTTTTGATGAGAAAACATTGTTTTTTGTGTCTGATAAACCCGGAGGATATGGAGCTCATGATATTTATATCGCACAATGGGATGATGAAAAACAAGAATGGGGTAAAGCTGAAAATGTTGGGCCTACTTTAAACACTGAGTTTGAAGAAAAAGGAGTGTTTTTCCACCCAGATAATAAAACATTATATTTCTCGTCTGAAGGGCACAAAACAATGGGAGGTTTAGATATTTTTAAATCTGAATATAATGCCGAAACTGGTGAATGGTCTGAACCTGAAAACATTGGTGCACCTATTAATACACCTGATGATGATGTATATTTTGTAGTTTCAGGAAATGAAAGATATGCTTACTACTCTTCTTTCCGTGCAGATGGGTACGGAGAAAAAGATATTTATAAAATTACGTTTTTAGGTCCTAAAAAAGACCCATTGTTAGCAGCGGTTGAAATGTCAAACAACAACTTAAATTCAACTAAAGCAGATGAAATTGTAAGCATTTTTGATAAAAAGAAAATTACAATTCTAACCGGTACAGTAGTTGATGGTAAAACAAAAGAGCCATTAATGGCAGAGATTTCAATTATTGATTCTAAATCAAATGAAAAAGTAGGAGACTTAATTGCGAATGAAGACGGTACATTTATGATTGTTGTTGAAACTGGACGCTCTTATGCAATTTCATCAACATTAAAAGGTTATACGATTGCATCAAAAACAGTGTCAACAACTAAAGACGATTCAGGAAAAGAACTTACTATAAACTTAGAATTATTTCCACCAGAAACAGGAAAGGAGTTCGTGCTTAGAAACATATACTTTGGTTTTGATAAATCAGATTTAAGACACAAATCTGTTGAAGAACTTGACAAATTAGTGAAAATAATGAAAGACAATCCAGGCTTAAGAATCCAATTAGCAGGTCATACAGACAGAAGAGGGTCGGATGGTTACAACTTAATCTTGTCTAGAAAAAGAGCAGAAGTAGCTAAAAAATACTTAGTTGAACACGGTATATCAGCTGACAGAATTGAAACTAAAGGTTATGGAGAATCTGACCCTGAAGTTGACGGTGCTGCCATAAATAATCTTAAAACTAAACGAGAAAAAGAAGACGCTCACCAACGTAATAGACGTACTATTGTAAAAGTGATTAGTCAATAATTCTCAATTAAAAATTTTTAAACTCCGATAATACAAATTGTCGGAGTTTTTATTTTTGTACTATGAAAAAATACATTATTCTTTTACTATTGATTTCAAAATTTGGGCTGAGCCAAAATTATACACTTCAAGATTTTTACATCTATGACGCAAATTTAGCACAAAAAACAGATTCAATATTTAATACATTAAATGATACGTCAAGAATTGGGCAAATGATAATTCCTGCCGCAGGGCGTCTAGGAAAGTCTGACGAACAGATCAAATCATTGATAAAAAAACAATATATAGGTGGAATTATCCTATTGAATGGAACCAAAACGGGATTTATTGAAAAAATATCATCTTTTGATAAAACAAACAAGGGATTGCCTTTACTATATTCAGCAGATGCTGAACCAAGCTTAATTGGGTATAAAATTAAAGGTTCTACACCTGTAAAAAAAGCAAATTTAATGTTGTCCCGTCAAGAAGTTCAAAAATATGCTAATATTATTTGCAAAGACTTAAAAGAAATTGGAATAAATTACAATTATGCACCCGTGGTTGATATGTCGCCAAATGAAGTTATAAGTTATAGAAGTTTTGGGAACAATAGTGATACAGCGCAAATTTGGGCAAATATTTTTATTCAAGAAACTCAAAAAAATGGCATTGTAGCTACCGCAAAACATTTCCCTGGACATGGTTATGTGGTTGGTGATACACATAAAAAATTAGTGTACATTGATGGAGAAATGAAAGAAGTTAAGAATTATATCTCGCTTATAAACAATGGTGTACTCTCAATTATGGTTGCACACATTGCAATAAAAAATAATCAAAAATACAACACAAATGACATGCCCGCAACTTGTTCACGAAATATTGTCACAGGACTATTAAAAAACGAAATGAAATTTAAAGGGATTGTTATTACTGATGCTTTAAATATGGGTGGCGTAACCTCAATTCCTAATTGTGAATTAAAAGCCGCAATGGCAGGATGTGATGCTTTATTAATGCCAGTGAATGAAGAAAAAGCGTTGTTTGATATTCTTAAAGAAGTTAAAAAAAATCAGCACTTTAAACAGCAGATTTACGCTTCAGTTAAAAAAATAATACGTCTAAAAATTTGCTTAGGCATACTTTAAATTATGGTTACCTTCAAAATTAACAATTTAGATCCTTTCTTTGTTTTTGATAAATCTAAAATGATAGGGGTTATGAACGACATTTGTACACTTTTGTCATTGGCTAATGGTCCAAAATTGAACTGCGATAAAAATGATAATTTATCTTACTCTGCTGAGCAAAATAACTACAATTTTACATATAAAAAAACATCTAATTTTGACGGTCTTCAAATAGAATATAAAATAAAAAAATGTTTTTACTTAAACTCAAAAATATTAATTCTACTTCTGTTGAGATTATTTTAAATGTAAAAAACCCCGAACTCGAAATTAAAGAAATATTACACTTATTTGAAAAATATCGTAAGGTGCATCAATCATCAAATCGGCCTACGGATGGATAAATTTGAATTCTATACAGTAAAAAGTAGTCTTTAACTTTTTTATTTAACCGAATAGAAGTATATTCGCAAATTCTAAAATTAAAACACAAAAACAGCAATGGCAGTTATTGGAAAAATACAAAAAAACTCACTTTTATTACTAATCGTAATTGGTGGTGCAATGTTAGCATTTATATTTACTGATTTGTTAAGTAACGTTGGTGGTGGAGATGACCCTACACCTTTGGCTACAATATACGGAGAAGAAATTGATGAAACAGAATTAAATGGTATTGAAGAAGATATTATTAAACGTGAAAAACAAAATTATTATTACCAACAAAAAGAATGGGATAATGCTGCTGAAAAAACAGCTAAAGATCAAGCGTTTAATGAATATGTACGTAGAAATTTAATGGACAGAGAATTAGATGCTCTTGGAATTGAAGTTACATCAGATGAGTTGAACGATATGGTTTTAGGAAATCATATTCACCCTTGGATTTCACAAGAACGTAGTTTTCAAGATGCTTTAGGACAGTTTTCTAAAGATTCTGTTGCTAAGTATATTAACTATTTAGAAACAGAACCAGATGGAATTGATACAGCATCATATACAAACTGGGAAAGAACTAAAAAGGCTTGGAAAGAATTTGAAAATGAATTAGCTGATTCAAGAAAAGCTGATAAATATGTAACACTTATAAAAAAAGGAATATTTGTAAATTCGCTTGAAGCTAAAAATCAATACATAGGAGCTAATGAAAATAGAAGAATTAGCTACGTCATTCAAAAATATAGTGATATTGCTATGGATGAAGTTGAATTGACGGATGAAGATTTATTGGCTTATTTTGAAGCACATAAAAATGAAAAAAAATACGAACAAGTTGATGAAGCAGCCGTAATTGATTTTGTTGAATTTCCAGTTGTTTTTACTGAAGATGATGTGAATGATGCAGTTGAAGTTTTAGACCGTGTAAAAGAATCTTTTGCAAAATCTGATAAAGACATCTACTTTATGGCTAATAAAAGTGACATTGAGTTTTATTCTGATTCTACTCAATTTCAAATGGGGGGAGATTTATTTTCTTTTGCACCTACTGGAGCCACTTATCCTGCAATTGCTGATGAAGCCATACAAGCTGCCGATTCTGGTGATGTAGTAGGACCATTTGTTGCTGGTGATCAAGCTGTAATTCTTAAAGTAAAAGGATTTGGTACTGAAGAACAAGCTTGGGTAAGACATATTTTGATTTCAAATCAAGGAAGATCAGATGCAGATGCAAAAATAAAAGCTGATAGTGTGGTGAAAGTGATTAAAGCAAATAATAATTTTACGGCTATGGTAACTGCTGTTTCTGAAGATCCAGGGTCGATTTCTAATGGAGGTGAATATAAATGGTTTCCAAAAGGGAGAATGGTTGAGGCTTTTGAAAATGCATCTTTTAATGGACCTAAAGGTAAACTTCAAGTTGTTAAAACTAATTATGGATACCACATAGTTGAAGTATTAGATAGAAGAAATGCTAAATTGCCAATTTTAGCACCAATTGTAAAAACAATTAAAGCAAGTATTGAAACTAAGTCGGCTATTGAAGACATTGCTTATGATTTTATTGCGCAAGTAAATGACTTAAAAGGTGATTCGGCATTCTATCAAATAGCCCTTCAAGATAGTTTGACGGTAAATAATTCAAGAATGACGATTGCATATGATTATGTAATGGGATTTAATGATGAAAATGGAATAAGAGCTGTTAAAAAATTCTCTTTTGCTAAAGATGCAATGGAAGGTGATATTTCAGATCCAATATATGATAATGGGTCTTATAAAGTTGCTATACTCTCTAATAAAATTGATTTAGGTGTCCCAGATTTTGAAGATGTAAAAGATCAAATGAGATTTGCAGCTTTAAGAGATAAACAAGCAAAGGTTTATATTGAAAAAATGACTGGGACTCAAAATCTGCAAGAAATTGTAGCTAAAATGCCAAATTTAAAAATTCAAACAGTAAATGTTAACTTTAACATCAATACAATTCAAGGTGGTGGCGGTAACGAACCTGAAGTTGTAGGCTATATAAATGCCGTTGATAAGCCAAACGTAATGCTAAGACCTATACAAGGTGTATCTGGTGTGTATGTTATAATTATTGATGAAATTATTCCTGCACCTGAAACCACAGATTATACGGCTGATCAAATGACATTAAGAATGGGACGACAAGCAAATGCAGATAATTTAGTTATAAGAGCATTAAGAGAAAAAGCAGATGTGGTTGACAATCGAGAAAAGATTAACATTCAAGGACGTTAAAAATATTTAAAAAAAGGCTTTCAAAATTGAAAGCCTTTTTTTTGACAAATAATATTATGAAAGCAAAAACACCAAAAGAAACGGAAGCAATTTCGACTAAAATAGTTTTGCCGAACGACACTAATCCATTGGGTAATCTTTTTGGTGGGCGGCTTTTAGCTTGGATGGATGAAATTGCCTATGTGTCGGCAAATCGTCATAGCAGACGTGTAGCTGTAACTGCATCAATTAATAATGTATCATTTAACAAACCAATTAAGTTAGGAGAAACAGTCACATTAAAAGCAAAGGTGTCACGCGCATTTTCATCATCTATGGAGGTGATTATTGATGTTTTTGTTGAAAATAGTGTAACTGGAGAACAAAGCAGTAGTAACCAAGCAATTTATACGTTTGTGGCTGTTGATCAAAATGGTACTCCTATTCATGTACCTATGCTAAGTCCCGAAACTGAACTTGAAGAGCAAAGATATGCTGCTGCATTACGCCGAAAACAACTCAGTTTAATTCTAGCTGGAAAATTAAAACCCTCTGAAGCAACCGAGTTAAAAGCACTTTTTGACGAAAAAGAAACCAATAGTTAATGGATATTTATTCACGCATTTTCTATTACTAAAAAAAAACATGCTGTTCCTAAAGTCGAACCGCATTGCTTCACTTATTATAATTAAATTTGAATTGTAAAAAGTAAGTATGTTTTTTCATAGTTTATATACGAAAAACGAGAGCTATCCTTAACCTTGGGTAGCTCTATTTTAATTAATGGCAACAAATTTTCCTGCAGCAATAATCTCTAAATAAATATTACTAATGGCGTACACATAAACACCATCTGCTAAGTTTAAAGGTATGTTAATCCAATCTTTAAGTGCCTCTTCTTTATATACAGTTTTTCCATTTGAGTCATAAATCGAAAAATATAAATTATTTGACTGTTCTGACGGATAAATTATTTGACTGTTTTGATCAATGAATGGGCTATTGGTTACCAGTGCTTGATTTTGAAGATTACGATATAATTTAATCGGAAAATGAAATAAAAATAATCCATTTTGACGATCTGATGCCAATATTAATTCTTCTTCTTTAAAAACATAAACGCCCCACATTCCATTTAATTTATATTTAGTGTCTTGCCAAAACATATCATAATAAGCAACTTCATTTGGTTTATTTGTTTTAATATCAACAATCCTAAGCCCTTCATTGTAATACGAAACAAAAGCGAAATCCGAATAAATTTGAACATTATGCGCTACATAGTCTTCATAGTCTTTAGTGCCATAAAGAGAGCTCACTTCAATATTAATTAAAGATTTACTGTCGCATATTTTTATTTTTTCACCTTCAGTTTCGTCAATAAAAACATATTTTTTTCGATCTTCACTTAGCCAACCACTATGATTGTATCCTTGACCAGCATAAAAATCCAATAAGCCCAATTGCATACCCGGAATTGTAGAAAAATTATAAATTTGGAGACCAGAAAAACCGCAGTTTAAAAAAGCAGTATCGTTTGTAACATAACAATCATGAACATAACCTACCCCGTTAAAATCATAATACAGTTGTGGCAAAATAGGGTTTGATATATCTAAAATCCTCAAACCAATGTTATTTGGTGCGCAAACATATAATTTAGCCTTATTGGTATCAATAAAGATATTATGACTTGTTTTAAAAAAATAATCACTGTCATAAACAGTACTAATTGAGTCGGGCAAATAGCTTAAATCAAAAATTTGCAAACTACTCTGTCCTTCATCACATACTGCGTACAAAAAATTTTTATACGTTTTGTAGTCTCGGTGTTGTACTAAAAGTGATGAAAATTTACCCGGTTTAAAGTCAACCTCTTCAAATTGATTATTCTCAATTTTTAGAATATGAGTGCCCTCTGTTGATCCTAATGCTGCATAATTAATTCCATTGATTGAAAACCCCCAAACATCTGAAAAAATTGCATCTTCTGGTCCTTTTATTCGTGTTGTATCGGTCCAATGGTCTAACAGCTCAACATTAAATCCTGTTTGAGCAAAAATAATTGAATGAAATAAACCAAAAAAAATTATAAAAATGATTTTCACTCTCCAAAAATAAGTCAATTAATAAACTAAAAGGTGTAATTATGTTAAATATGTGTAATTATTGACTCATTATATATAATTTTCGATTAATTGGCGTTACTCATTTATGCGAATTGTATTATATTAGCACCACGAAAAAATGAAAAACCTAGTCATTATACCAACATACAACGAAAAAGAGAACATTGAAAAAATGATCCGAAAAGTGATGTCGTTAGAAGACGGTTTTCATTTGTTAGTTGTTGATGATGGTTCGCCAGATGGAACAGGTCAAATTGTTAAAGATTTACAAAATGAATTTCCTGACAAATTGCACATTGAAGAACGTGAGGGTAAATTGGGACTAGGCACAGCTTATCTGCATGGTTTTAATTGGGGACTTGATAGAGGATATGAATATTTATTTGAAATGGATGCTGATTTTTCTCATAATCCTGACGATTTAACAAGACTGTTAGACGCTTGTATAAATAAAGGAGGAGATCTGTCAATTGGATCGCGTTATATTAAAGGTGGAAAAGTGGCAAATTGGGACAGAAAGAGGCTGATTCTTTCTTTTCTGGCGTCTTGGTATGTGCGTATTATTTTATGGGTTGGGATCCATGATACAACAGCAGGGTTTAAATGTTACAACCGAAAAGTGTTAGAAAAAATTAATTTTGATGCTGTTACATTTAAAGGATATGCGTTTCAAATTTGCATGAAATATGCAGCAGTAAACCACGGCTTTAAAGTAATTGAAGTCCCAATCACATTTATTGATCGAGAGTTGGGAACATCTAAAATGAGTACCAGTATTTTTAAAGAAGCGATTTTTGGTGTGTGGAAAATGAGGTGGTTGAAACTGTAGTTTCAAAGCCTTGACCTTTTTGCCTTTTTTATTTAATTAACCTTGATTTTTAATTGATATTTGTTCGAATTCATAGTAATTCTGTGATATTAATTACTATTAAATTAATGAATTGAGCTTACCTTTGTACAAAAAAATACAATGTTATGCCTACAATAAAATTAACAACCGAAATGTTTAAAAAAGACGTTTTCGATTATACAACAGAAAAAGAATTGAAATTTAAAGGTGAATTACCTGCAATAATTGATTTTTATGCCGACTGGTGTGGACCATGTAAGATGGTAGCACCAATTTTAGAAGAATTATCAGATGAATACAAAGATAAAATTATAATTTATAAAGTTGATACTGAAGCTGAACAAGAATTATCAGCTGCTTTTCAAATCAGAAGTATTCCGTCAATGTTATTTATTCCTATGGATAAACAACCCATGATGCAAGCCGGTGCACTTCCAAAAGAAAGTTTAAAAGAAGTGATTGAAAAAGAATTGGTTTAATCAATAACCTAACTAAGTTATAAAGGAAAGGGTTTTCATTTTGAGAATCCTTTTTTTAATCTACAACTCTATAAGTGGCATCTAAAAGTAAAGTTAAAGTATTAGAATCAGACGGAGTTTTGTAAACAATTTCCAATTCGTAACCAGATATTTTTCCAATTGTTGCCCGTTGTAAATTCATAAAGATACGGTTGCTATTTTTGTACCCCAATTGTTTAAGTTTTGTGTCCGCTTGATTTAACTCATAAGAAAGCATCATGTTTTCAGCCTTTTTAATTTCAATATCGTTACCATTATTGTCTTGCAAATCAAACATTTTATTTTGCCAATGTTCAATCACATGATTTAAAGTGTCAATATCCGCTTGGGCGTAATTAAAATTTTTAATCACATTTTCTTGCATAGCGGTCAGTTCATCTATATATATAGTGTCAGTTACATTAATATCTAGGTCAACGGTGTCACCCATTGAAAAGTAATGCCGCACATTTTTTTCTATAGATTCATTTGCCGAAAGTTGTGGCATCTTTGTAGAACAAGCCGAAATTATTGCACCAATTATAATCAAAAAGGCAAGTGTAAAAGTGATTTTTTTCATTGAATTTGTTTAGCTTATCGCTATTGAATTAGTTTTATTTCCCGCTTTACCTATCATTTTTTCAGCAGATTTTACCATGGCATCTTTGTCATAATTGCAATCTTTATACAATTCGGCTTGTGTACCATGTTGCACATATTTGTCAGGAATACCCAACCTTACGACTTGAGTATGATAATTATGATCAGCCATAAATTCCAGAATTGCAGAGCCCATACCACCCATTAAACAACCATCTTCAACTGTAATTATTTTATCAAATTTAGAAAATACCTCATGTAAAATAGTTTCGTCAATTGGCTTTGCAAAACGCATGTCGTAATGTGCACACGAAATTCCTTTTGATTCCAATTCTTCACAAGCTTTAATGGTTTGGTTTCCCATTGGTCCAATGGTTAAAAAAGCAATGTCATTCCCATTTTTTATCTTGCGGCCAGTTCCTATTTTTATTTCTTTAAATGCGGTTTTCCATTGGGTCATTACACCACCACCTCTTGGATATCTTATCGAAAAAGGACCTTTGTTTGGCAGTTGAGCCGTGTACATTAAATTACGTAATTCCTCTTCATTCATTGGTGAGCTGACAGTCATATTTGGAATATGTCGCATAAAAGATAAATCATAAGCACCATGATGTGTAGCGCCATCAGCCCCAACTACGCCACCTCTATCTAAACAAAAAACAACGTTCAAATTTTGTAAAGCAACATCATGTAAAACTTGGTCATAAGCCCTTTGCATAAATGACGAATATATATTACAAAAAGGAACCAAACCTTGGGTAGCCATTCCTGCAGATACTGTTACAGCATGTTGCTCAGCAATACCAACATCAAAAGCTCTGTCTGGCATAGCTTTCATCATAATGTTTAGCGAACAACCAGACGGCATAGCAGGTGTAACTCCCATTATTTTATCATTTTTTTCAGCTAATTCTACAATGGTATGTCCAAAAACTTCTTGATATTTTGGCGGTTGTGGTGACTTTGGAATAACCTTTATAATTTCTCCTGTATCTTTATTAAAAACACCTGGTGCATGCCATTGGGTAGGGTTTCCATCTTCAGAATGTTTATATCCTTTACCTTTTTTTGTTAAAACATGTAATATTTTTGGACCTGGAATATCTTTTAAATCTTCCATAATTTTTGTTAATCCAATTACATCATGCCCATCAACAGGGCCAAAATAACGTAAATTTAAACTCTCAAAATAATTAGAATCTTTTAATAATCCTCCTTTTAAAACGGTCGATATTTTAGTGGCTAAGCTTTGTGCTTTTGGTCCAACTTTCGAAATTTTACCCAATAACGACCACACATCATCTTTCACCTTGTTATAAGTGTGTGATGTTGTAATGTCTGTTAAATATTCTCTTAATGCCCCCACATTTGGGTCAATAGACATACAATTATCATTTAAAATAATCAATAAATCAGAATCTTTATTAAACCCTGCATTATTTAAACCTTCAAAAGCTAGTCCTGCTGTCATAGAACCATCACCAATTACGGCAATATGTTTTCTGTCGTCATTTTTATATTGATTGGCCATTGCCATGCCTAATGCGCCAGAAATTGATGTAGATGAATGCCCAACACCAAATGTGTCATATTCACTTTCGCTGCGTTTTGGAAAACCAGACATGCCACCAAATAAACGGTTTGTATGAAAAATTGAGCGTCTACCAGTTAAAATTTTATGCCCATAAGCTTGATGCCCAACATCCCAAACCAATTGATCAATCGGGGTGTTATACACATAATGTAAAGCAACTGTGAGTTCAACCACACCTAAACTTGCCCCAAAATGAGAGTTGCCAATTTCAGAAATCACATCAACAATATATTGGCGTACCTCATCCGAAACTTGTGGTAAATCTTCAATTTTAAACTTCTCACGTAAATCTTGTGGAAATTCAATTTGCTCTAAAAAAGGACCTGCTTTAAAATCAGACATAAAATTCTTTTAAACAAAAATACAATATTCTTGTGTATTAAATGAATTAACGCTTAAAAATCTCATTTGTTAAGTTGAAATACGTCATTTTATTAACTGTTAACATTTTTTAAAAAAGTGTTCACTTTTGGGGCGTTTTAACGGCATTTCATTAAAGTTAA
>Ga0316206_1001848_pt1 | contig 16471 bp, 10 predicted proteins | sample 6monthpyrite_MG_FD_204942 | JGI IMG/M metagenome (GOLD analysis project Ga0316206, IMG submission 204942) | Microbial mat bacterial communities from mineral coupon in-situ incubated in ocean water Damariscotta River, Maine, United States -... | ecosystem: Environmental > Aquatic > Marine >... | reverse complement strand
ATTTATTGGAACCATTAACCATACAGAAATGTAGGTCCTTTTCCCTGAACAATCTTATCTCCCTATCCTACTAACATTATATATAAGACTACGCTTCGTTAATCTTGCAACACTTACTGAATCAATGTAATTCTGAAGACAGGAGAAATATTAACTCAGGTATTTACTTCAGTTTTCTTAATACAGCCATATAATGAACTGAAAATGCACGCGCTGAACTGTTTTCCAGCTTTCTTTCCAGCCTTCTTAACGGCTTCATTAAAAAGCTGGGGATAAAATCAGGGAGAAAAGTAAAGTATGTTGTATCTTCAAGTTTAAGGTTTTCAGTCTCAGATAATTGTTTTGGATCAAGCCAGATCTCGATTCCTTCATCTATAGTTTTAAGCAATGGAAATATATACCCCATATAAAAACGAAATAATATATTTTTAGGGTTAGTTTCATGAACCAGAAATAGCCCATTTGGCTTCAGTACCCGCATCACTTCATTGCATGCTTTCTTTTGAAACTCCTTATCTGGCAAGTGATGTAAAATTCCGACCATATAGATAAAATCTACGCTATTATCTGGCAATGGTAATTGCACCGCACTTCCATTTATTACCATCAGCCCTGAATTTTGTGCTTCATTTAACAAACCGATAGACATGTCCAGACCAATCATATTGTAACCTAATGATTGCATTCTTAGTGCTTGCTGGCCCAGGCCACAGCCAAGATCAAGACCGATTGCATTATCCGGAAGATCGCGAAGATGACTTACCATCATATTTACTTTTTTATCAAGCAGATAATCCCATACATGTTCCTGAAACTGCACTTTATATTCAGATGCAATAACATCAAAATGCTGCTCATTATCTATATTGTTTACTGCCCGTGAAGCTGACCATTGACGGATAAGAAATATCACACTTACGAGCAAGGTTACGCCAGTTGTCGAAATACGAACAAGCGTTATAACAATAACTGCAAGAGGAAGAGCCATGCCATATTCCTGAAGCTGCAAAATGGCAACACTTCCAGTGGTTCCCACACCAGCAGGCATAAATGACAGTCCTCCCAACAGGGTGGCTATACTAAATGACTGCATACTGAATAACACCCCGACTTCCTGATTGACGCTTAATGCGGAAATCGAGATCATAGCTGTTACTGGTAACCATAAAATAAAAGACAGCAATATTGATTGAAAAATAATAACAGGCTTCATTATATTGTTTGTTGCTATCCCTAATCTGGGAGCTACAAAATACAAAATAACCCAAAGCAATAGCATTCCCAGTAATATTAAAGATGCAATCCACCGGTACCCGGGAGAACCTTCTATCAATAAAAAGATACTTGCGAGCACAACAACATCCAGCAATCTTTCCTGTACAAACACCCAAACTGTAACGCGTAAAGGTACAGCGAATTGCTTACGTAAAAAAGCACTCCTGAGTACTGCTTCACCAATATAACCTGGTGTAGCGATACCCACTAAAGATGACAGATATAACAGGAAACTTGATCTTATAGGTATACGTACAGAAATCTGTCTTAACAGAAATTGCCAGCGAATAAATCTTATAAATATAAAAAAACCTGTAATAAGTAATAGTAAAATTATATATGCCGGGTTTATTGTAAGGATACCATCAATGAAATGATCACCACCTATATGATTAATCCAGTAAGCAGCCACACCCAAACCTAATAAAGTTAATAAGCCTGCGATAATCAATAAGCGTTTACTTGACATAAACCAGTCCTTGTAATTTACATGCAATTATTGTTTTAAGGGTCATTTTATTTTTTACGTAAAGTCGAAACATCAATCAGGTAGGGTCTCTTATTGAATTTCGCTAAACCATTACCAAATAATATTTTCCGTGGGATACTAAACACGCGACTACCTGGTGGAGTATCAGGCCTTATCGCGAGATCATTTTTCATAACATCCAGGCTTTTTACTATCAAACTATATCCGTTTTTGGTATAAATTTTACCCACATCAGATGGTGATATTTTATTGCTTTCTTTTAGTATGTAATTATTTTTTTTATTGCTGGTATTACCTTGTGAATAATACAGCCAGAGAATCTTCGGCATATAATAAAGGCTTTCAGGAACTCTCACATCAGAACCAAATGTTATAATTTCATTCATCACTTCTATACTACGAAATATACCCGGTTTCATTTCATGATAACCTTTAACATCGAAATACATCGTCTTGCCAATTTTTCTATAATGCGTATTAACCTGAGTGTTATCAGGGAATGCGATAACCAAGCCGGCAACAATACCTGTCAAGACCAGTGTAGTCGTATATTTATAATAAGATTGATTAAATGCAATATCTGTTCTCCATAGTACAATAATCGGTAATATCATCACCAGTGAAAAATGATGTAAGGATATATATGCCTGCAGATAAAAAAACAGAAAATACAGCACTATGACCAAAGTTATTGCACGCGTTATAGCATCTTGTCTTCGCCAGCACAGTAAGGCCAATACAGGTATAAAACCTGTGGGTACCAGTATATAGATAAACCGGCTCCAATCTGAAACCTGTAAAAATGCAAATCGATTCAGAAATCCCGACATTTCATATTCACCGCTTGAATTCAAATACGGCGAATACGCTTTAAATAGCATAGATGAAACAATAATAAGAAATACATACCCTGTAACCAGAAATAATATTTTCCAGGGAACTGGCCTTACAATAAGTAGCACTGCCAAGCACCAAAAAAACATCAATAGAAGCCCACTGGGTAATGATGTATATGTCAGGACAGAAAAAAGAAGTAACCAACCGGGCTTCTCGTCAAGAAATGCAACGATAAACCCCAAAAATAAAAGTATTTGCAATGTATCCTGAGTGGCTGGTAACGCAAAGTCTGCAAAATAAGGATTATAACTGGCACTGTAGCCCATGGTAATCGTGTAAATTACTAGCGCAGCCCATATGAGACTCAGCTCTAGAATTGAAATCTGCTTGTTTTTTCCATATTTTATCAGCGTTACAATGGCGCCAAATAATGCGGTAATAAACAGTATATAGGGCAGACGTGCTGCCACTTCGAACTCACCAAATATTCGAATGAACCACGATGCAGGGTATGCAAATAAAGCAGAAGTGATGCCTGGAAAACTGGTTAAATCACCTGTCGCAGGATCCCAGAAAGGAAATGCCTGAAACAGTAGCAGTCTTGAAGACTCATAAGCATGCATGCCATCGCCATTAAAGGTCTCCCAAAAAAGTTTAGGCGTCAACACAGCAATAAGTATAAAAGGCACAATGATTACTGAATAAATGACATTTCTTGACTCAGTACTCATTAGTGGGAATAGAACTTGTGATCCACGTCTAAGGCGAATTAGTAGTAAAAACAGACAAGATACCGAAATTAGAAAAACAGCAACCAGAAACTCATCACCCAGTAAGGGCGATAATAAAATAGCTTCTATAGATTCTGTTACAACTGAAATAATAACTATAGACAGGCCAAGCGAATAAAGCAGCCACTTTTCCACACTTACAGCCACATTTAACATCAACGAAACAAAAAGGCCTGGCATTAAAAGCAATAAACAACTACTTAATATCACAACAGGTGATGCAATATATAATAAGAAAAAGTATTCCGGAATAAAATAAGGTGAAGGTTGATCTGCGAGATCTGACAATCGTGCAATATCAGGTATGATATCTTTAAAAAAAAATATAGGTAACAAGGCAATAAAAAATAACAACACCAGCTTACTAATTTTATTAAAATCTAATATTGATGTATTATTAATAACATGTATTTGAGTCATATTAAATCATACAAAAACAGAAAGCATTAAACTATATTCGCACTTTATTAGAACATATTAAAATTTCATGTAATATTTCTAAAATCAAAGCACATGTTTAATTAAATACTATATCCTGCCTGCCCATGCCCCCAATAAAAGAATAGCATCTACTGATATTAATTTAAAAATCATTACCCTGTTAGCTATTCGTATCAAAACCACTCCATTTACCTGGATAACTAAAAACACATGCTATTCAGTAAATAATTGATGATTTTTCATGTTGAAAATAAAACAATCATTCGGGTAACAGACTTACAGAACAAGAATTGAACTAATCAGAGTGTGCATTTACAAAAAATGCAAGCATCTCGCTCATGATACCCCGAGCATACCATGTTAAAAAATATATACTAAAGCCTCCAGACACAAATAATATATGAAATTAGCGTCTTATAAACCGGGTATTTTTTTCAAAAATCTCATCGACTACAATAATAATATTTTACAAGTACATGCAGTACAACAACTATATTACATAATAATGTCTAGGGTCTGGACAGTATGGTTTTAAATAAATCACTCGCCATATCAACAATTACTTCAAGTTCGGAAACTCTTTCTTCCAGCTGCCTGATTTTTTCTTCAGGTGTACCTTTTAGTGCCGGTCGATTTTTCTTTTTTGCAGATATTATTCTATTCTCAACATCAGGTGAAGTTACTTCTACCTGAGCATGACCATCCCTGTTAAAATGAATTTCTTCATCGAGTTCCTTTACGACAGCTTTTACCGTTTTCAACGTTACATCATGACTTTCTTCAGTAAATGTATAAAGTAAAATACGGTCGCAGAGTGTATTTATTCTCCTGGGGATTCCTTCCGTATATTTATATATCTCAGTCAAGGCATCATTTGCAAAGTGTGGGTCCCCACGCCATCCTGCTACTTTTAACCTGTGCTCGATATAATGCTTGCTCTCACTTTTATCCATAGGACCTAAATGATATGAAGCTATAATTCTTTGACGAAATTGTTCCTGTTTGGGTGATCGCAATGTATCTCGAAACTCGCCCTGACCCAGTAAGAAACTTTGCAGTAAAGAATGTTTTTTATACTGGAAATTGGACAACATCCGGAGTTCTTCCAAAGAATGGTGCTGAAGATTTTGAGCTTCATCAACAATAAGAAGAACACGCTTCCCTTCAGCAGCTTTTTCTCGCAGAAAACTTTCAATCCCATTTAGTAGCTCGGATTTGGATAACCCCTCATAACGAAGACCAAATGAACCTGACACCATCTTTAAAAGATCATCTGGCTCAAGTTGGGTTGTCACTAGCTGGGCAGCAATAATATCTTCTGTTTCCCCTAACTCTTTAAATAAAGCGCCTATTAATGTTGTCTTGCCTGCGCCTATATCACCAGATACTACAATAAAGCCTTCACCCTGATTAATTCCATAACGAAGATATGCCAGGACTCTATTATGCTCTTTACTGCCATAATAGAAACCTGGGTCTGGATTCAGACTAAAAGGTTTTTCTGTAAAACCATAGTATTCTTCATACATTATAATATTTCACCTGAAAATTTATCATTTCTATTAGAATAAATGCACTCATACGTCATGATTAAAATTTCCAGTTAACTCCAAGTAGTAGCAAGTTCTGCTTATAGTCATTTGCATTGATGGTTGAATCCAGGCGTATATGCTGAGCACTTATTCGCCCCGTTAAGTTTCTTCGCATCTGGCGTTCAAGCGTCACATCAGCACTGGCTATTCCTTCTTTACCAGGCCCGCCTCTAAATTCACGTATTCGACCCGTTGCACTTAATAGCAATCGGGTTCGTTGCATGAAATTCCAGTCGAACTTTCCACCGGCTCCATATAATTTCTCTTCTGTATTTGTCGTTTGATAAATGCGATTCTCATGAAACGCATTGATACTCCATGTACTTTTAGCTGTATTATACTGGGCATTTGCTTTTACCAGCTTTCTGATAAATGTTTCAGCCGTTGCAGGCAAATTAACATCTATCGGGTTTGGCTGACCGGGTGTTGATACAGGAGCGCCTGTCGGGTCTGTTACAGTAAAAATCTGTCGTTCAGCCTCAGTAATTGATGATGTTGTAACACTTTCGTTGTAATTGAGTGAGGATGTCGTTTTTGCTGTTTTATTAGTTAATTTCAGGAATCCTGTTTTACCATAAAAACGATCACCAAATCGTATTTCAACAGAAGTTAATGTGCTTGGCTTCCACACTAACCCCGCATCCCAGAAAAATGCATCAGGTGCTGCAGTCGAAGCTGTTCGTTGATAATTATTATTTTCGTTCCCCACTGTTGCTAACAATGAAACCTTCCTGCTAACAGAAAAATCTAAACCCATATCATATCGCTCAAATGTAATATCCGGGCTGGCTTTATATGTAGTTACATCATGAGTATAATTGGCGTTCCATTTTATTTTCTGGAATTTTGGCCCACTATCAAGTGATGCATAATAGTTGGTCCTGTCACTATCACCCACGGCTGTTGATTTATATCTAATTGCAGCTCTGTTCACACCGACAGTAGCTTTAGCAACCTGTCCAAACTTAAATACACCGTAAGGATTCGCATTTACAGAAGCAATATTAGTCCGGTTGGAAGACAGGCTTATATTATTAAGCGCTTGTTTCTGACTTGAACTGATATTTGCCTGGCCATATTTGGCTGAAGCCTTTACAAAAAAAATGTCTTCATAAATTGAAGCATCTACGTTACTGGATAACTGATGAAAAACTTTATTGTTACTGGTGAGATCTGAATAAAAAACCCCTTGAAGTTGATAATCAAGATTCAATTTAACCTTGCTGGCATCACGCCTGTATGAAACGTATGGATTCAGCTGTAATACAAAGTCATCTATCTTTGTGGCACCATCCGATGCCAATCCAAGATTGTCATTATATGTTCCGGTTGCCTTTACGCCGGTAGATAAATTTCTACTTGCCGCATTTGTTATATTTGGCAGTAACGTACACATCAATAAAATAGCCAACTGTTTCATCATTTTTACATCCTGCTTATAAATATTGTATTCAAGACCCTAATGTAACCAACTATATGGTCAATATCTGTTATATATTCACCTGACATGAAAAAGAAAAAATCTATTCTTCACTACCATATCCATAATACCCGGCACCCCTGGAGCTTCTGCTTTTATTGAGTATCACTCCAACCACTTTATCTTCATCATCAACCTGATCAAGTGCAGAACGAATAGCATCATTAGCAGTTTTTCCAGCTTCAACAACCAGCATAATTTGCCCCATACCATGCATGATAACGCTGGCTTCTGTCGTCGCCAGTAATGGCGGGGCATCAAAGATAATGACCCTGTCCGGATATCTCTCAGAGAGTTCAGTAAGGACAGAACTCATCTTGGCGCTTGCTAATAATTCTGTAGGGCTGCTACTTTCCTGACCCGCTGGAATGATATTCAACCTGGGTAAATTCGTACCTATTATAACATCACCGATATCTATATCTGCATTATTCAGAATATCAAGCAAACCTATCTCATTTTCCAGCCCCAATTGCTTACTGAGCGAACGTTTTATAACATCAGAATCTATCAGCAATATGGTTGTATCCATTTCCAGAGCGATACTAAAGGCCAGGTTCAGAGAGGTAAAACTTTTCCCCTCTTTTGAGTACGCGCTGGTAATAGCTATCAGGTTACCATTATCAATTTCAGACGCGCCTTTTCCAAATGCATTCATCAAAAGTGGGCGCTTAATGACTCGATATTCTTCAAATAATTGGCGATTACTGGATACTGGAGACAAAAATCCGGCATTTGCCAAACCGTTAAAGTCCAGATTACAAACTTTTTTATCTGGTGAAGGTGCACTTATCTCGGTTATTATCTTTTTTTCCGGTTTTACTTCAGTTATCGTCTTTTCTTTTATTTTCTCTGAAACCGGTTTTTTAGCCTGAACTTTTTCCTCATTATTTTTCGGCTTCTCTATCGACGAGGTGTCCTCTACGGCGCCAAGACTTGCACGAGACTTGTTCTTTTCAATGAGTCTTTCGATTGCTTTTTCGATACTACTCATACTGCGCCCCGTAACCCTTTCAACATTTCCTGTGCGCCTGCATAATTCTGTAAAAAAACAACCAGCGCAAATATAATAAGCAAGCCAATGCCCGAAACAACAAAAACCCCTACTTCAATACGTCTCTTTAATAATAATTCTGAAGTCCACACTCTGGAGACACTACCGAAGACGGGTAGCCCCGTTAATTTTCTCAAGGCCTGGCGATCATAGATAACCGGATTTAATTGTGACAATATAAATGCAACCCCACCACCGATGACCAAAGCTAACATCAGGATAACTACACTAAATAGCATTCTTTTAGGACCCGCCGGTATAACGGGTAATCTCGGTGGGTCAATAACTTTAAACTTAACGTTGTCACCTGTTGAATTTGCACTTTCCGACATTTTTGCAGACTCTCTGCGCGAAACCAATGCATCATAATTTTGTTTATTTATTAAATAATCACGATTTAACCGCTTTAGTTCTGTTTCCACCTTTGGCAAAATATTAACTAGTTTTTGCAAAGTAATCAGGCGATTTTTATAATCAAGTGCTCTCACCTTAAGTGTTGCAATTTCTGCTTCTGATTTTCCTAGCTCAAGCTTTGTCTGTTCATATAATGTATTAATTGGCACGACTGTTTTACCACTCGCCGTTTTATTTTTTTTCTTGTAATTTTCGAGTACGGCAATCTTTTCTCTTAGCTCTACAACTGCAGGATGCAGATCAGTATATTTCAGTAATAAGTCATCCAGCTTTTGCTGTAAAGCAAGAATCCTGGTGTCCAATGGCGATACTGTGGTCGTAGTCGGAGCATTATCAGTATTGATCGTAGCTTTCGCCTCAATCAACTGCTTCATGATTTCATCACGTTTCTTCAATGCTTCATTTAACAACAATTTAACCTGAGCATACTGTTGTTCAGCGGTTTGCAATCTCTGAAATACATTTCCTCCCTGACCAGGCAAACTTCCTACATTTTTTCTTTTAAATTCGGTGAGTTTATTTTCTGCCTTTATCAATCTGGATTCATATTCACTGATTTGCTGATCAAGGAAACGTTGTGCTGTATCGGAATCCTGACGAGTATCCCCTAAAGCGGTTTCTACAAAAATTGTTAATAGCGACTGCACCACATCTTTAGCTAACTTGGGATCATTATTACTATAGATAATGGTGTACAGGTTATCCCTACGTGTAGCTTGCAGCTTTATTCCACTTCTTAGCTTGTTTATTAAAATTTCCTTTTCTTTAGTGGTTTTTGTTTGCAGATCCAGGTCTGTCTCTCGAGCTACTTTTTCAAGGTTAGGACGACTCAACAATGTTTTTGTCATCAACTTAATGCGCTGGGTAAAATTGGTTTGAATGGCCAGTCCTTTCAACAATGGACGCAGCATCGAGTCGGTATCAACATAGACTCTGGCATTTGCTTCATATTTATCTGGCAAGGACAAAACAGCAAACCAACCCAATATAGCTACCAGCCATGCAACCATCATCGCATACCAACGATAACGCCAGCCCGCGCGTATCTGGGTAAAAATTTGTTGAAGAATTTCTTTCATTATTTTTCCAGAAAAACACTAAAACCAGGATTCTGGAATAATAATGACATCACCCGGCCTGATTTTCACATTAGCATCGATATCACCATCCTTGATTAAATCATCCAGGCGTAACTTTATTTTAATCCGCTTGCCATTGACTGTCCTGACAAGTTTTGCTCGATTTCCTGCTGCAAACTTGGTTAAGCCACCCACGGCAATCATGACATCCAGCACCGTCATATTTTCTTTATATGGCAACGATTGTGGCTTGGCTGCTTCACCAACAACTCTGATTTGTTCTTTATATCGCCCCACAAAATTTGTTACGGTCACCGTTACTTTTGGGTTTTTGACATATTTAGATAAACTTTTCTCAAGGTTCCTGGCTAAAGCTGTTGGTGACAATCCACTTGCCTTAATATCCTCAATTAAAGGGGTTGTTATGAGACCATCAGGCCTCACCACAACAGCAGTAGACAAATCGGCATTACCCCACACAAAAATCTTTAATCCATCTCCAGGCCCAATTAAATAAGTAGGACTAATTTTCCCTGTATTTGGCGTAACAGGTTTATCTGCATAAACCAGATTCGACAACCCGAAAAACAATAAAATAAATATATACTTACAAGAATTTTTCATCATAACCTTATTGTAACTCTGTCATTTGTCACTGTAATGGGATTAATTCCGGGTAATATACAGTACTTTGCCATCAATCACCTGCAAAAGATTGTCTTATCAGGCTTTTTCCCCACCAGCCAATACTCTATATATTGATATAATAGCCTTTTAGCTACTTACTTGGCAAATATGCAACCGCGCAAAAATTACGCCTTTATGACAATGATTTTCAATCTGAATTTTTGACAAAAAAAAGCCCTGTTAAAAACAGGGCTTTTTTCTGAAATGTTACTGCTTAGCTCTTACGTGCTTTGATTCGAGCAAAACCGAAACCTAACAGTCCAAGACCAAACAGTGCAATTGTACCTGGCTCTGGAACAGTCTTAGCATCAAAGTTGAAACTAACTGATGTATTTGTGTTAGTTGTATTCAGGCTAAAGTAACCATCAGTTTGTGAATATGTACCTGATGAATCAGTGATGATACCGGTACCAATAACCTGAAAACCAGATGCAACAGCACCTGATGTGAACGAAGTCATTGAGAAGCTGATAGTACCAACTGTCCATAAAGGACTAATTGAAGACAAAGACAGATCGATATCTTTAATTGTGCCTGCAGTACCTGTAGGGAATAATGTAGCGAATACACCCGTTGTTGCCAGGCCTACATTAACTGTACCGTCTGCAGCGCCATTACCACCACCGAAGAAAGTACCCATGTCGATAGCTGTGATGTTACCGCCAGCATCAGTTATATAAGATGCTCCACCGACCAACTGAATCTGGCCATAAAGTTTGCCTGCCTGTACATTTGTTGCACTAAAAGCAATAACTGCCAGCATAATTAGTAGTTTTTTCATTATTCCATTCCTCATTGTTTACTTAATTTTAAAGTTAAATTTAATTATTTCTTAACTTGGTATCCTAGTTTGCAGTATCTATGCCAAACATAGTAACTAGCTGTTTCTATTAGATATATACTTATATTTGAGACTCAGGCGAGAAATTATGTAAAGATTATCGACACTATTTTCAAGCTCTCTCAGCAACAAAAGCAGCTATGTATCGCACCTGAGTTAAATGAAGAATAATATAGACACTAAGTTACTGATATTAAATGTAATTTAGTAATTTAACTAAAACCATCTCATTTATGACATCTGTAAGTTTTATCGACACAAGCTCAAATTGCATTCCATATCTATCACAATACATATCTTCAGATTTTGCTTTTCAACCTGGAAAGTAGCTCAAGTGATTGTTTATATTCAGGAAAGCTTTTATTTTTACTGGTAAGCTTTTCCAGAATAAGTCGTGCGGAGTCTTTTTTGCCCATTTTTTCATGTAATACTGCCAGATGATATTTAATCGATGGGTCTGTTGATCGTTTTGATGCCTTTTCTATATATTCTAATGCCAGCGCTTTATTTCCACCCTGCTTGTAATAAACCCAGCCCAGCGTGTCTTGCAATGCCGCACTATCTGGTTGCAGCGCAATCGCTTTTTTCGCATAAACCAGTGCCAGAGATGGATCTGTGTCTATATATATATTAGCCAGATTATTCAATGCGCCAATATGCGTCTGATTCAGATCCAGCAGTTTTCTGTATAGCTTGATAGCAGTCGCTGTCTCTCCGGACTCTACCCGAAGATTTGCCAGATCAAATAAAACGGTTGTGTCAGTTGGATATTTCTCTACCCAGCTTTTAAGTATATTAATTCCATCATTATTTTTCCCATCACGACGATATGCCATATAGAGTTTATATAAAACTTTTCGATTATCATTTTCCAGTAATGCCTTCTTATATAACTGGCGAGCCTGCTTGTATTGCTTTCTATCAAGAAAAATATCTCCTTCCAATACATAACCAACACTGGAAGTCTTTTTACTTGCCTGTATTCGCCTCGCTAATGAGAGTGCTTTATCGACATTGCCCGCTCTGGACTCAACAATACTCATAGCCCCTTTAAACAGGGTATTTTGCGGAAATTTGGTTATTGCTCTGCTAATCACTGCTCTGGCCTGATTATATTCTTTCAAATCAAGCTGAAGATTAGCCGTGGCAAGATATAAAAATGGCTTACCTGAATTCTTCTCTAACAACTCCTGATACACTTTTAATGCAGCCATTTTCTGATTGCTAGTAATAAGTGCTCTGGCAAGCATTACACCCAGATCAATATCACTTTTATGAATAGCATGAGTCTTGTGTAACATATCTATTGCTTTTTTACTCTCCCCCGTACTCAGATAGTAATTTGCCAGGGTAATAACCGGCCTCTTGTCAGACGGATTTTTTTGATGTGCTTTAATTAACCAGGATACCGCATCTGCACTTCGTCCCTGCCGGATAGCAATTTCAAAAAGACCCAGATGCGCAGAAATATTCGACGTCTGTTTCAATAAAATATGATCAAACCTTTTTGCAGCCTTTTGCAGTTCATTATTAGTTAACTCGAGCTTGGCTAATAACAGTAATGCCGGAATATAATCACCACCACCTGCTTTCAATGATTTTTCGAAAAAAGATCTGGCTTTTATCTGATCTTTTCCACGTAACGCAACGATACCAGCTGCTGCCAACGCGCCAGGACTATCGGGTTCGGCCGTTAATAACCTGTTAACTTCATCCTCTGCTTTTTGGTATTCACCTTTAGCCAGATAAGCTTCTATAAGCGTGTAGGCTGCTTTATTTCTGGCATCTCCGGACATGCCAGAAATTTCCTTGATCGCCAGATCATAGTGACCACTTTTGATATATGCGATAGCTAATGCATTTCTTAATCTGACATTATCAGGACTTTGCGTAATAACCCGCTTTAGCTGCCTGATGCCGTTGCCAAGATCTCCTGAGTTTAATGCCAGTCTACCGATAGCATCAATAGTCCTGGTATCGTAATTTGCAGGGTCAACAGCTGTAAGCACTCCAAGCGCTTCACTCTGTCTGTTTAATTTTATTCGAACAGAGGCCAGTAACTTCCGGGCTTCAAGATGCAAGGGCATTTTTGCAACATAGCGAGATAACAACTCATTCGCTTGCTCGTAATTCCCTTTGATATCATGAATCGCCCCCAGCAATAATATCGCCGGCATATAATCCGGAGTCAATTTTACTACTTTATATAATTTAGTCTCTGAAGCATCGTAGTTCTTAGTCAGATAATCATGCAACGCACTGATATAGACAACCAGCGGATGGCCAGGGTATCCACGAGAAAGTTTCTTTATTTGCACACTGGCCAGATCATATTTCTCCTGACTAAGTAATAACCCCAGGTATGCATATCGTGTTGTAAAAGCATCGACCCCGTAGGTAATACTATCGTACATGTCTGCTGCGTTCTTATATGCATTCAGTGCATCTTTTACATTATTATTTTTTTGATAAATTTGTCCCAACCATAGCCATGCACGAGGCTCATCTTTCTTGAATGCAATAATGTTTTTAAGTTTTGCTATGGCATTACTTATATCATTATTTAAATAATCTATTTTTGCCAGACCCAACTCTGCATCAATAAAACGTGGCTTCTGTTTAAGTATTTTATTAAATAAACTGCTCGCTTCCGTCAGCTTGTTTTCACCAAGGTATGCTTGCGCCACTGTACTCAGGTACTCTATATCATCAACCTTATCCCTGGTTTTTTCATATACTTTAATTATTTCCAGATTTTTTTTCTGTTGCAATAAAGCCTTGGCAATAAGTACTTTTACTTTTTGATCAGTGCCTCCATACTGAAAGTATCTTGAGAACTCTTTTTCTGCCGACACGCCATCATCCATAACCAGGTAAGTCTTACCCAGCAGCAATCTGGCTTTGATATTTTTCGGGCTCTTGCGAAGCGAGTTTTTCAACTCTATTACTGCTCTTTTATATTTCTTTTCCTTCATCGCTTTTTCAGCATTCAGAATATTTTCTTCTGCGCTGGTTCCTGTACAACCACTCACTATAAACAGCGAAATCCAGGTAGTAAAAATGAGGACAATAATTTTTTTCATGTTATATAAATCTCTTTAAAATATAGTGGGTCACATTTACTTTAAATGGTATTTACCCATAAGGTCATAAAGTGTCGGGCGGCTTACACCGAGTAGCTCGGATGCTTTTGACACATTTCCATCCACATGAGAAAGCGCTCTGAGAATAGCCTGCTCTTCAGCCTTGTCACGTACGACTCGCAGATTCAATGGTAATTCACCATCAGTCACTTCATCCAATTGCAATTCATCTGCAGTTACATATGCCGATTCTGCCATAATAACGGAACGCTTTACTTTATTTTCCAGCTCGCGCACGTTGCCGGGCCATTTATATTGATCAATAGCGATAAGCGCTTCTTTTGAAAAACCTTTTACTTTACTTCCATTATCGTGCACATAATTTACTAAAAATGCTTTTGCCAGTAAAACGGCATCTCCCGTTCTCTCTCTCAAGGGGGGAATATCAATCGAAATTTCACTGATGCGATAAAACAGGTCCTCACGAAAGCCGCCTTCGTTGATCATATCTGTCAGATTCTGATGCGTCGCACTGACAACCCTGACATCAACAGGAATTTCTTCTCTTCCACCAATACGTTCAATGACCCTTTCCTGCAAGAAACGAAGCAATTTTGCCTGCAGCGCCATAGGTAAATCACCTATTTCATCCAGGAATAAAGTCCCGCCGTTAGCGGTCTCGACTTTTCCTAATGTTTTTTTAGCTGCGCCGGTAAATGCACCTTTTTCATATCCGAATAATTCACTTTCCAGCAGATTATCAGGAATTGCAGCACAATTAATCGCAACAAATCGCTCATCAGCACGTGAACTTAATTCATGTATAGCTCTGGCCAGTACTTCCTTTCCTGTACCACTTTCACCTAATAACATTGTTGTCGCTGATGTAGGTGCGACCTTTTCAATCAAACGACAGATTTTGAGCATTTCCGGACTACTGGCTATCACGCCATCGAGCGGGGATCTGGTTTTCTTGTCTATCAGAGCCCGATATTCCGATTCCAGTTCACTTAAATGAGAAGCCCGATCGATAATAACTTTCAGCACATCAGGATCTATCGGTTTCTGATAAAAATCATAAGCACCATGTTCAATCGCCCGCAAGGCATTTTCCCTGTCGTCATTTCCAGTGACAACAATCACTTTGGTCTCAGGCGCCAACTGACGAATTTCTTCAAGGGTAGCAAAACCTTCACTAACATTTGCAGCATCAGGAGGTAACCCCAGATCAAGCGTAACAACGTCAGGTGAAAAACGTCGTAGTAATGTTATGGCTTCTTCACGACTACCGGCTATCTGAACGTCATAGTCCTCAAAAGCCCATTTCAACTGTTTTTGCAACCCGGGATCATCTTCCACGATAAGCAAGGGACGAACTGTTTCTTTGGATACGGTCACTCAGGTACCTCGTGTAGCTTTTGTTTTGTTATTGCCGGGATAGAAAGCGTAAACTCACTGCCTTGCCCGGGTGTACTGCTAACGGTTACATGGCCACCTAAAGCTTCGATAAACTCTTTGCACTCATATACACCAACACCCATGCCAGCATTGCCTTTAGTGGTTATAAACGGGGTAAATAACTTGTCTCTAATAAACTGTTCTTCCATACCACAGCCATTGTCTGTCACTTTAATAATGACATTATTATCATAATATACATCTACCTTAACATAACCGTCGTCATCTGTTGCTTCCTGGGCATTCTTTATTATATGACCAATAACAGCAAGAAAACGATCGAAATTAGCCGATATCCTGACATTATCTACGGTACAATTCAGCTCCGGATGAGGCAAATATGTCTGGTGAGAACGAATAACATCTACTATTGCTTCGCTAACATTGATATTAGTTGCCATCTGGGCACTGAATCGACCTTGTTTAAGCTGCGTTAACAACCGCTGCATTTTCTCACTCGCATGACGAACTGTTTCAAAGGCATCATCGACAAATTCCGGGTTATCCTTGAATTTCTCAGCATTGCGGGTAATAAGCTGTAACTGGGCAATCAGATTTTTAAGATCATGAACAACAAATGCTGACAAGCGATTAAACACAGAAAATTTTTCTGATCTTGCAAGCGATTCAGATGCTTTCTGAAATGCCAGGTAACTGGTAGCCTGTTTACAGGCCGTTTTAAGAAGATCTCTGTCCTCCCAGTTTATTTCGTGTAATGCCCGTGATTCTGCAAGAATCAAAAAACCATACAATTCATCAAAATGTCGTAATGGAATAACCAACCAGGCCCTGCTTTGTTTTTCCAGCCAATCTGGTAATTTCAAACCGTCATATATACCGGGATCATCGTGCCACTCATTAAGATCAACAATCCAGTCTTTTTCATATAAATATCTGGAAAAATTACTTTCTAGCGGCTCTTTTTCAGTAACACTATCAAACAAAGTGC
>Ga0316206_1001847_pt1 | contig 16480 bp, 15 predicted proteins | sample 6monthpyrite_MG_FD_204942 | JGI IMG/M metagenome (GOLD analysis project Ga0316206, IMG submission 204942) | Microbial mat bacterial communities from mineral coupon in-situ incubated in ocean water Damariscotta River, Maine, United States -... | ecosystem: Environmental > Aquatic > Marine >... | reverse complement strand
AAATTTCTTTTAGCTTCAACGCGCCTTCCATTGCAATCGGGTACTGAATACCGCGACCTAAAAAGAGCGCATTTAAAGTATCTTTAAAATATTCCGACCAGGCTTCGATTTGATTATTCTCAAGCAGATCTTCAATTTTTGAAGGCAAATGCACCAGCTCTTCAAGCAGTTTCTTTTCTGTCGACTCATCAATTTGAAAACGGCGACCTAACGATAATGTTAATAACATCAGCGCAACTAGCTGGGTGGTAAATGCCTTCGTCGATGCCACACCTATTTCAGGGCCAGCTCGCGTCATCATTACCAGTTTTGATTCACGCACCAGAGAACTTTCAGGTACATTGCAAATCGATAATGAGTATTTAGCTTTTTCTTTTAAGTTTCTAAGAGCCGCTAAAGTATCAGCCGTTTCACCGGACTGAGAAATGGTAACAACCAGCGTGTTGTCTGCAACGATTGGTTTGCGGTATCTAAATTCACTGGCTACTTCGACCTGACAGGGAATACCCGCCAGAGATTCCAGCCAGTATTTAGCAACAACACCGGCATGGTATGAAGTACCACAGGCTATAATCTGAATCTGTTTAACTTTATCAAATACTTCTGCCGCATCATTACCAAATGCCGTGTCTAAAACTTTTCCATTGTAAACACGCCCTTCTAATACATCCTGTAAAACAGCTGGCTGCTCATAAATTTCTTTCAACATATAATGGCGATATGCACCACGACTCACTGCATCAACACTGAGTTCTGAAACAGAAATTTCTCGCTCTACAACTTTATCGTTTTTATCGTAGATTACTAATGTGTCTTTCGTGATATCAGCAATATCACCTTCTTCCAGAAAAATAAAACGTGAGGTTACCGGAAGCAACGCTGCAACATCAGAAGCTATAAAATATTCACCAAAGCCGACACCAATAACTAACGGACTTCCACTTCGTGCTGCTATTAATTGAGTTGAGTCTGTCGGTGACATCACACCCAGTGCATACGCACCTTCGAATGCTTTGACTGCATTTTTGACTGCATTGAGCAGATCATCCCCTTGCTGCAAACGATCTTCAATTTGATGAACAACCACTTCTGTATCTGTTTCTGATGTAAAGCGATAACCTTTTTCAGATTGTTGCTCTCTTAACTCAGCATGATTTTCAATAATACCGTTATGAACAACGGCAACATGTTCATTACAAATATGTGGATGCGCATTAGGCTCGGAAGGAACGCCATGGGTTGCCCAGCGTGTGTGAGCAACACCAATAAAACCGTTTAAAGGATTTTCGTCAATGGCTTTTGAAAGGTTTTCAACTTTACCGACTTTTCTCTGGCGATCTATACATGCATCGCTATTGATAACGGCGACACCGGCTGAATCATAACCACGATATTCAAGCCGTCTTAATCCTTCTAATAAAATAGGCGAAACATTTCGCTCTGCTACGCCACCTACAATTCCACACATTTCATCACCCGAAAACTTTTCCAGAATTAGCTAACAATAAGAACTTGTTAAGATTTTGAATCAGCTATAGTTTATAGAAAGTTGCAGAAATTGTCTTTTAAATTCTGCTTATGGCTCTAACCGGTTCTTCAGTGATTTGATGAGTTCTACGATATTAAATGGTTTCGGCCAGTAATCGACAAAACCTTTTGCCAGACCTTCTTCTATTTGGTGAGGCATCGCATCGGCGCTGATGGCAATGACGGGTATCGCTGCAATAGCCGCATCATTTTTTATTATTTCAAGCGCCTGGTAGCCATTCATTCCGCCCATGTTGATATCCATCAGCATTAAGTTGGGAATCGTTTGTTTTGCCAGCTCAATACCTTCTTCAGCATTGGTGGCGCAAAGCAGTTTATAGCTTAAGAATTCGTCAAAAATATCCTGCATTAATTTTATGTTGGCCGGGTTATCTTCTACATATAAAACGGTAATAACTGACGATATGTCAGAATCATTTACATTATCACTCATGCATTATGCCTTTTATTATTTTTATTGAGCTCTCTTTCCATGATTTTGAAATCGCCATTAATCTCAACACCTGCTTTTCAGACGAGATTATTACAATTAGAGTCGCATCAATTAAAACATATAGTTTCCGAATTTAATTATATTATAGCCACATCTACATAAAAAAGCCTGCAGGTGCAGGCTTTTTTCAATTTTGTAATGATCTATTGATACCAGATCAAAACGGAATATCATCATCAAACGCATTGTCATCAGCACCACTAAAAGCTGGCGCTGCATTTTGCTGTTGCGGCTGAGACTGCTGCTGAGATTGTTGTTGTGCAGGCTGCTGATTTTGTTGTTGGGAATTATTGCCACCACCAAAGTTACCGTCACCACGCCCACCAAGCATTTGCATCTCATTGGCTTTAATTTTAGTCGTATAACGATCATTACCAGACTTATCCGTCCACTTTTCTGTGTTCAAACTGCCTTCAATATAAACTTGTGAGCCTTTCTTCAGGTATTCACCAGCAATTTCTGCGAGTCGACCAAAAAAGACAACATTGTGCCATTCAGTTCTGTCCTGACGTTCACCGGTGTTTTTGTCCTTCCAGCTTTCTGTTGTCGCAATCGATATATTAGTGACAGCAGCTCCACTCGGTGTATAGCGCGTTTCCGGGTCTTTACCACAGTTACCAACCAAAATTACTTTATTTACACCACGTGCCATAGAATTCTCTCATTTTTTAATAGTCATAGATTTCAACAATAACGAGTCATTTGCACGTCTATTGCTGAGTCAGAGCACAACCTTACTAGCCCTGACGCCCTTGGAAAACACACCGCCGCTGCTCGAAATTCAACCAGACAATACGGTGTATTTGAAGTTATTATCATCGCACTTTTAGAACGGATTTTCTAGGGTGTTTCCGATTTTGAATAAGCCAGCAAGCTATCCAGATCCAGCGCTTTTAAGTCCACTTTTAGATAGGCCACGCCGTCGCTGGCTTTAACAGATGCTTCTGCCACGCCACGTATTTGGACAAGCGTTGTCACCATGCGACTAACCTCTTTTTCTTCGATTTGACCAATATTCAGTAAGTAAGTACTGACATAACGCGGGCTCTTCATCGTTGCCGCCAATAAGAACCAGACCAGCACCATAGCCATACAGACGCTTAGCAATAACATTGAGCCACCCTGCCCATAAGCCCAGCCACCAGTTACACCGCCGGCAAAAGCGCCCAAAAACTGGGATGAAGAGTAAACTCCCATTGCCGTGCCTTTTCTGTCTGCTGGTGATATTTTAGCTACCAATGACGGCAAGCTGGCTTCCAGTAAGTTAAACGCGGTAAAAAACAAACCCAGTGCTACTGCGACAATCACAAGACTCTGATTTGAGAGCATCAGCACCAATATCGAAAATGCCAGAATAATAACAGCGCCCACAAACACTTGTTTCATTCGGCGCTTGGCTTCGGCCAGTATGATAAATGGCACCATTAAGATAATAGAAACAACAAAGACAGGAGCATACAACCAGCCATGCTGCAGGCTTTCTAAACCGGCATCTCTAAGCATTAACGGGATCGCGACAAATACCGCCATTAAGACCGCATGCAGAATAAATATGCCTGCATCGAGTCTTAATAACTGGGTGTTTTTAAAGATTGATGAAAGCTGTGAGGGCTCCAATTGTGCATCACAATGAAAACTCAAACTACTGGCTTTTGGCACCACTTTAAATAGCACCAGTATCGCCAGTATGGCGAGAATGGCAGTCAGCAGAAAAATGCCTTTCATTCCAACCCAGGCGTTAATAATCGGTCCCACCACCATCGCTAACGCAAAGGCCACACCAATGTTAATACCGATCAAACCCATGATTTTGACGCGATGCTCTTCACGACTTAAATCAGCCGCTAACGCCATCAATGCCGCCGCAATGGCACCTGCACCTTGAATCGCCCGCCCTGCAATTACGCCATAAATAGTATCCGCATAGGCCGCGATGACACTACCAATAGCAAAAATGATAAGACCAGCAGCAATGACAGGTTTACGGCCAATTTTATCCGACAACATACCAAAAGGAATCTGTAGCAAGCCTTGTGTCAGTCCATATATACCTAAAGCCAGACCGACTAATAAGGGCGTTGTGTCAGTTAAATTTTCGGCAAAAATTGAAAACACAGGCAGGATCATAAAAAGTCCGAGCATTCTGATGCCATAGATCAGTGCAATTGAAGAACCGGCTTTTAGCTCAAGAGGGGTCAGACCCTGCTGTTTTACAGACATGGTGATAAAGACTCACTAAATTTCACGTATTCCAAGGGCCGTAATCTGGCCGATTATTCTTCCCTGCTTTCAATACCTAATGGGTTTATAATAGGCAGTTGGCTCCGAGTCTGGCTTTGAACTCCAAACCGCGCCTATTCTAACAGCACAGTAGCAGGAATGTTATGCAAAAGACGATACAAATACGCGGCGCACGAACTCATAATCTGAAAGATATCTCGCTGGATCTGCCGCGCGACAAGCTTATCGTTATTACTGGATTGTCCGGTTCTGGTAAATCCTCACTGGCATTCGATACTATATTTGCCGAAGGCCAGCGTCGCTATGTTGAATCGTTATCGGCCTACGCACGCCAGTTTCTGTCGATGATGGAAAAACCGGATGTCGACCATATTGAAGGCCTGTCTCCTGCTATCTCAATCGAACAAAAAACAACCTCGCACAATCCGCGTTCCACCGTCGGCACCATTACTGAAATTTACGACTACCTGCGACTTTTATACGCACGTGCCGGTATCCCTGTTTGCCCTGACCACGGCCAGTCCCTGGAGGCACAAACAGTCAGCCAGATGGTTGATCAGGTTCTGGCTTTGCCAGCGGATAGTCGATTAATGATGCTGGCACCTGTCATCAAAGAACGTAAAGGTGAATATGTTAATTTATTTGATGACCTGAAACGTCAGGGCTTTATTCGCGCACGGGTTGATGGTGAAATTATTGAGCTGGATGAAGTGCCAGAACTAGAGGCTAATAAAAAACATACCATCGAAGTTATTGTCGACCGCTTTAAAGTTCGCGATGATATTCAGCAGCGACTGGCTGAATCTTTCGAAACGACGCTGGCAATGACAGAAGGCATTGCGGTGATTGCACCACACAAAAAAGGTGATGCTGAAGAAATTGTTTTCTCATCTAAGTATGCCTGCCCGACTTGTGGCTACAGCCTGACCGAACTTGAACCTCGCCTGTTTTCATTTAACAACCCTGTTGGTGCCTGTAGCGAATGCGATGGCATTGGTAACAAAGATTATTTTGATCCATCTCGTGTCATTATTAATGATGCATTAAGTCTGGCTGGTGGTGCTGTTCGCGGCTGGGATCGCCGCAACGCTTATTACTTCAGTCTGCTAGAAGGTCTGGCGGATCATTATAATTTTGATATTGAAAAGCCGTATAAAAAGCTGCCGAAAAAAATTCAGAAAGCTATTCTGTATGGCAGTGGTGATGATGAAATCGAGTTTTTCTATCCATCGCAACGCGGCCCGGCTAAAAGTCGAATTCATCCATTTGAAGGCGTGATTCCTAATATGGAACGACGTTATCACGACACTGACTCATCGGCTGTCAGAGATGAACTGGCAAAATATTTATCACAACAGGAATGCCCCGCCTGTGATGGCTCGCGCTTAAATCGCAGTGCCCGCCACGTTTTTATCACCGATAAAAATTTACCATCGATTACTAAAATGGCGATTGAAGACAGTCTGGCCTTTTTTGATAATTTAAAACTGAGCGGCAAACAGGGCGAGATTGCCGACAAAATCGTCAAAGAAATCGGTACGCGTTTGCGTTTTCTTGTAAACGTGGGTCTTGAATATTTATCGCTGGATAGAAAGTCTGACAGTCTCTCTGGTGGTGAAGCGCAACGGATACGATTGGCTAGCCAGATTGGTGCAGGCCTTGTCGGTGTTATGTACATTCTTGATGAACCATCCATTGGTTTACATCAGCGCGATAACGACCGCTTAATCAAAACACTCATCCAACTGCGCGATATGGGTAACACCGTTATTGTTGTCGAGCACGATGAAGATGCAATTTTAGCTGCTGATCATGTGGTCGATATTGGCCCGGGCGCCGGCGTTCATGGCGGCAGCATTACTTCTATTGGTACACCAGCAGAAATCATAGCCGATAAAAACTCACTCACTGGACAATATCTAGCAGGTACTGTCGCCATTGATATTAATTCAGAAAGAACAATAGCCGGTGATCAGTGGCTAAAAATTAATGGTGCATCTGGTAATAACTTGCAGGATGTTAATCTGGATATTCCGGTTGGCTTACTGACTTGTGTGACCGGTGTATCCGGCTCTGGCAAATCAACATTGATTAACGACACGCTCTATAGAGTGTTAGCACAGACCATTAACAAGTCTTCTGTTGAATCGGCAGCGTATGAGTCCGTTGAAGGTCTTGAACATTTTGATAAAGTCGTCGATATCGATCAGGCTCCTATCGGTCGAACACCTCGATCGAACCCGGCAACCTACACTGGTTTATTCACACCGATCCGAGAGCTGTTTTCCGGCACACCTGAATCACGTGCACGTGGTTATAAACCTGGCCGTTTTAGTTTTAATGTCAAAGGCGGACGCTGTGAAGCCTGCTCAGGTGATGGCGTGATTAAAGTTGAAATGCATTTTCTTCCAGACATTTTTGTGCCATGCGATGTATGTCATAGCAAACGCTACAACCGCGAAACCTTAGACATTCAATATAAAGGTAAAAATATCTGCGAAGTGCTCGACTTAACCGTTGAAGATGCACTGGTGTTTTTTGATGCCATCCCGGTACTAAAGCGCAAATTACAAACACTGGTTGATGTTGGCCTTTCTTACATCACGCTTGGACAGGGAGCCACCACATTATCCGGGGGTGAGGCTCAGCGCATTAAACTGGCTAAAGAACTTTCCAAGCGGGATACCGGTCAGACAATTTATATTCTGGATGAACCAACCACCGGATTGCACTTCCACGATGTTCAACAATTACTACAAGTAATTCATCGTTTGCGTGATCACGGTAATACGTTAATTGTTATTGAACACAATCTCGATGTTATCAAAACAGCTGACTGGATTGTTGACCTTGGCCCGGAAGGCGGAAACAAGGGCGGGCTGATTATTGCGGCCGGTACGCCTGAAGAAGTCATGCAACAAAAACAGTCATACACTGGGCAGTATTTAAAAGAGCACATCGAAAGGCAAAATAATAAAGCTAATTAACCATTCAGCAGCTCATTACAATCCTCCAAAGCTGGTTCTCCGGCTTTGGAAATTCAACCTCTCTCCCTACCGATTTCACCTCAACTATTTTTAACCTTTTCGTAACAAAGCCGAAAACTTAGTGCTATAAGATACTGACAAAATAAATTTTATAGTGCTTTGATTTATATCATTGTGGGCTTTCCATTAAAGACTATTATTATATATAAATAAACTAAACAACCGGATTTAAGGAATGGCTGGAGCAATAACCAGGAGTCAGTTTTTAAGGGGTGATTTTAAGAATGAACACGCCCCTATAAGACCGCCATGGGCACTTGACGAACAACAGTTTACAGATACCTGCACACAATGTTCTGAGTGCATTAAAAGCTGCCCGGAAAAAATCATTATCTCTGGAGAGGGCCATTATCCTGTCATCGATTTCTCTAAAGGTGAATGCACTTTCTGTTTTAATTGTGTAGACAGTTGCGAACCAGATGCACTAACCGGTTCCACTGAATCAATTCCCTGGAACCTTAAAGCCTCTATCAGCAAACAATGCCTTGTCTTTAAAGGTATCCACTGCATGAGTTGCCGTGATCAGTGTGAAACAGAAGCCATTACTTTTATTCCTAAAGTCGCACTGCCAGCTTACCCTGTTATCAACCCCTTATTATGTACCGGGTGTGGTGCCTGTTTTCAACCATGCCCGAATCAATCCATACAACTGAATAACCAATCAACAAATGAATCAGCTATGAGTTCTCATTTAAAGGAGACAGCATTATGAATATCAGCGGTGTACTTGTGTACGCTAGACCCGATAAAGCAGATACCGTATCTAAGGTGCTGTCTGAATTTGATGGCGTGGAAGTACATGCCAGTGAGAACGGAAAATTAATTGTAACGATAGAAGATGAGCATACCGGTGCTTTGGCAGATCGTGTCATACAATTTCAGGACTTACCAAATATTCTATCTGTTGCTGTTGTCTATCATCATGATGAAGGCAATGACGATGAACTAATAGACCCTGTCACAATCCCCAGCTGTGGCTGCAATGAATTAAATCCTCAGGAGACTCAACAATGAAACTGACCAGAAGAAGTTTTATAAAAACCAATGCTATCGCTGCAACAGCCGCTGCCGCAGGCATCACCATCCCGGGGATAAATAATGCGATTGCAAAAACCAGTAGCAAACAAATCCGCTGGGATAAAGCGCCCTGTCGTTTTTGTGGCACGGGTTGCAGTGTTTTAGTCGGCACAAAAAATGGTCGCGTCATCGCAACCCAAGGTGACCCGGATGCACCGGTTAACCGTGGACTAAACTGTATCAAAGGATATTTCCTTTCAAAGATCATGTACGGTAAAGACCGACTGACTAAACCATTATTGAGAATGACCGACGGCGAATACGACAAAGAGGGTGAATTCACTCCCATCAGCTGGGATAAAGCCTTCGACGTCATGGCTGATAAATTTAAACAGACACTTAAAGATAAAGGCCCGACTGCAGTCGGTATGTTTGGTTCTGGCCAGTGGACTGTGTGGGAAGGTTATGCCGCTTCCAAACTATTTAAAGCTGGCTTCCGTTCAAACAATTTAGATCCAAATGCTCGTCATTGTATGGCTTCTGCCGTTGGCGCATTTATGCGTGGCTTCGGCGCCGATGAACCCATGGGTTGTTACGATGACTTAGAACACGCCGATGTGTTTGTTTTATGGGGCGCCAATATGGCAGAAATGCACCCTATTTTATGGTCTCGTTTAAGCGATACCCGCTTGACTAAAGAAGGCTGCGAAGTACATGTGTTATCAACCTATAAACATCGCTGCTTTGATCTGGCTGATAACGGCATGGTGTTCACACCACAAACCGATTTAGCGATTGCTAACTACATTGCTAATTATATTATTCAGACCAAGTCTTATAATAAAGCGTTTGTTGACAAGCACACTAACTTTAAGAAAACACCAACTGATATTGGTTATGGTCTGCGCCCAGAACATCCACTTGAAAAAGCCAAGACAGGCAAAGGCGGAAAACTAAGCGGTATCAGCTTTGATGAATATAAAAAATCTATCGAAGAATACACGCTTGAATATGCATCCAAAATCAGCGGTGTACCAGAAAAGAACCTGCTGGCATTAGCAAAAGTTTATGCCGATCCGAATAAAAAAGTAACTTCTTACTGGACCATGGGATTCAATCAACATACTCGTGGTGTCTGGGTTAATGGTCTGGTTTACAACATTCATTTATTAATGGGTAAAATTTCAGAACCTGGTAACAGCCCATTCTCTTTAACAGGTCAGCCATCAGCTTGTGGTACGGCTCGAGAAGTAGGTACCTTCTCTCATCGTCTGCCTGCCGATCTTGTTGTTAAGAAAAAACCACATCGTGATTTTTCAGAAAAAGTATGGCAATTACCTGAAGGTACGATTCCAGCTAAACCGGGTTATCACGCTGTATTGCAAAACCGTATGTTAAAAGACAGTAAGCTGAATGCTTACTGGGTTATGTGTAATAACAACATGCAAGCCGCTGCCAATATGAACGAGGAAACTTTACCGGGTTACCGTAATCCAGATAACTTCATAGTAGTTTCTGATCCATACCCAACCGTAACGGCACAAGCTGCTGATCTTATTTTACCAACGGCTATGTGGACTGAAAAAGAAGGCGCTTACGGTAATGCAGAACGTCGTACACAATTCTGGCGTCAACAAGTGTCTGCTCCTGGTGAAGCCAAGTCTGATCTCTGGCAGCTGGTAGAGTTTTCAAAACGATTTAAAGTCGAAGAAGTCTGGCCTAAGGATCTGATTGCTAAAAAACCTGAGTACAAAGGCAAAACTTTGTTTGATGTTTTATTTAAAAATGGTCAGGTTGACAAATATCCAAAACAGAACATCACCGATGATAAAGGTAATGTTTATCAAAATGATGAAATGGATGCTTTCGGTTTCTACATACAGAAAGGTTTATTTGAAGAATATCGTCGCTTTGGTATTGAAGGCCCTAAAAAAGGTCATGACCTTGGTGAATTTGATACTTATCACAAAGCTCGTGGTTTACGCTGGCCGGTTGTGAATGGCAAAGAAACGCTCTGGCGTTACCGTGAAGGTTACGACCCTTTTGTTAAAAAAGGCAAAGATGTTCAGTTCTATGGCTTTAAAGATGGTCGCGCCAATATTATTACCGCACCTTATGAAGCTGCAGCTGAAAGCCCAGATAAAGAATACGATCTGTGGTTATCAACCGGTCGCGTACTTGAACACTGGCATTCTGGCACAATGACTCGCCGCGTTCCCGAACTCTATCGTGCATTCCCCGACGCGGTCATGTTTATTCATCCTAACGATGCTAAGAAGCGTGGTTTACGTCGAGGCATGCTTGCCAAGGTAGCTAGTCGTCGTGGTGATATTGAGCTTCGTGTAGAAACACGAGGTCGAAACCGCCCACCGGAAGGCCTGATTTTTGTCCCCTGGTTCGATGCCGGTCGTTTAATCAATAAACTGACATTAGATGCAACCGATCCGCTTTCTAAAGAAACGGATTATAAAAAATGCGCAGTTAAAGTAGCTAAGGCCTAAGGAAAACGGTGAGTAATATACCATCACAAACAAACACCGCTCGCAGACGTTTCATAACTGAAACGGCTCGAACTGTGTGTGGTGTTTCCTTAGTTGGCCTTGGACTAGGCTTTTACACACAAAAAGCGCTATCTTTACCAGCCACATCTTTGCGCCCTCCCGGCGCACTGAAAGAAAAGGATTTTCAGGCGGCCTGTATCCGTTGTGGTTTATGTGTAAGAGACTGTCCTTATGACATTCTCAAACTGGCTGATATTATTGATCAGGCGGCAACTGGTACGCCGTATTTTGAAGCTCGTAAAATTCCCTGTGAAATGTGTGAAGACATACCTTGTGTAGTAGCCTGCCCGACAAATGCACTGGATAAGTCTCTAACTAATATCGACGATGCTCGCATGGGACTGGCTGTTTTAATCGACCAGGAAACCTGCCTAAATTTTCAGGGTTTACGCTGTGATGTTTGTCATCGTATCTGCCCATTAATTAATGAAGCCATTACACTCGAGCCTCAACACAATGTTCGTAGTGGTAAGCATGCATTATTTATCCCTGTAGTCCATTCTGACAAATGCACTGGTTGTGGCAAGTGTGAACGTGCCTGTGTACTGGAAGAGGCAGCCATCAAAATATTACCTATCGATCTGGCCAAAGGCGAACTCGGACATCATTATCGCTGGGGCTGGAAAGAAAAAGAAAAAGCAGGAGAGAGTTTGGTTACCCCTGATGTAGAACATCAATACAATCTGCCCAAGGGTATTAAATATGACCATACTGGCGAAGGCTTAATAACGAAATAAAATGCAGATCCCAGCAATACAAAATGTAACGCTAAGTGATAGAAGCTGGCTCCAAAACCACAAGTGGTTAATATTGCGCCGCATAAGTCAGGTTACTATCTTTAGCTTATTCATGCTTGGTCCATGGTTTGATATCTGGTTTATCAAAGGCAACTTAAGTTCAAGCCTGACTCTTGATGTACTACCTTTAACTGATCCCTTTATAGTCATCCAGTCACTTTTTGCTGGTGAATTAATGACAACAGTAACTGTGACTGGAGCGTTAATCGTCTCACTTTTTTATATTTTAGTCGGTGGTCGTGTTTATTGTTCCTGGGTCTGTCCTATTAATATAGCCACTGACAGTGCTAGCTGGTTACGTAAAAATTTTAATATTAAAAGTAGTTCACTGTTTCCACGTAATACACGCTATTGGTTATTAGCAATTACTTTTATTATGGCCTTAATAACAGGCACACTTTCGTGGGAACTGATAAATCCAGTATCACTTGTACAGCGTGGCATCATTTCTGGTCTCTGGATATCTGCCACCATCATGCTAATGATTTTCCTGTTTGATCTTCTTATTAGTCGTGATGCATGGTGTGGACATATATGTCCTGTCGGTGCTTTTTATAGTTTATTCGGTCGATTAGGCTTAACAAAAATCAGCGCCTATGACAGAGATAACTGTAATGACTGTATGGACTGTTTTGTTGTTTGCCCTGAAGAACAGGTCATCAAACCTGCACTTCGTGGCGCTGAAAAAAATATTAGCCCTCTTATTCTAGATATTAACTGCACAAACTGTGGACGTTGTATCGACGTCTGCGATAAGCATGTTTTTAAATTTACAAACCGTTTTAATAACTCAACACTTTCAAATAATTTTCTTAATCAGGAGCCATCTCAATGAAAAAAGAAAAACTGATTACAATCGTATTTATGTTAACCCTTGGTTTAAGCACAACACACTTGTTTGCTGAACAGGTTAGATCTTTACGGGGCACAGCACCGTTAGATGAATTATCGAAGGCAGCCAGCATAAATAAAGTACAAAACGACCGCGAACCTATCGAAAGAGACTATGTTCAGCAGCCACCTCTCATCCCTCATAAAATTAAAGGCTATAAAATTAATAAAAAATTTAACAAGTGCCTGACTTGTCATAGTTGGGCAAATTACAAAGAAGCTGGTGCGACTAAAATTAGTCAGACACACTTTAGCGACCGAGAAAACAATGTTCTTGCAAACATAGCCGCCAGACGTTACTTCTGCACACAGTGTCATGTACCGCAAGTAAGCTCTGATCCGTTAGTAGAGAACACCTTTACTCCGATTAAAACGATCAAGCACTAAACTCATAAAAATTAACCAGCGGACTACAGGCCGGCATTATGAACAAATTAAAATCAATAATATCTACTGCGTGGGAAGTTCTTAAAAAACCGACTGCCAAATATTCTTTAGGAACATTATTGGTAGGCGGATTTATAGCAGGCGTTATTTTTTGGGGCGGGTTTAATACCGCTATGGAAATGACGAACACTGAAGAATTTTGCATTTCATGTCACGAAATGCGTGTGAATGTATACGAAGAATACAAGGACACAGTTCACTACTCAAATCGAACAGGTGTTCGTGCAACCTGCCCAGACTGTCACGTACCTAAAGAATGGATACATAAAGTCGTCAGAAAAATTAAGGCATCCAACGAGCTGTACCATAAAGCATTGGGCACTATAGACACGCCGGAAAAGTTTGAGGCTAAACGTCTTAAATTAGCACGGAATGTCTGGAAAACCATGAAAGAAACAGATTCCCGGGAATGCAGAAATTGCCATGACTTTGAATCAATGGATTACACAGAGCAGGGAAGACGCGGTATGAAACAGCACCAGAAGGGTTTAGATTCTGGTATGACATGTATTGACTGCCATAAAGGTATAGCGCACTCACTACCAGCTATGTATGAAGTAGACCCAAGTACAGCAGTAGAAAACGAGTAAACGAGAGCTACAAAAACAAAAAAGCCGGTCCAGAATTAACTGGACCGGCTTTTTTAATCAGTTAAATAAAAACTATTCAGCTGATGATTCTTCTGTACCACGTTCAACCAGCTCAATGTATGACATTGGAGCTGCATCACCTGCACGGAAACCACACTTTAAGATACGAGTGTAACCACCTGGGCGAGTAGTAAAACGAGGAGCTACTTCTGTAAACAGCTTTGCTACCATTGCTTTATCACGTAAACGCGCAAAAGCCAGACGACGGTTAGCAACACTATCAGTTTTAGCTAGTGTGATTAAAGGCTCAACGATACGACGCAACTCTTTTGCTTTTGGCAAAGTAGTTTTGATTACTTCATGTTCGAATAATGAAGCAGCCATATTACGGAACATAGCAATACGGTGACTGCTGTTACGATTTAATTGACGACCGGATTTACGATGACGCATGATTCAAATTCCTAAAAACGATGTTAGCTTGCTTTATCTTTGATTGATGCTGGCGGCCAGTTTTCCAGACGCACACCTAGAGATAAACCGTGAGATGCTAGAACATCTTTGATCTCAGTTAACGATTTTTTACCCAGGTTAGGTGTTTTCAGCAGTTCTACTTCGGTGCGATGTATCAGATCACCAATGTAGTAAATATTTTCAGCTTTCAGACAATTAGCCGAACGAACTGTTAACTCTAAATCATCAACAGGACGTAACAGTAATGGATCAACTTCAGCTTCTTCAGGTTCCTGCGACTGCTCTTCAGCACTTTGTAAATCTACAAAGACTGATAATTGCTCTTGCAGGATACCAGCAGCACGTCGAACCGCATTTTCCGGATCAACTGTACCGTTTGTTTCTAGATCAATGATTAACTTGTCCATGTCCGTGCGTTGTTCAACACGTGCATTTTCAACATTGTAAGAAACTTTACGAATTGGGCTGTAAGAAGCATCCAGTTTCAAACCACCAATGTTAGATGTTTCATCAGCACCTTTAGCATTGGCAGCAACATAACCGCGACCTTTAGTAATCTTTAGCGACATTGAAAGATTAATATCTTTATTCAATGTGCAGATTACATGATCAGGGTTAGTAACCTCAATATCGTGATCTAATGTAATGTCGGCAGCTGTTACGATACCTGCTTTATTAGCAGATAAAGAAAGTACTGCTTCATCTTTAGAATGCATAATCAGAGCTACACCCTTAAGGTTCATTAGAACCTCAAGAACATCTTCCTGAACACCATCAATTGTGCTGTATTCATGCAATACACCATCTATCGCAACTTCTGAAATCGCAGCACCTTCTAATGAAGAAAGTAGAATTCTACGTAACGCGTTACCAAGTGTATGTCCGAAACCGCGCTCTAGTGGTTCCAAAGTAACTTTAGTGTGCGTGTCGCTGAATGACTGAACATCAATGACACGAGGCTTGAGCAAGTTTTTACTATTGCCTGACATTTACAAAAGTCTCCCTTATTTGGAGTATAATTCCACAACGAGTGATTCGTTATAATCAGCTGGTAAATCTGAACGTTCTGGAACAGAAGTGAATGTAGCTTCCATTTTATCCGCATCCAAATTTATCCACTCATCAATACCGCGAGCGGTTGCTAATGCAATAGAATCTTTAATACGAATCTGTTTTTTAGCTTTTTCACGAACCGAAACAACATCGCTAGCATTAACTTTGTACGAAGCAACGTTTACAACAGTACCGTTAACTAAAATAGATTTATGACTAACTAGCTGACGAGCTTCTGAGCGAGTTGAACCAAATCCAGATCTGTAAACAACGTTATCTAAACGTGTTTCAAGTAACTTCAGCAGGTTTTCACCTGTTGAACCCTTTGTTGAAGCAGCTTTTTTGTAGTAATTACGGAATTGTTTTTCTAACACCCCATAAATACGACGTAGTTTTTGCTTTTCACGTAACTGTGTACCGTACTCAGTTACTCGTGCACGACGACCGCCGTGCTGACCAGGGACTTTTTCAAAGTTACACTTTGAGTCAATCGGGCGTACGCCTGACTTATGACCTAAATCGACACCTTCGCGACGACTTAATTTAAGTTTTGGACCAATATATCTTGCCACTTTATACTACCTCTGCCTTAAACACGGCGTTTCTTAGGTGGACGACAACCATTGTGTGGTATCGGCGTCACATCACTGATATTAGTAATCTTGTAACCAACTGCATTCAAAGCTCGTACAGCAGATTCACGACCAGGACCAGGTCCTTTTACGTTAACGTCAAGATTCTTGAGGCCATAGACTTTCGCCGCTTCACCAGCACGCTCTGCAGCGACCTGTGCCGCAAAAGGAGTACTTTTACGTGAACCACGGAAGCCTGAACCACCAGCAGTTGCCCAAGACAATGTATTGCCCTGGCGATCTGAGATAGTAACAATCGTGTTATTAAATGACGCATAGATATGGGCAACGCCATCAACTACTGTGCGTTTAACCTTTTTCTTGGTCTGAGTAGCTTTCGCCATAGGAGTTTTTCCTCAGAAATACCGGTGATTATTTACGAACTGCGCGACGTGGACCTTTACGTGTGCGCGCATTAGTTTTCGTGCGTTGACCTCTAAGAGGTAAACCACGACGATGACGGATACCACGGAATGAACCCAGATCCATCAAACGTTTAATATTCATTGAAACTTCACGGCGTAAGTCACCTTCTACTGTGAACTTACCAACTTCAGTACGCAAAGATTCTACTTGATCTTCCGTCAGATCACTGATTTTTGCATTTTCTGCAATGCCAGTAGTTGCGCAGATAGTCTGTGCGCGTGTCTGACCAATGCCGTAGACATAAGTTAAAGCAATAACAGTAT
>Ga0316206_1001845_pt1 | contig 16512 bp, 23 predicted proteins | sample 6monthpyrite_MG_FD_204942 | JGI IMG/M metagenome (GOLD analysis project Ga0316206, IMG submission 204942) | Microbial mat bacterial communities from mineral coupon in-situ incubated in ocean water Damariscotta River, Maine, United States -... | ecosystem: Environmental > Aquatic > Marine >... | reverse complement strand
ACATCCGGTATCCGGTAAAATAAATAACTCTACTCCGCGCGAAAATTCAAATTCATCAAAGTCACCGATCGATGATTCTTTTCAAGTTTCTGAGGCTTTGAATATGTTTGTTCGCTTAAAGCTACAACCTGATCCCCCTGATGTGGAATTGAATCGATTGTTGTTTATTGAGCATTTTAGTGAGTTGATCGATGAAACAACGAAGAAAATATTTGTTACGAATGAGTCTGGAAAAGAGAAGCTTTTTCGCAAATGGTTGTTACGAGCAAAGATTATTCAGCAGCGTGATGAGCAAAACCGAAAAGTGTCATCGAATACCAAGGCTACAGAAAGTGGTCGACGTTTGAGTGCTTTTGAAGAAATTGAAAATGCAAACTCTGAAGCGAGAGAATCAGTAGCTAGTACAATAATTGAAGGGGTGCATATCTGTGAATGATATCGACAAATCAGACATTGGGTGGTTGTTTACAACGTTAATGCGTTTGGTTGGTGCGCTTAAATGGCGATCGCAAAATGGTGTGAAGGATGATGGTACTTGGTTGACTGTGTTGCGTGGAATGTCCAGAAATCAAATTGAGCTGGGTGTGCGTAGATTTACGGCGATGTGTAATTCGAATGATAGAGGCGAAGTTTGGGCGCCTAGTGCGTTGGAATTTCGTGATTATTGTTTTTTGAGTATTGCAGAATTGAATTTGCCTGCAGTTGAGGAGGCATACAGTGATGCGGTTAATCGGGTTTGGGACCGGCATCCGATTGTTTATCTGGTGAATGAGAAAATGTCTAATTCCAGAGGTAAGCCTGGCGCTTATGTCAATTGGCGCATGAAGCCAGAGTCGGTTACGCGTCCGTGGTTTGAGCGTATTTATAAAAAATTGGTTGAAAGGGCAAGGAAAGGTGAAAAGCTTGTGCTGCCTATGCATATTATTCGTGATCATCGGCGCATATTGGAAGATCAAACAAGCAAAAAGTCAGTGGGTGTTAGTGTTCAGGCTACTGTTCAAGAGCATCTTGAAAAAGCGAGAGCGATGATAAATGGGGAACCACATAAGGCGGGTACAAATTAATTATTTTACGTCACAAATAGAGAGGGAAGTCATATGGCGGAGATTAGTACTGATATTTATCGAGCAGAGTTGGCGGTTATTAATTGGCTGGGCTGGCAAAATGGTGTGGTTTGTTTTCGTCAAAGTTTGGATTGCTCATCGAGTGAAGATCGTACAGTTTACGTTAATGAGGAGGAGGCCTTGAGAACTGAGAGGATTTTATTAATGCTTAAGGCGGTAAATTTCAATGTTTATGAATCGTTGGTGGTTTATTACCAGAATCGTGATCATAAGTTTGTGAAAAATATAGCTGAAATGCTTGGGATTTGTGATAACACCTTACGATCGAGAGTGGATTTTGGCTTGGAATATTTGGCTGGTGAATTGCTGTAGGGAAAAATAATTGAAAATAATATTTGACGGCTTGAGCTTTTTTTACTACATTTCGTTTAACCTCAGCAGAGTTGCGAGGTACAAAAGCCCGAAGCCAGAAATGACTTCGGGCTTTTTCGTCTGCGTTGTAACTCATTATTTGCTGAAAGCAGTCTTTCATCCTCCCTTGAAAGAGAGCCGTTGGGCGGGCAGATTCTATGCCCGCTATTTTTAATTCTGCGTGGATTTTGTCAAATTCAAAAAGAGAGTAAAACTATGAAAAAGTTCATTTGTTCAATTGGGATGATAATTTCCCTGATATGTTTTTCGGTAAGTGGTGTTGCAGCTGACACATTGGATGGATATGTTGCCGGCGATATTGCTTCTATGTCTGTTGATGCTTTAAACGTTCAAGCGAGTAATGATTTAGTAAACTCTACCACTGACATTGGTAATGATGTGGTTGATTTGGGTTTTCATTTTACGTCGGTTGATGTGACAACGTTCGCCGATTCAGGTGGTGATGGTAGCTACCAAACGAAAAATAAAAAACTGAATGCTAAGAATATTATGTGCAACGTATGCCATGCGTATGATCAGAGTCGATCTGGCTAGGTAAGTATTGATCACAGAAAATTATTAAGGTCATGTCCAAGCAGCTGATCTGTCTTTTGTGTACTAAATAGTTTTTTAGGTACTACCCGGCCCCCTTTCAGCCTACGGGTGTTAAAGCTCGCGGAATTTTTCTAGGTTGGTGGCGCTATAGGGGGGTTCCGGTTCCGGAGGAAAAATGATCTTCGTCTCTTTGGTTAAGGCTAGAGGTCAATGAAGATGTTTTTAAACATCAAAAAGTAGAGTGTGTGGTCGTGCAAGCGGCAATGAGTTTATGATCGATAACGGCAAGCTGAGAATAGAATATCGCAACGTGGCAGATTTGGTGCCGTACGTTCGTAATACTAGAACTCATAGCGAAGAGCAGATTGCGGATGTTGCTGCTTCAATTAAAGAATTTGGTTTCACTAACCCGATCTTGGTTGATGGTGATAATGGCGTAATTGCAGGCCATGGTCGCTTGATGGCTGCACAATCGATCGGGATTTCAGAGGTTCCGGTGATTTAGCTGGTCCATTTGAGTGATGCCCAGCGACGCGCTTATGTTATTGCAGACAATAAACTGGCTGAAAAATCCGGCTGGGATGAAGAGTTGTTAGCTCTTGAGTTGGGAGAGCTTGCAGAATTGGAATACGACGTCGGCATTACTGGATTTAGCTCTGAAGATATCGGGGCGATAATCAATGCGGCAAATCTAGCAACTGATGAAGGGTTGACTGATCCAGATTCGGTGCCGGAAGTCATCGAAGAATCTGTTACTGTAAGTCGTTCTGGTGATGTTTGGTTGCTGGGTGGCCATCGTGTTATGTGTGGTGATTCGACCAATGTTTCTGATGTAGCGGTATTGATGAATGGTAAAGTCGCAGAATTAATGCACGCCGATCCTCCTTATGGTATGGGAAAAGAGGGTGCCGGTGTTGCAAATGATAACTTGTACCGTGAAAAGCTTGATGAATTTCAGATGGCTTGGTGGCAAACATTCCGCGTCCATCTTTTTGATAATGGTAGTGTGTACATTTGGGGTAATGCCCCAGACCTATGGCGACTATGGTATCGTGGGGGGCTTTGTGATAGTGAATATCTTGAATTACGAAATCACCTAACGTGGGATAAAAAGAATATCGCTGGAATGAAATCTAGCTTGATGACTCAGTACCCCAACGCAACAGAGCATTGTTTGTTTATACAAATAGGCAAGCAACATCTCGGAAATTGTAATGCAGAAGATTACTGGGAAGGTTGGGATGAAATTCGACTTTATCTGAAATCAGAGGCAGATGCTTGCGGACTTACTGCCCCAATGCTTAAAGAAGTGTGTAATGTGCAAATGTTTTCGCATTGGTTTACCAAAAGTCAATGGTCCTTTATATCTGGAAAACATTACAACACTCTGCAGGCAGAATTTGTTGGCTATTTTGAAAAGCCATACAAAGAGCTGCGCCAGAAATATGAGCAAATTAAAGGTGGATATCGCAATCACATAAACGGTATTCAAGGTGGTATGCGCGCATATTTTGATAATGCTCATGACATTATGCGTGACGTATGGGAATTCCCTCGTGTCATTGGTGAAGAACGACACGGTCATGCTACGCCAAAACCGGTAGCGATGATGGAGCGCGTTATGAAATCCAGTTTGTGTGATGATGGATTATGTGTTGAACCGTTTGGTGGATCTGGTTCAACGCTTATGGGTGCTGAGCGAACTGGTCGAAAATGTTATTCCATGGAAATGCAGGAAAAATATGTGGATATTATTGTCCGTCGTTGGCAGGATTATACTGGGATGCAGGCGACGCTAGAAAATGACGGGAGAACATTTCATGAAATTACTGCTTCGCGTGAGACATTGAATTAATGTCTGATGGATTGATTGATGCTGATGCAGCAGCCAGAATAATTGAAGTAACTCCTAGGGAATTAAAAAAATTAGTTGATAATGGAAATGTTAAGCGGCAAAACGGGAAGTATCATCCTGTTCAGCTATTTCGTGATTACATTGCTTACATAAAAAAAGATAAATTGCGTACTCCCACGCAGGTAGAGATTGCGATGCATTTGGATATGTCGGAGAGGAACGTTAGGGATGTGTTGGCTGGTATTGGTGACAAAACCCATCGTGCAGGTGATTGGTGGAAACAATCGACGATTGACGAAATTCAACTTTTATATATTCGAGATTTGCGCGAGAAGGCAGCGGGACGTGGTGGTGAAAGTCAAAGTGAATTGGCGCGGGCGCGAACTGACGAGTCATTAATGAAGGCCGCGAAACTTCGGCTGGAATATCAGAGAGAAATAAATTTAGTTGTTTCGGCGGAAGATGCAGCCGAGGTAATAATTGAGTGGGCGCGACAAGCGAACATGGATTATACGCAAGGAATAAATAAACTTGTTTCTGGAATTCAAAATAAATATAGCATCAAGGTTGATAGCGAGTTGGTAGAAGAAATTGTTTGCCCTACAACAGACAGAATTAAAGGTCATGCGGAAAAACTTGGCAGCGGTCTTGTTGAGCGTATCGACGATATTCCAGAAGCCGAAATCTCTGCCAACAGTTGAGGCACTAGAAGAAAATTTTAAACTGCCATCAATAAGCGGTGACATTAGCGGTAACTATCAGTTTTATTATACACCATACTTTCTTGGTGTAGCGGCTGCACTCGACGATCCAGAAGTTCACGAAGTGGACTTGATGAAAGCATCTCAAATTGGCTGGACGTATTTCTTAATTGGATACATCTTAAAGCGCATGAAAGATGCGTCAACCGGTCGTCAATTGCCGATAATGATGTTGTTTGCGAAAGAAAAAGATGGCAAATCATTTCATGATGAAAAATTAGAAGAGGCAGGACTAGCCAATAGTGACTGGATTGGCGATATTATTGATTTTAGTTCCTCGCGTAAAGCGGGTAATAGTTGGTATTTTAAAAAGTTTGTTAATGGTTTTTTAAAGCTAGTTGGCTCAAATTCAACGGGAAATGTTAAATCAACTTCATCGGTTGGTTTGGCAATTATTGAGGAGCCAGATGATACCAGTGATGACGTAAAAGGTCAGGGTGACTCAATCAGTAGTATTGAGGAAAGGCTTAAGCGTTATATGGATTCCACGTTGATTGTTGGTGGAACGCCTGCGGTAAAGGGTTTGTCAAAAACAGAATTTCGTGTTTTGGCGTCTGATGCGAAAATATTACCTGTTGAATGTCATGAATGTCGAGAAAAACACGTACTTGATTTTGCTAATGTCGATTGGGATGGGAAACAAGGCCCCAGCGAAATTGCTAAAGATACTGGGGAAGTACTCAGTATAAAGCATGAAATATACGGCTACAGTAAGCCGGAAACAGCGCGATATGTTTGTCCTAACTGTCAGTGTGAATGGGATGATTATCAGCGACAAGAAAACATTCGAAACACCTGTTTTAGAGCTAGAGCTGCGGGAGATAAATACGCGGGATGGACATCAACAAAACCTTTTTATGGTAAAGCTGGGTTTATGGAGCTTGGTGAAGTTTATGCCTGTATACCTGGTACAACAATGGGCGATGTGGTCCGTGAGTATTTGGAAGCTGAGCATCTTGCCAGTGTTGGTGATGAATCAAAGCGCATTAAATTTGTTAATCAAAAAGAAGGCCGGCCATATGAGTATAAAAGCGGAGGGCCAGATATCGATGAGTTGCGCGATAAGGCTCTTGATTATGAGGAAATGGTTGTACCTCGAGGTGGTTATCGATTAACGGTTGGCGTGGATTTGCAGCATGATCGAATTGCAATAATTATTAGAGCGTGGGGTAGGGGTGAAGAAAGTTGGCTAGTATTCGCTGGTGAAATTTACGGTGATGTTAAGGATAGAAGAGATCCTGTTTGGATTGAGTTGAAAAAGATATTGTTTACGCCAATTGAGCATGAGCAGGGTTTCAAGGTAAATATTGAAGCTGCAACTATTGATACCTCTGATGGTACAACTAACGATGCTGCTTATTATTTTATTCGTTCGAACAATAAAACATCTATGGTATTGATGGCAGGAAAAGGCTCGTCAAATGATTACGGTACTAAAGAAATTTTTAGTAAGCCGAAAGCGATAGATACAAAAGGCAGAAATAACACTAAAGCATCAAAACATGGATTGCATGTATTCATTGTTGGGACGCATAAAGCAAAAGATTTGACCTTTGGGCGTATGGCGCTTAAAGGAACTGGCCCAGGTAGATTTCATGTTTATAAAAATGTGCGTTCAGATTATTTCAAGCAAATGCTGGGTGAGGTGAAAGCACCAACACGATCTGGTCGAAAAACTTGGCAACAAAAATCAGGGCAGGCAATCGAGTTTTGGGATGGCGAACAATACGCTCTGCATGCTGCTAGAACAATCAAGATACATTTGATGACAGATAAACAGTGGGATGCGCTGGAGGCAAAATTAGTGCAAGTTGATTTGTTTTCTACAATGGATTTCTCTGAAAAAGAAACTCCATCAAATGATAACGATTTTTCAAGTTTTGCGAAAAAACTAAACGGGTAAAAAAATGGCAGATTGTGCTACACGATTAACTGAGGCTAAGGCTGCATTACATGCAGTACAAATTGGTGAAAGTATTACTAGTGTTACGTTGCATGATGGGCGGAATAATACTTATAAGCCGGTGAGCATTGCGGCTTTAAAAAAGTATGTTAAGGAACTTGATGCTGAATGTGGGACTAGTGAGAGTACACCGCAAATTCGTCGTGGTTGTATTAACTTTTATGGGTAGTTTTGAATGAAAGCATCTAATGATATAAACATCGTTGATGTGAATGGAAACCCGATATCGGCCAATATGTTTGGTGGTGGTTTTGCTGGTGGTCAGCGTAATCGTGATATGGCCTCGTGGAATCCTGGTGTTCGTTCGGCAGATGCTGAGTTGCTTCCAGATATGGAAGCCATGGTGGGTCGTAGCCATGATTTGCATCGTAATTATGCGCTAATCAATGGTGGTATTCGTGTTCGGACGGATAATGTTGTTGGTGCTGGGTTGCGTCTATCAGCCAAGCCTATGTGGCGTGAGTTGGGTCAAACGGCAGAATGGGCTGCTAAGTGGTCGCGTGATGTTGAGTCCAAGTTTTATTTGTGGGCTAATGATACGGATTGTTATTGTGATGCTGGGCGTCGTATGAAGTTAGGTGCGATGACTCGTCTAGCGTATTTGCAATATGTTCTATCCGGAGAGACACTTGCTGTCGCTGAATGGTTACCAGATCGTGGTGGTCGCTATGCCACAGCAATTAAAATGATCGATCCTGCTCGCTTATCAAATCCCAATAATTTAATGGATACTTTGCGTCTTCGTGGTGGTATCGAGAGTGACATGCATGACGCACCGATTGCTTACAATATCCGATCTTCTTTGCAAGGTGATTTACAATATGCGGGTTCTAAGGCGTTTGAATGGAATCGTGTTGCACGTGAAACACCTTGGGGTCGTCGACAGGTTATTCATATTTACGATAACAAACGTGCTGGTCAATCCCGAGGAATATCTGAAATAGCATCGGCTATAGCGCCAGCCTTTAAGTTGCATAAATTACAAGATACTTCGTTAGAGTCAGCGATATTGAATGCCATGTATGCGGCAACGATTGAAACAGATTTTAATTTTGCGCAAGCTGCCGATGCTTTAGGGCATGAAGAATTAAGTCAATCGTTAAAAACGGTACTTGGTGCGTCAGCATCATTTTCAGATGGTAATGATAAGCATATTAAAATGGGTGGGGCTAAGATTCCTCATCTGTTTCCTGGTGAGCGACTTAATTTTAGCTCGTTAAACCATCCCGGACCGAACTTTGGTGATTTTGAATATAGCTTTATTCGACAATTGGCATCAGCAACTGGCGTTACTTCTGAGCAAGTATCGCGTGATTATTCAAAAACAAATTACAGCGGAGCGAGATCGGGTCTGCAGGAAGTTTGGAAGTTTTTTATTGTTGACCGTACATTAGTTTCAGCTGAGTTTTGCGACCAAAGCTATGCCCTTTGGTTAGAGGAAGCGATTGATAAAGGTGATGTAGAATTACCGGCAAATGCGCCAGATTTTCATGAGGCAAAAACAGCTTATATACGTTCTCGGTGGATAGGGCCGGGTCGCGGTGCAATAGATCCGCTGAAGGAAGGTAAAGCCGATGAGCTTGAATTGGATATTGACGCAACTACATTAGAAGATTTGAATGCACGTAAGGGTCAGGACTGGCAAGAAATACTCGAACAAAGAGCTGTAGAGAAGGCTTTTAAAGAAGAGCTTGGATTAGAGCGTGACGATCAGCGTGGATATATGGCTGCTGATGCGCCAACTACATAAATAACACACCATGAAAAGCGCATAAAGATGCGCAAAATATCTAAGGGGTTGCAATTGTGCAACCCCTTTTTGTATTGGAGAGAATATGCCAAACGCGAGGATTGCATCGTTACTGTTTAACGTGCCGTTGCTGGTATTGCCGGCAAAGCTTGATGCGATTATATATGGATTGCAGGAGCGCCTGGGTGTCAAAGTAGAGAATGCACCAGAGCCCAGCATGTATCTTACTCGGGTGGGTGAGAGGCGCGAGGGTGGTTATCGAGTTGTTGATGGTGTTGCTGTCATTGAGGTTTACGGTGGTTTAGCGCATCACGGTGGTTTCCAGGCAGATAGTACTTACATTCTTGGTTATCAAATGGTTTCTCGCATGTTTGATGCGGCGTTGGCTGATGTTGATGTTCATACGGTTTTATTTGTTTTCGATACGCCGGGTGGTGAAGTGGCTGGTGTGTTTGATTTGGCGAACAAGATATTTAATGCGCGTGGGCAAAAGCGCATTGTTGCCGGAGTGAGTGATATGGCATGTTCGGCTGGTTATTTGCTGGCGGCGGCATGTGAAGAAGTTGTCGTAACCGAAACTGCTTGCACTGGTTCTATTGGTGTGGTTATGCGCCATATTGATCAATCAAAACGTATTGAAAAAATGGGTTATGTGATTACCAATATTTTTGTTGGTGATCATAAGGTGGATGGGAATCCATTTGAACCATTACCTAAAGAAGTACAAGCACGTTATCAAGAAATATGCATGAAGTTTTATGGCATGTTTACTCTGCGAATTTCAACCTATCGTGACCTGGATATTCAAGCGGTTATCGATACACAAGCAAAAGTTTATGTGGGTGATGAGTCATTAAGTGTTGGATTAATTGATGGCATTGAAACACCGGATGAAACGATTTCCCGATTGGTATCGGAAAGAGGTGGCGCGGGTTCGCGTCGAACATTAACTGGCATGGAGACGAATAAAATGTCAACAAAGGAAGAAAAGCCAAAGGCGAGTGAAGATAAGCCAGCGGTAACAGCCAAAGCTAGCGAACCCGTTGAAACTGAAAAAACGGAAACGACAGTTGCGGCAAAAACTGAATCTGATCAGTCTGCAGAAATTACAGCAACGACTGAGAAGGTGGATGGAGCAACGCTTGAGCGTGAACGCATTAAGCAGATTATGGGTTGTGATGCTGCCAAGACTAACGTCGCTCAAGCAGAACATCTTGCGTATGAAACGGATATGTCGGCAGAAGCTGCCATTAAGGTTTTGAATGCGGGTGCATCGGCGGTTAAACCGGCTGCAAATAAGTTGGATAAAGCTATGTCCAATACTAAGCAACCAAATGTGTCTGGTGATGGTGAACAGAGTGAAATGAAAGAATCTGATCGCATTTTATCTGACTTAAACACTGCACGCGGTAATAAACAAGGAGTAAAAGCATGACTGCCCAATCAACAGTAGAAACGTATTCGCCTGATAATCTTATTGCTGGCCATACACCGCAGATTGCCAACGATTCAGGTACATTAGTTACGGGTCAGAATTTGGCACGCGGAGCGGTTTTGGGTCGTATTACTGCGAGTAGTAAACTTACTTTATGTGAAAACAACGCAGTCGACGGTAGTGAAGTGCCGGTAGCAATTTTGGTTGAGGCAATCGACGCCTCAGCTGCTGATAAGGTTTGTCAGTTGTATGTTGGCGGTTGCTTTCATTCAGATGAACTGGTCTGGGGTGCAACGTTTGATACGGCTGCTGAAAAAGAAGCCGCATTCGATGGTACGCCAATCGTACTTCGTTAATTATTAACCCACTAGCAGATATTTAGCTAAGCAAAAGGAAATTTAACATGTCATATGATACTCAAACTCTTGCGGGTGTGGTTAATGGTCTTGACCAGTTTAACCCGTTTATTTTGGCCATGTTCTTTCCGAGAGCGATTGCATTCGATACATCTGAGATAGCTATAGATGTTGTTGCACCGGATATGAAACTGGCTCCTTTCGTCTCTCCCATGGTTGCAGGTAAGGCCATTAAAGCAGATGGATTTTCTACTCGGAAATTTAAACCAGCTTATTTAAAACCAAAACATGTTGTTGATCCAGAGCGCGTATTATCGCGACGCGCTGGTGAGGTAATTGGTGGCGCTATATCAGCTGGTGCTCGTCATAATGCCATTGTTGGTGACATCCTTGACACGCAACGAAAACAAATTATCCGGCGTCAGGAATGGATGGCTGTACAGGCCATGCTAACTGGAAAAGTCACTGTGTCTGGTGAAGACTATAAAACTGTTGAGGTGGACTTTCAGCGTGCTGCTGGCAATACCGTTACATTAGCGGGTAATGATGTGTGGTCTGACACAGTTAACGCGACACCTCTGGATGATTTTGAAGAATGGAATGATATTGCAGCCGCACCGATCACTGACTTCATTATGGATTCATTAAGCTTTAAAAAATTGATGAAATTCCAGGTTGTTAAAGATTTGCTTGATACACGCAGAGGATCCGATTCAAATCTTGAAATGGGGCCAGACAATGCGAAGTGGGTTTCGTTTAAAGGTTGGTTGGGTTCATTTCGCATTTGGGTATACAAGGGATATTATAAAGATGCAGCAGGTGCTAAAGTTAATTACATTCCTGACAATACCGTTATCGGTGCTTCTTCGGCAGTTGAAGGTGTTCGTTCTTTCGGTGCCATTCTGGATGCGGCAGCAGGTTATCAAGCTATGGAAATGTTCCCTAAAAACTGGGTTAATGAAGATCCGTCAGTTGAATATATCATGACGCAGTCTGGTCCTTTGATGATTCCGTCTGAGCCTGATGCGGTTGTTGTTGCAACGATTGACTAATTTTAACGACTTAACTTAATTAAGGCGAGTGTAGTGCTCGTCTTAATTACAGTTTTAAAAAGGAATGGCAATGGCTAAAAAATTATATTTATCAGGGACAATCTCTGTCGGGCATAAAGGAAAAAAAATCAAGCTTGGTGCAGGTACAGATGTAGAAGAAATATCGTGGCCAGATAAAAAATATGGTCTTAAAGAGGCAGATCTTGAACGTATGCTTGGTAATGGAACCGCTTCATTTGAGGGTGTATCGATAGTTTCACCAGAAAAGCAAATCAATATTACTGTTGATCAAGCGCGCATGGGTGAATTTGCGAAAGCGCTTGCTCAATTAAATGCTGAAAATCCAGATCATTGGACAAATGAAGGTGCGCCTGATGTTGCGGCATTAAAAGAAGTTGGTTTAGAAGCCTCAGCTGATGAGCGTGATGCAGTTTGGGATATTCTTAAAAACTTTCAATAATTGCGATATTACTGATGCCAAAAAAAGGTGACGACCTAGAGTCAATTACCTCAATAATAGCCATTGATCATCTTAAAAACGCAGTGATCATTGGCGTTGATTTGGTGGAAACCGATTGTATTTTTGCTGACCCTACCCAAACCGGTCAACTAGGCAAGGCCGGTGGGGTTGAGTTGGATTTAGCTCAGCCTGTTGCCATTGTACTGGATGGTGATGTGGCTGGGATTGTTTGGCCGGTGACGATTGAAGGAGTGGCATATTCACTGGATGGTCAGCCTAAGCCGGATGGCAATGGGTTGACGCAATTGTTGTTGGTTGAGGGGCAGGTGACTCAGCCGGCTGTGAGTACGTTTTTATAAAATCTTATGTCAATTCAGCGTAGTGGGAATAATTTCATTGACGTAAATGTGGTTGATGATTTATCGCGGTTGCGTGCTGAGCAGTTGGGGATTTCGGAAAAAAGTTTGCTAGCAGCGGGTCGACGTGCGGCAAATAAAACTGCTCGGTGGTTGCAAACTCGGGTTAAGCGTTTGATGGCAGGATATCTTGAAACACCGCAAAAAAATATCAAACAACGGGTGCATCTTCGCACGGCTAAGGGTCGTGAAACAGTCGCTTATCTCTGGATAGGAGAAAATCCGGTTGACCCGGTTTCCTTGAATAGAAAAGCTGAGAATATTGGCACCGGTGCGATTTCGGGAAATTGGTATTTTGAGGGCGGCTTTGAAGCAACGATGCCGTCGGGTAAACGGGCCATATTTAAACGCCGTAATAGAAAACGATTAAAAATTGATGTGCAAATGGTTGAAGTTGAGCCGGTGATAGAGGCAAATCTGGATCGTTTGGTTGCTCAAGCAAATCGGCGGTTGCAGACGGTGACTGAGCAGGAAATTAATTTTGAATTGTTAAAGGCAAATAAGGCAGTTGCATGAGTGAAATTAATGATCTGCATGTAAATATGATTGCTGATACGCAGGCGCATTTTGCACAACAAGTTGTCACGGTTGATGATTATCCGGAAAACTTGAATAGTAAGGTGAATACACCAGCCATTTTCTTTGAAGTAGAAACCGGTGGGCAAGGATTAGATCTTGGTGACGATCGTGTTGCGATTAAGTTGAATTTAGTTGCCCATTTAGTGCTAAGCAATGATTTGCCCAATGTGAAACGTGAAATTGTGGCATTTGCCAGTGAAATGTTCCGTTTTGTTTGCGAGAATTTTTGGAATCTGAACGGAAAGATTACTGCGCCCGAACACATCGAAATAGGTCCATCGGATTTTAAGCCCGGTAAACATGGGTTTGAATCATGGTATTGCTCGTGGGAGCAAACGATCTATCTAGGTGTGTCTGAGTGGGCACCGACCGACTTTACACCGACACAAGTCTACCTGGGTGTAAATATCAACGAGGCTGGATTTGATGTGGATGAGCAGGTTGTTTAATGTATTCAAAAATACTTGAACGATTGACTGATCTTGAGCAGAAGCTGGCTAATGTGCATCGTATTGGAACGATTGAAACGGTGGATTACGAAACCGCCACAGCCACGGTTCGATTTAGCGATGATCACGTAAGCGGTAAGCTGCCTATAGCAACACATCGGGCGGGTGGTGATGTAGATTGGTGGGTACCTGAGGTGGGCGAGCAAGTCCTTGTTTATTCGCCTAATGGTGATTTGGATCGGGCGTTTATCGGGCTTGATCGGTTGTATCAAACAGCGCACCCAGCACCAGAAAATATTGAAACAAAGCGCACTACGACATATGCCGATGGTGCGGTAATTTCTTATGATCGTGAAAACTCAATTTTGTCTGCGGAATTGCCTGCGGGCGCTACCGTGCAGCTTACGGCGGATGGCGGGATCAGTTTTGTGGGTGATTTTAGTGTTGATGGCAATATTACATCAACGGGTGATGTCACGGCCACGGGTGAAATCAGTGATACCGATGGCGAGTTAAGTCGTTTGCGTACTAATTATAATAGTCATAAACATGTGGGTAACATGGGTAGTCCGACCAGTCCGACGGATAAACTGGATCAATAGTGTATTTTATTCCGGGGGTGTTGCCATGGCCTGTGATAAATGCCTTTTACCTTACACACCAGAAGAGCTGCTTGAGCTTAAAAGCATGTACCTGTTGCACCAGGATAACTTGCGAAAAGCGACGGAAGAAATGAATCGCCGCGTAGTCAAGTTGGGACGGTTTGAAGAAAAATATAAACAATATTTGAGTAAAGCGAAAAACGCATGTCCTTAGTAGCCAGCACAGGTGCCAGTGCAGCCAATAGCGCATTGCAGGCACAAATCACAAAACTAGAAAATGAACAAGCGTTAAAAAGCAATGCAGACATGGCAAAGGATTTTGCCTCAGCGTATCACGATTATGCCAAGTCCAGTATTTTGCTGGGTGCCGATATGACAGCAGGTGGTACGTTATCGATACTGGAGGCCGCATTTGTCACTGATAATACCAGCGGTATGGCTGCACAAATTGCGCAGGGGATTTGTGATTACTGGTCTAGTTTTATTGTGGCCGGTATTCCTGCTCACGGCGGTACTAGCGTTGTGTCTGTGGTGGTTAATGGGGCTGCTGTACTCGCAGCAATGACAGCTGCTATTGAGGCGCTTATTACCGATCAGTCGCAAGCTGATGGCTGGCTTAATTTTTTTCAAGATACTGAAACTGTCGTGAAAACGATACCTTGTGTGATTACTGAAATGATACCGGGTACACCGCCGGTGCCAACCCCGTTTCCCGAGACAATTACGTAATGAAATATATCTTTAATAAAGTCACGCCTTATAAGGGTGTGCAATATGCTGTGGGCGATGAAACGAATATCGATCGTAATCAAGCGTTGCATTGGTTGATTACAGGCCGAATAAGACGGTTGGCTGAAATCGATGTGAATGAGTCGCCAAAGTCTGCTGATAAAAAACCGACAAGCAAAAAAATTACTAAGAAAAAATCCTCCAGTAAAAAAAGAGCACATTAAATGCGTGGTATGAATCGCTATACGGGGAAACCGTTGAGCGGCATTGAGCATTTAAAGCAGCGAGTTATTGATGTATTGAGCACACGTAAGGGTGCTCGGGTGGGAAATCGTCAATACGGGTCGGGTTTGTACGAGATGGTGGATGGTAATATCGATCGAAATTTTGTTTTGTTTGCCAATGCTGCCATCGGTGAGGCCATTGCTGAACCGGTGAATGGAATTGGTGATTTTAAATTGACGAAAATTAGCTTGAGCAAAGTCGATACAACTGAAAGCAGCGTTGTGATTGAATTGCAGGGTATTTATGTACCTACAAACGAGTCGATAGTTTTAGAGGCAGTATTGAACTTATGAGCAATGTGATTGATCTATCGGCATTGCCTGCACCTACCATTATCGATGCGTTGGACTTTAATGCAATTCGTGATGCGATGCTGGCTGATCTGGTTTCGCGATATACGTTGTTTACAGCGATTGTGCCGAGTGATCCTGCGTATAAATTGATTGAAGTTTTTGCCTATCGAGAATTGATTTTGCGACAACGGATGAACGATGCGGCAAAAGCAGTGATGCTGGCTCATGCAGTGGGTAACGATCTCGAAAACTTGGTAGCGTTTTATGGCGTGAGTCGTTTGTTGATTGATGCGGGTGACGCGAATGCGATTCCGCCGATTTTGCCGACGTATGAATCGGATACTGATTTAAGAACGCGAACCTTATTTGCGCTGGACAGCGTTAATACAACAGGTTCAAAAAACAACTACATTTTTCGGGCGTTGGAATCTGACGGCAGTGTGAAAAATGCGAGTGCAAAAATGCCGAGTGCGGGTAACGTCACAGTGAGCATTTTGTCGAATGATGGCGATGGTACGGCAGACGCGGCATTAATTACGACCGTGGAAAATGCATTGACAGTTGATGATGATCGACCGTTGACGGATAACGTGACTGTTCAATCAGCAACAATAGTTGGCTATACCGTGTCTGCGCAGTTATATGTTTATAGTGGCCCTGATCAGGCAGAAGTTTTGACAGCGTCGCAAGTGGCTGTGCAGGCCTATGTGGACAGCATGCATAAGATTGGCCGGGATGTTACTCAGTCAGGTTTATATGCTGCATTACATGTTGCCGGGGTTCAGCGCGTGGTTATGGCGTTACCTGCGACTGATGTTGCGATTACAGATGAACAAGCTGGGTATTGTACGAGCATCACAGTAACGTTGGCGGGGGTTGCTGAATAGTGTCGTTACTACCGATTAGGTCAACGCCGTTGGAAATCGCGTTTGATGAGATGTTGCAATCTCGTATCAGTGATTTGCCGGTTGATGCAAAACATTTATGGAACGCGGATTTGTGCCCGGTTAATTTGTTAGGTTGGTTAGCCTGGTCTATGGGTGTGAGCCATTGGGATGGTGACTGGTCTGAGTCGACGAAGCGACAAATGATTAAAGATGCGGCTCAATTGCGATTTAAAACGGGTACAGCTTGGGCGATTGAAACAGCGATTAAAAATATCACGGCACATGATTCGGTGTTTTGTCATGAGTGGTTTGAATATGATGGTGATCCATATCATTTTACGGTTAATGTGGATTTAGTGGGTGCTACGCCGGATCAGGCGTTGTCTGTACTCGTTAACCAGTTGATTGAAGTGTACAAAAATGCACGTAGTGAGTTGGATAATGTGTATTTCTTTGAAACGCAGCAAAGCCCGGCTTATGTGGGTGTGCAGGTAATGCACGGCGGCGTAATAACGATAAAGGCTCAATAAAGACTAATGTTATTCTTCGTAATATTAACCGATCTTGGTGTCACTAAATTTGCTGCAGCATTGGCGGCGGAAGATAGTTT
>Ga0316206_1001843_pt1 | contig 16522 bp, 11 predicted proteins | sample 6monthpyrite_MG_FD_204942 | JGI IMG/M metagenome (GOLD analysis project Ga0316206, IMG submission 204942) | Microbial mat bacterial communities from mineral coupon in-situ incubated in ocean water Damariscotta River, Maine, United States -... | ecosystem: Environmental > Aquatic > Marine >... | reverse complement strand
GTCATGGATAACATCAAAGATAAATTCTCTCTACTTGATGTTATCAAACACACGCCGTTTGGTAGCGTCTATTTATTTGAAGACAGATCAACTCACCAGTTACTGGTTATTAAAAAACGAATAAAAACAGAAGCTGGTTATCAGCAAGCCCGACAGTTAAAACAAATACTTCACCCAAACATTATTAAAGTTCTGGGCACATCCAGAAATGAAAATGCATTTATTATAGTGATGGAACATTTAAGTGGTGGCAATTTACAGGACAGATTAATCCGCCCATTCAGTCTGAAAAACTTTCTACCGATTGCCCGACAATTATGTGATGGTATGCAACATGCACATAATCACAATATACTGCACGCCAATCTTAGACCCAGCAATATATTATTTGATGAAAAAGGACAAATAAGAATTACTGATTTTGGTCTGGATGAACACTATTCACAATCAATCCATGATACAAGCTGGTATCAACCAACGGAACTTGCAAGCGCCAGTATTAAAAGAGACATATACAGCGCAGGCGCAATTTTCTATCACATGCTTACAGGTATGCCGGCTATTGTGCTCAATGGTCGAATTCAGGCAGACAGTTTGTTTAATAAAATAAATAAACCGTTGCAAAATATTCTGAAAAACATGATTGAAGAATCCGACTCCCAATTCACAAACTTCAAACAAGTGACAAACGCTTTAAAACCTATTCATACCGATTCGAATCTACCTGACAAAAAAGACAAACTAAAATTTAAAAAAATACTGCTCCTGTTTTTTGTTTTTAATCTGATACTTATCGCTGTATTTTTCACCTTTAATCCAACATTTTTTTCTACACTAATCACCTTAATCAGCAGCCTTCTCCCATGAAAACCAGTGTTTATACCTTTATAAATAACCGTGGTTCAAAACATCATGCAACAATTGTCATTAATTTTCTGTTTCTGGTTGACTTAATCCCGCATTAGTATCACATTATTTACATACTACTTTAGCCGCCCATAGTTAGCTTTTCTATCACGACAGGTCCATATGGTGATACAAAATAACACTTATAACGAAGCCACTTTAGCAAACCCAGACTTATTACAGGCTCAGAGCATACCTACAGATGCGACTCTAAAAGCTTTACAGTCGAGCAAGCATGGGTTGTCAATCTCAGAAGCCAATACTCGTCTTGAAAAATTCGGCCCCAACACTCTGCCTCAGGCATCATTACCCGGCATCTTCACTATATTTTTAAGGCAGTTTTTTGATCCTTTAATTTATATTTTATTATTTGCTGCCATCGTTTCACTTTTGGCCACAGAGTATTCAGATGCCATATTCATTTTCATTGTACTTCTGATCAATTCACTGATTGGAACCGTACAAGAATATTCAGCCCAGCGCAGTGCCGCTTCTTTGCAACAACTGGTTACCCGGGTCGCCCGTGTTGAACGCAATGGAGAAGCTTATGAAATTGATGCAGAACAGATTGTACCGGGTGATATTGTCTTATTAGAATCAGGAGATAAAGTACCTGCCGACTTACGTTTACTTTCAACACTGGATTTACAACTTGATGAATCTCTACTAACAGGTGAATCACTTCCTGTAGATAAAAATGCGCAATCTATTATTAAAAAAGATACCCCGTTCAGTGAACACACAAACATGGCTTACTCTGGTACGCTTGTTTCAAAGGGGCGGGCAGTCGGCGTCGTTATCGCAACGGGATTATCAACCCAAATAGGTATAATTGCCAACGCCGTTATTTCGAATCAAAATATAAAACCCCCTCTCATCATTCGTATGCAGCGTTTCACGATACGCATCGCCATATTGTTGGGTATCATTGTTATTCTGCTAGGTATCACAACACTGTTACAAGGCATGCCTTTTGCTGATGTACTTTTACTCTCAGCTGCACTGGCTGTAGCCACTATCCCTGAAGGTTTACCGGTAGCCATCACTGTTGCGCTGTCGATTTCTATGCGACGCATGGCTAAATTACATGTCATTGTAAGACGTCTGGTCACAGTAGAAGCACTGGGATCATGCACATATATTGCTTCAGATAAAACCGGCACGCTTACCGTCAATAAAATTACCGCAAAAAAAATATTACTTGGTGATATGAGTATCATTTCCGTTAGCGGTGAAGGCATCACACCGGTCGGTGAGTTTTCTATAAACAAGAACACGCTTGATGAGCAATCACAATGTCTTCTTTCGCGCTTAGCCGTTGCTATTACTTTACCAAATGAAGGTTTTCTCGGTTTGCGTAACGGAGACTGGACTTCGCACGGAGACGCTGTTGATACTGCGTTACTGGTACTGGCACATAAAGCAGGCGTAACCCGGGCCAATGCATTAAATCAGTACCCTCAGGTTGCGAGTATTCCTTATGAATCCAGCCAGCAATTTTCAGCTGTGTTAAACCATCATGAGAAAGAAAATATCGCGTTTATTAAAGGCGCATCTGAACGTGTTATTTTAATGTGCAACACAATGGCGACACCTGATGGTGATGTTGCCATTGATAAAGAGCGCCTCAACAAAAAAATTCATGAACTCGCTAGTCTTGGTTATAAAACACTGGCTATTGCATCCGGATCAGTAACTTATGCTGACCACAATACATTTTCAAAGCACCACCTTAAAAATCTAACTCTACTCGGCATTATTGGCATGATGGATCCGCTCCGCCACGAAGCTAAACAAGCTGTTGCAAATTGTCAGGATGCTGGCGTTTCTGTTGCAATGGTAACTGGCGATCATCCCGTTACCGCTTATGCCATTGCGCATGAATTAAAACTTGCAGAAAATGCCAGTCAGGTCATAACAGGCAATGATATTTTTGAAGCAAAAGCACGGGGCAATACTGCACTTGATGAGCTAACAGCGAGTGGGCGTGTGTTTGCCAGGATTGATCCTGGCCAGAAATTAGACATAGTGAAGTCTTTACAACGCAACGGGCACTTTGTTGCTGTAACCGGTGACGGCGCCAATGATGCGCCTGCACTTCGTGCCGCCCACGTTGGTGTCGCAATGGGCTTTGGCGGCACCGATGTCGCCAAAGAAACATCAGACATGATTATTACTGATAATAACTTTTTATCCATTGTCGATGGTATAAAAGAAGGACGAGTTGCTTATGCCAATGTGCGTAAAGTTATCTTTTTATTAATTTCTACCGGTGGTGCAGAAATTGTGCTTTTCGCATTATCGCTGATGGCCGGGTTACCTCTGCCGCTCACTGCTATTCAGTTACTTTGGTTAAACCTTGTAACCAATGGTATACAGGATATTGCACTGGCATTTGAACCGGGCGAAGGCAATGAACTTAAACGTCCGCCGCGCTCACCGGATGAAGCCATTTTCAACAAACTAATGATTCAACGCGTTTCATTAATGGCGCTTGTTATTGGCTCCACTGCTTTTCTGGTTTTTAACTGGATGCTGGATCAGGGTTACTCAGTTGAAGCATCACGTAATGGAATTCTTTTATTAATGGTATTGTTTGAAAATGTTCATGTCTTCAACAGCCGCTCTGAACTGCAGTCCGCTTTTGTGCACAATCCAATGAGAAACCCTTTATTATTATTTGGAACTATCTCTGCACAATTGATTCACGTTGGTGCGATGTATACACCTGTTCTGAATGATATTCTCAATATCGAGCCCATAAGTCTGCACGAATGGCTGGACTTTTTACAGATTGCTTTTATAGCCCTGCTCGCATCAGAACTGCACAAACTATTCTGGAAGTGGCGCTACTCTGATCAAGCAACTTAAAATTACCGACCCCACCTTGACTCATCACTGATCTCTGCCATCCGGGCCTCAATCCACGCTTTCACTTCTTCATTAATTTCTTCTGGCTTTCGGTCAAAAGCTTTTATTGGTTTGCCGATAACCACAGTTATCGTTCCAGGGTATTTAATAAAACTATGCTTTGGCCAGAACTCACCAGCATTGTGTGCAACAGGGACCACTGGAAAATTAGCTTGTGAAGCAAGAATAGATCCACCGAGTTTATAACGAACATTTTTCCCCGGCTTTACACGAGTACCTTCTGGAAAAACCATTACCGACCAGTTTGATTTTAGTTTTTTAATGCCCTGATCAACCAGCTGTTCTACTGCACGTTTTCCGGCACTACGATCAATCGCGATTGGCTTTAACATTTTTAAGCCCCAGCCAAAAAATGGGATACGGAATAGTTCGCGCTTTAACACCCAGACATGTGGCGGCAAGATGAGTTGAAACGCCATGGTTTCCCATGTTGATTGATGTTTGGATAAAAAAATCATGCCTCCATCAGGAATATTGTCTTTACCCTGTACTTCATACTTCAGACCACAAATTAATTTTAGTAGCCAGACATTAAAGCGACTCCATTGAACAATAAAATGGTAGCGCTGTAAAACCGGGAAAGGAAATGTCATTAAAGCAAGCGGTGCAAATACAATAGTCGATACTAAAAAGAACACCCAGAAAAGAGAAGATCGTAAAAAAAGAAATAATTTATACATTAGTTTGTAGACACTACTAAAAGGTTATTGGTTGCTGCCATTAAGTCATCAAAGATAAGTACATCTTGCAACTCTTCTTCGCTATGATTTTCTATGGTCCTCATGCCTTTACCTGTTTTCACCAGCACTGGTGCAGCACCTGCTGCGCGTGCTGCCTCAACATCACGATAAGTATCACCAATATAATACACACCAGCCAGACTGTCGTATTTAAAACGTCGCGCAATATCCAGCAACATACCGGGCTTTGGTTTGCGGCATGAACAACTTGCTGATGGCAGGTGAGGACAGAAAAAAACAGCGTCGACATAACCGCCCATTTCTTCAAGTAAAGTGGACATTTTACTGTGCATATCCTGCAGCGCACCGACATCAAACAGGCCACGACCAATACCGGACTGATTGGTTGCCACCGCTATATTGAAACCAGCATGTGTTAATTGCGCCATCGCTTCAAGGCTTCCGGGAATTGGAATCCACTCATCTTCACTTTTTATAAAATCGTCGGAGTCTTCATTAATAACCCCATCCCGGTCTAGAATCACTAGTCGCATGTTTTATAGTCTTGCCAAATATCGGCTATTGTAGTCGTGACAAATCAGCTGCTTGCAAGAATAAATCACTGATCTGATTTAATAAAGCAACTCGGTTGTTTTTCAGGGCTTCATCATCGGCCATGACCATAACGTCATCAAAAAACTGATCAACCGGATCTTTTAATGCCGCCAGCTTAGTCAATGCAGACTGGTAGTCACCATCAGCATAAAACGCATTGACTTGATTACTGATTTGACTAACCGTTGCGTGAAGATCTTTTTCAGACGCTTCCTGTAACAGCGAGCTGTTAACATCTGTGCTGACTTTACCTTTGACCTTTTTCAAAATATTTCTAATACGCTTATTCGCTGCTGCAAGACTTTCTGCTTCCGGTAACGTTTTAAAAGCATTTACCGCTTCTATGCGACGAGTAAAGTCAACCGGCCTTGTTGGGAAACAAGCCAGTACCGCATCAAATATATCGGCAGAAATATTTTTATCGGTAAAGAAAGCTCGAAGTCTTTCCAGCATAAACTTAAGCACATCGTCAACGACCGCTCTTGCATCTGCCTTGTCACTTAAAGCAGTGGCCGCCACTTCCAGTAATTCACGCAAATCAAGATCGAGTTTTTTCTCAATCATAATTCGCAAAATACCCAGTGTTGCACGACGAAGCGCAAAAGGATCTTTTTCACCGGTAGGTTTCTGGCCGATAGCAAAAATTCCTAACAGTGTATCGAGCTTGTCACTGATTGCTAAAATTTGCCCGGTTACACTCAACGGTAATTCATCACCTGCAAAGCGAGGCATGTATTGTTCATCAAGCGCCGCTGCCACTTCTTCATTCTCACCATCATGCTGTGCGTAGTAACGCCCCATGATGCCCTGAAGATCGGTAAACTCATAAACCATTTCTGTCATCAAATCACATTTCGATAACATCGCAGCACGTTCTGCATTGGCTTCATTGGCACCCAGTTTTTTTGCAACCGCTTTGGCAATGATCGCAACACGCTTTGATTTATCGGCAAGTGTGCCCAGTTTTTTCTGAAAGACAACAGTTTCTAAACCGGTAATATGATCTTCAAGTTTTTTCTTACGATCCTGATCCCAGAAGAAAACAGCATCTGATAAACGCGGTGATATTACACGCTCGTTACCGGCTTTCACCTGAGCCATATCAGTACTATCAATGTTACTGATAGTAATAAAGTGTGGTAGCAGCTCTTCTTTATTATCAATCACCGGGAAATATTTCTGGTGATCCTGCATTGAACTGATTAACGCCTCAGCCGGTACTTCAAGAAACTGTGCATTAAAATCACCAGCCACTGCAACCGGCCATTCAACCAAAGATGTGACTTCATTTAATAAGTCGTCATCGATGAGTGCAAAGCCACCTAAGTCATCAGCTGCTTTAATCGCCTGTTGTTTTATAATTTCCTGGCGTTCAGCAGGATCAACAATCACATGACCTTTATCTTTTAACAGCGAAACATATTCGCCGGCATTTTTTAATTCAATAGCATCCGGGTGATGAAAACGATGACCATAAGTTTTATTACCAGCCTGCTGACCTAATAGATTAACATCCACAACTTGCTCACCATGCAATACCACTAACCAGTGAACCGGGCGAACAAACTCAACATCACTGGATCCCCAGCGCATGCGTTTTGGAATCGGTAAACGTTTTAAACTCTGGCCAATGATGTCACCAATCAATGTAGATGTTGGCTGACCTTTTTGCATTTGACGAAAGACTAACCATGAACCTTTATCAGTCTCCATAGTTTCAAGTTCTTCAACTTTAACGCCGCAGCCTTTTGCAAAACCTTCCGCCGCTTTACTTGGGCAACCGTCTTCACCGAAAGCAGCCTGTACTGCCGGGCCTCTTTTTTCTACGTCCTGATCAGGTTGTGAATCAGCCAGTGCTTTAACAATAATCGCAAGACGTCGTGGTGCAGAAAACACATCGACTTTTTCAAAGGCGATATTGGCCTGTTTTAAGCCGTCTTCAACGCCCTGACCAAAAGCTGCCGATAAACGACCCAGTGCTTTTGGTGGTAATTCTTCTGTACCCAGTTCGATTAATAAATCGGCAACATTATTTTTATTCGTCATTATTTTGCCTCCCCTTTTTGTCCACTGTTACCAATAGGGAAACCCAGTGCCTCACGCGCCGCATAATATGACTCAGCAACCGCGCGAGATAATGCACGAATTCGTAAGATGAAACGCTGACGTTCTGTCACCGAAATAGCGTGGCGCGCATCTAATAAATTAAATGTGTGTGATGCTTTAAGAACTTGCTCATAAGCTGGCAATGCAAGTCCGGCTTCAACCATACGCTGACTTTCTTTTTCGCAGGTATCAAACCAGGCAAATAAAGATTCTGTATCGGCATGTTCAAAGTTATAAGCCGACATTTCGACTTCATTCTGATGGAACACGTCGCCATAAGTGACATCACCTTGCGGGCCACGAGTCCAGATTAAATCATAAACACTGTCTACTTCCTGCAGATACATCGCCAGGCGTTCAAGGCCATAAGTGATCTCACCGGTGACTGGTTTACATTCAAGACCACCCACTTGCTGGAAGTAAGTAAACTGGGTGACTTCCATACCATTGAGCCAGACTTCCCAGCCCAGACCCCAGGCACCTAAGGTTGGCGATTCCCAGTTATCTTCAACAAAACGGATATCGTGGACCAGAGGATCAAAACCAAGCATCTTCAATGACTCAAGATAGAGTTCCTGAATATTGTCTGGCGATGGTTTAAGCATGACCTGGAATTGATAGTAGTGCTGTAAGCGATTTGGGTTTTCGCCGTAGCGGCCATCTGTCGGCCGACGAGATGGCTGCACATAAGCGGCACGCCATGGTTCAGGACCTATAGCTCGAAGAAAAGTGGCAGGATGGAACGTACCAGCACCGACCTCCATATCCAGCGGTTGTAAAACAGCACAACCTTGTTGAGCCCAGTAATCCTGCAGAGCGTGAATTAGCCCCTGAAATGTCGATACATCGTAAGCCATAGCGTTATTTATCAATCCCACAAAAAATCCGCCCAATTATAAACTTTTGGCCGCCGGGATGCATGTTTATCCCTAATAAAACCGCCTTCTGGAACGAATATCGTTATCACAGGTTCATTTTTCCGACTTTCAGCCGCTATCTTAACTATCGACAACAAATAACATTAAACACATGGATCAGCAAAATCACTATAAAGCAGCCATCTACCAGTGGCATCAACTGATACAGGAAGCTTGCCAGTACGCTGGCATCGAGCTTAATCCTGAAATACAAAGCTATCTATTGCTGACACTGATGCGTTATATCCACGATGACCAACTGGCAGAAAATGCGATCTCTATGAAACTGAACAAAAACGAGTTCAGATCAAAAGAAGAACGTGTCGAGTATTTAAAGTCAACAGCAGAACACAGTCTGATTCTGGCCGGGTTATTCCCGTCTCACATAGACCGTCAATGCCTGCGAATTAGTCACTATATTCAGTTAGGCACTGAAAGCTACCAGCACCTTAGTACGCTGATGTATGACAATGACAAAATGATTTACCAGCAGCTGTCAGCTGATTTTATTAAACTGGTCGATGTGCTTTATACCATTCGAATTTTTAATGGCTCTCCAGAACTGCCTTTAATTCAGGCGATGGAACTATGGTCTGATACCGGCAGTAAATCTGCGTATCAGGCACTCACCGCAAATCGACACAGTTTTCCACTTAACGAAAGCCTGATCACTTCAACCTACAAGCACTAAAATTTTCTAAGGGTTGAAAATGATTTTATTTTTTGAGCATTCAATACAGTGGTGACTGGACGTCAATTGATGGGTTGTGGACGGGGAAATAACAGAAGATATTAACTCCAAGGGTATGATTAATACCATTGGAGTTAATATAGAATTTTAATACCGACAACTATTAAGCTGTTTTTGTTTTAACGTAGCTCAGTGCCTCGCGCAGCGCACCAATACGTTTAACAAAAACATAATCCGAATGAATTCGATCCAGTACTTTTTGTTTTTTCAATGTTTTAGTCACGCCAGAACGAACACCCACCATCATCACTTCACGGCCGGCTGCAATTGCATCTTCAATAATAGAGTCTAAGGAGCGACCAGCCGAGTAATCGATCACCGGTACTTCGGTCATATCAATGATCAAGACATCATAGTCTTTAAAACCAGAAACTTTTTTAGCCATGCCTTTGGCTGCACCAAAACTAATCGCACCGCCAATTCTAAAAAAGACAACTCGCTGCTTAGCATCTGTTAAAACCTGCGCTTCTTCAGAATTGAGTTCCAACTCTTCAGAAGTTACGTTTCCAATCACCATGCTCGACAACTGCAAATTAGTGACACGCTGTAAAAACAGCATACTCGCCATAATCATACCCGTTGCCACAGCCATAATCAGATCAACAAAGACTGTCATAAACAACACTGTCAACATCAAAATAATACCGGCTTTAGGTACATGTCGTAATCTGCCAAGGTATTCCCAGTCGATAATATCTGTTCCTACTTTAATCAAAATACCCGCCAGAACCGCCTTAGGTATTTCAGATGCCAGACCACCGGCACCGAGAACTATCGCTAATAAAATGACAGCATGCAAAGCACCAGAAATGGGGGTCTGACCACCGGCTTTCACATTAACCACGGTGCGCATGGTTGCACCGGCACCCGGCAAACCACCAAACAAACCGGCGATGGTGTTACCAATACCCTGGCCAATCAACTCACGATCAGATTTATGATAAGTCTTGGTAACATTATCAGCCACCAGCGAAGTCAGCAGCGAATCAATTGCACCTAATGCGGCCAGAATCAAAGCGGATGAGATCATACCCGGCAATAAATCCCAGCTCAGTGTTGGCATCATCGGGTCTGGTAAACCCGTTGGAATTTCGCCCAGTATTGCAACACCAGTACCCTTAAAAAATAATATGTAACAGACTGTACCGACAATCAACGCCAGTAAAGGAGACGGCATTAGTCGATTAAGTTTCGGCAGAAAACGCGGCACACCATAAACGATCAGCAACACCAGCACGGCTAATAACAATGAAGCCTGGTGTGGATCTGAAACCACACTACCAATTGCCCGAGCGGCTTCAAGGGGCTTGGCAGAAGACACATGCCCAAACATTGGCCCGATCTGAATCAGAATAATAATAACGCCGATGCCACTCATAAAACCCGACACTACCGGATGCGGAACCAGCTCTATAAACTTACCAATTTTTAATACACCAAAACCGATCTGGAACAAACCACCCATCACTACAATGGTGAAGGCAAGTGTCGCGCCCAACTGCGGGTCATTCGGAAACATCGCTGTGTATTCAGTAAAGATCAGCGCCATCACCACCGTCATCGGTCCGGTTGGGCCAGATACCTGCGCCGGCGTTCCACCAATTAGCGCTGCAAAGAAACCAACAAATATCGCGCCGTATATACCGGCAATTGGCCCTGCCCCTGAAGCCACACCCATGGCCAGTGCCAATGGCAATGCAACCACAGCTGCCGTTAAGCCACCATAAATATCGCCTCGAATATTATTAAAATGAAGCCCGTTTATTAATTGCATGTTTTAACCCGGAAAAGTTCTATAAAAACAAAAGCTCAAATTTAAGCCTAAAGATAACCTGAGAAACAATTTTACTCTCTCAAAAGCCCAACTACTTTACACCAAGCGACAACCCCAAGCCACTGACTCATAATACTAAAATTACATTATTGATTCAGATACTAGCCACAAAGGGTTAGCTACATAATAATCACTTCATACAGAATAAAAGTAAAACCAATACCCAGTCCATAAGCAGTATGTGACAACAATGGCGCAATCACTGGCTCTGACTCAAAAGGTGTTTTTGATCCAAACCAGCCCCAGCCCAAAGCAGGCATTAAAATAAACCAGGGCAGAACACTGGTTGCCAGGCCATAAACTATACCCGTCACTAAATGATCAGACAGCGTTTCCAAACCCGCAACACCAATAAACCATGGATACAACAATGCAATCACCCCACCACCAATAATAAAATGAAACGCCATTCCTATCTGCTCTTCACCCCTAACCGATGCTGTTTCACTGATATCACGATGCGATAACCTGCCTTTTAGCAAGCCATTCACCCAGCGACCAATATACGCCGCACTAACGCCGCTGCTATAACCAACACGCGCCAGTTTAAATTCAGCCAGGTCCATAAAAAACGCACCCACTAACCCGGCAATAAAAGCTATTAAATAACTATCCAATTGAGATGCCTTACATTCAAATTTTCTACTTTATCCATAAACAGAATAAACATCTTTTTCTATTTTTTAAACACATAAAAAAAGCCGTTATGATTTCTCAGTAACGGCTTTTTATCTAATAGCGGGTTCGCTTAGAACATACTGCTATTAATCCACATGTGCACATAGATACTTGCGATATAACCTAGAGCAATAACAGGCGCCCATTTCAGGTGACCGAAGAACGTGTATTTACCACGCGCCTGCCCCATTAAAGCAACACCGGCTGCTGAACCGATTGATAACAAGCTACCGCCAACACCAGCGGTCAAAGTCACTAACAACCACTGACCCTGAGACATTTCAGGCTGCATAGTTAGTACCGCAAACATTACCGGAATGTTATCAACGATAGCTGATAAAACGCCGACTGCGATATTCGCATTGGTTGCACCCCATTGGTTATACATAACTTCTGAAGCCATGCTTAAGTAACCCATGAAACCAAGACCACCTACACATAAAACCACACCGTAGAAGAACAGTAATGTATCCCACTCTGCACGCGCTATTTTGTTAAACACATCGAATGGAACAACATCGCCCATACGCGCACCAGCTTCCTGGTTTTGCGTTTTCTTAATGTAAAAACCAAAGAACTGTAAGTAAGCCAGACCCGTTAACATACCAATAACTGGTGGTAAGTGAATAAAGTTATGGAAGCTAACAGCTGTAACAATCGTTAACAGGAATAAAAAGATAATGCGTTTTGCACCACGTTTCATTTCTACCACTTCACTGCTTGCTGTTGGCTTTTCATCTGGAATTGCAAAATGCATGATAGCCGCAGGTATCAGGAAGTTAACTGCCGATGGAATAAATAATGCGAAGAAGCCCCAGAAATCAACAATGCCTTTCTGCCAAACCATCAGCGTAGTGATATCACCGAACGGACTGAATGCACCACCGGCGTTTGCAGCAACAACAATATTGATACAGGCAACACTAATAAACTTGATGTTAGTACCACCAACCGCCATAACAACTGCACACATTAATAACGCTGTTGTTAAGTTATCGGCAACAGGAGAAATAAAGAATGCAAGAATACCGGTTAACCAGAACAGTTGACGGAAACCAAAACCTTTACGAATTAACCATGAACGTAATGCATCAAACACTAAACGTTCTTCCATGGCGTTGATGTAGGTCATCGCTACCAGTAAGAACAACATCAGCTCTGAATACTCTAGCAAGTTATGACGAACTGCCTGCTCAGCAGCATGTGGCATGCCGTTGTTAGCGTACACGATACCGATCATAGCCCAGATAATACCCGCCGCTAAAATAACCGGTTTCGATTTACGCAAGTGCGTAAACTCTTCTGCCATTACAAAGAAATAAGCCAGAACAAAAATAGCCAGTGCTGCATAACCGACACCACTACTGGTTAAATTTAGTGTTTCAGTTACTGCACCTGATGCCTGTGCCAGCATTGGCAGAAACATTAATGCAAGTATTGATAGAAGTTTCAAAGTCCTTCCCCTTAATTTTTAAATTTTTTTGTATAAATAAAAACGGGGCATCACGCCCCGTTCTTTAGTTGGTCAATCCAGTTAGAAAATCAGATTCATCATCACCATTAATACAACCAGGAACAGTATCGTCATGATACCACCGGCTTTCATAAAGTCTTTAACACGGTAACCACCAGGGCCCATGATTAAAGCATTAACCTGATGCGTTGGAATCAGGAATGAGTTTGATGTTGCCAGTGCGACAGTCAATGCAAATACAGCCGGGTTTGCACCCGCACCAAGTGCAATGTTAACCGCTAAAGGAACCAGCAATACTGTTGCACCCACATTGGACATAACCAGCGTGAAGAAGGTTGCTAAAACCGCAATTGCTAACTGGATAACCCAGAGTGGCGAACCATCCATCACTAATAAAGTCTGGTCTGCAATCCACTTCGCTGTACCGGTTGATTCAACTGCAAAACCTAATGGAATTAAACTCGCCAGTAAGAAAACCGTTTTCCAGCTCACCGCTTCATAGGCTTCGTCGATGCTTAAAACACCTGATAAGATCATACCAACCGCGCCCGTTAACAACGCAACCGATAAACGCAAATCAGTGAACAACACCATAAACAATGCGATACCGAAGAAGAATAATGCGAAGCCCAGTTTGTGTGGACGACTTTCTTCATGTGGATATTCCGTTGTTACTACAACAAAGTTCTTTGTATCTTTTTCTATACGTGCCAGAGATTCCCAGCTTGTGTGACAAACTAATGTATCACCGGCCTGAAATGGCAGATCACGTACACCAGCACCTTCACGAATCGTTTCACCACCACGATGAATCGACATTACAGCAAGACCGTAAGTTTTACGCATCCAGACATCAGAAGCTGATTTACCAATTAAGCGTGAACCCGGTGCGATAACCACTTCTGCAATACCACTTTTAGAAGCATCCAGCAGATCTTTAAATACGTCCAGCTCTTCTGCAATGCTTGAACCTGCCGCTTCAGCCAGTGCTTCAGCTGCTGATTTATCAGCAACAAAACCCAGTGTCTGACCTACTTCTAAAGGTGTGTCACGATGCGGCAAGATTGGCTCTTTGCCACCATCACAAATTGAAACAATACGAATTTTATAAGCACGTTCAAGTTCCATCAGGTTACGGCCTACTACAGCGCTATCCTCTTGAATCTTTATCTCATGCATTTCATATTCAACACCATAGGTGTCTTTGTAATAATCTTTACCGTCATCATCACCGGCATCTTCTGTCTTAACCACTGGTAAAACAAAACGACCGGCAATAACGAAATACAGGATACCGACAATGATCATCACGATACCAACCGGTGTTACAGAAAATAGTGACCATGTTTCCATTTGCTGGTCAGCTGGTAATACTTTATTTGAAGTCAGGATCAGGTCATTCAATAAGATTAACGGGCTTGAACCAACCATCGTCATGGTGCCACCTAATATCGCTGTAAAACCCATCGGCATTAACAAACGAGACATTGGTAAACCAGAACGAGCAGATATACGAGCAACAACCGGCAGGAATAAAGCCGCTGCACCTACGTTCTGCATGAATGATGAAATGAAACCAACCGTCGCTGAGATAATAGGAATAATGCGACCTTCTGTTGTGCCACCTACTTTAAGAATAAAGGCAGCGACTTTGGTCATCAGACCGGTCTTATCTAAACCTGCACCAATAATCATAACCGCAACAATCGACATAACCGCGTTACTGGCAAAACCATTAAATAGAATCGATGTATCGACCAGGCCTTTATCAAGCCCCATATAAGGATAAAGCAATGACGTTAATCCCAGCACCACCATCACAGTGATTGCCGCGACATCAACATCAACAATTTCAAAGGCAAATAAATAGATGGTTAACAACAGGATCGCTGTTACCCAGGCAACTTGAATAGTTGGAACAACAGTCGTTAGATAAGCACCTAACGCCGAAAATAAAATAGCTGCAATTAAGCGCTTTTTATTCTCTTTTGACTCTAAAAAGTTTGCCACTATGGCCTCCAAAACTTATGTATTAAGGGCAGTAAGTACCTCTGTAACCCGATTTTGCAGACGCAAACAAGGTACTCACGGAAAAATCTGAGCCCGTAACTATATACTAAAATACTAATAATTTGAAGGGACTACAGGCTTGAACAGCCTTAAATATAAGGGTTCTGGTGATTTTTTACACATGTCTGAAGTGGAAATACAAGAAGATAATCAGGGATAATTCAACGCCTAACCTGATTATTATTAAAAATCAGGTTAGGCGTTCTCAGACATTATGGGCAATTTAGGGATCACGAAGTGAAACACAACACCTTCATTGTCTACATTTTCAGCCCAGATTTTTCCCTTATGCGCTCTGATAATACTTTTAGAAATACTCAAACCTAAACCCGTACCACCGGCGCCCGTTTTTGTTGCCGTACTCTGAATAAATTTATCAAATATTTCTTCGAGTTCTGACTCAGGAATATCCACACCATAATCAGTTATTGAAAAACGAATAGACGGTATGTTTTTTTCGGCAACTGAATGAAGTGTGTCATCGATAATATCTATTTTTACATCGCCACCCTCTTTACTAAACTTAACGGCATTTCCAATCAGATTATCCACAACTTGCTGAATCAACTTTTTATCAAATATGCAGCGCTCTTTATTAAGCGCTGAGTTAATCTTAAGATTTAATTTTCTGTCTTCCAGCAACTGCTTAAAACCATTAGTGCACGATACGGTAATCTCATATAAGTCATTTTTTTCAAGATGCAGTTCGGTGTAACCCGCTTCAAGCCTGGAAATATCCAGCAGATTATTTAACAACAGTAGTAAGCGCTCACCACTGCTGGTAATGACAGTAAAATAATCATTAAATGCCGCATCTTTTTCATCCACGGCCTTATCCGCACCCATATTTGCAAACCCCAGAATGGCATGCATTGGCGTTCGCAGCTCATGTGACATATTCGCAAGAAATTCACTCTTTGACGCATTGGCGCTTTCCGCCTGGTCTCTGGCTTCAACCGCAAGATCCATGGCTTTTTTCAATTCATTGGTTCTTTCGTTAACCTGCTGCTGTAAATTATCCCTGTTTTTTTGTATTTCTAACTGCGCTTTCTGCAGCGCCAGATTTGAATGTTCCAGGTCAGTTGATCGCTCTTCTAAAACCTTTGTTCTTTGTTTTACTTTTTCTTCAAGCTCATTACTTTTTGCTTTTAGGTCGAGATAGGAACGTGAAAGACGATACGACAAGTCATCAAAACCACGGGCAAGGGCACCAATTTCATCTTTTCTGTTATAAGTAGACTGTGAAAACTTAATCCCTTTCTCTAACGAAAAACCCATTACATCATCGGTAAGTTTTCGTATCGGCTTTATAATTCTGTCGGTCACAACAAACACGCCCGCCATTAGCAACAGACCACTTCCGAGCATGATCCAGATAAGATGCCTTTTGGTATTTTCCTGCTGCTCATAAGGAATATCCACATAATAAGCAACATGCGCGTTAGCAAATAACATGTCATCTAAGGCTGAAGAATAGACAATTTCGACCACCGGCCGCTGCTCGAACATTAACTCTTTTACAAGACCTGAAACTGGCACTGACGACATCTTCATTTTATG
>Ga0316206_1001842_pt1 | contig 16529 bp, 20 predicted proteins | sample 6monthpyrite_MG_FD_204942 | JGI IMG/M metagenome (GOLD analysis project Ga0316206, IMG submission 204942) | Microbial mat bacterial communities from mineral coupon in-situ incubated in ocean water Damariscotta River, Maine, United States -... | ecosystem: Environmental > Aquatic > Marine >... | reverse complement strand
TCAATCTTGGGAAAAATTCTCTGAAAAAGAGGCATTAAAATTAATAAAAGAGATGGCTAGTTCAGATCCATCTGTTGCAGGCAAATGGTTTCAGTTTGGAATTGAGCATCTTGTAGATGATTGCCTTATTGGTGATGTTGGGTTTATGAACAGCGATAGTGACGGGAAAAGTTGGGTTGGCTTTACTTTGGACTCGAAGTATTGGAGACAGGGTCTTGCTAGTGAAGCTGTAGCAAAAATTATTTCTTATTATCAAAGTTTTGACATTTCTGAAGTCTGGGCATCAATAGATCCCAAAAATATTTCTTCACAAAAATTACTTGGTCGACTCGAATTTAGTTTAATGGACTCACAATCAGATAATTTAATTTTTATGAAAAAACTAATTTAAAAAGAAATTTATCATTCGTAAAAAGAGTTTTTTTGAATGTAAAACCTTCCTCATATATGAAGTTTATTAAGAGTAAGTAATAAAGGGTCAAGACCATGATACAAATAATCGTACTTTTAGAGGTAAATGACAAAACATTTTTTCAAAAATTTGAGAAAAATGCAACTAAAGTCATGGGAAAATATAATGGTAAATTATTATCGGCTTTTAGGCCTAATGAGGCTGAAAGCACTTTTCCGAATATTGATGAAGTTCATATATTAGAGTTCCCAGACTTAGTAGCATTTAGAAATTATCGTGAAGACCCAGAGCTTAAAAAATTATCAGGACTAAGAAATAAAGGGATATTCAAAACAACAATTATAGTTTCCGGTAAAAATGTTATATATTGATCGAAAAATATACCTTAGGTAAGAATGGTATATTTTGCCCTAGCATGAAAACTTTTAAAAATCAATAACCAGAAATAGTATAGTCGGTATAGGAATAATCCAATGTCTACCGATAAGAACTTATTATATCCACAATCATAGGAAAATCCCGAGAGTTTTAACTAGAAAAACAATGTGGTAGCAATTATGTGTTGCTACTAAATTTTACCAGTATTTAGAACGTATATGTATAAAGTGAACAACTTTTAAAATACCCCAAAGCTCTTTTTATCGTTGGATAAATTTTAACAGATGAAATTGCTATGGCCATTTCTGTCAATTGTTCACTAGAGTATTTTTTAGAAACTTGAGCTTGTAAGTCTGTAAAGGTCTCACTCCCTAGTGAAACAGATTTCGCAAACTCGTATATAAGCTGTAAGTCATCTTCTAAATTTTCTGGTGCTTGAATTATTGTTTTGATTAAACTTATGTCGACACCAGCTTCAATGGCCATTTTGATGTTTAATTGCACGCAAGCACCACAATCTTCAGTTAGCATTGAAGAAATTTTAGCTACCCATAGTTCATTTTTTGACAGAGTTTTACTATATGATCCCATTGGCAGGAAGCCTTCGAATGTCTTAAATCCGTCAGGTGAAGACTTTGCCATTTCTCTGATATAAGAACAGTCATAATCGTAATGCGCTTCAAAATCATCAATCCATTTCATCTTATTTTCCTTTGTTGTATTTATCTATACATATAAGACGAAGTGGCAGATTTTTTTGTGACAAAATTAAAATTGTCACAAATTGATGATATAATTCGTCTTGTTTATATGGAAAACAAATCAGAGATATTTGAAAGTTATCGAGGGCCATTATTGTCCCTTTCATACCGAATGCTTGGAAGCCTCAGCGAGGCAGAGGACGTCGTGCAAGATGTCGCTATTTCTTGGCTTGAACAAGATGCATCTGAGCTTAGAAACCCAAAATCATGGTTAATAAGAGTATGTACCAATAAAGCAATAGATTATTTAAAAAAGGCATACAAGAAAAGGGAGGTTTACTCAGGGACTTGGCTACCAGATGCAATTCCAGATTCTCTTATTACTTGGGAAACGGACTTAGAAAGAAAAGAATCTTTGAGTACATCATTTTTGATTTTACTTGAAAACCTTTCTCCAAAAGAGCGAGCGGTCTATATTTTAAGAAAAGTCTTTGAATATAGTTCTAGTGAAACCTCCTGCTTTTTAGAGATAAGCGATTCAAGTTGTCGTAAAATTCACGAACGGGCCTGTAAAAAAATTGATGAGAGAGAAAACAAGTATTCTAAGAACCATGAAAAGTCATTTGAGCTTCTTGAAGAGTTTTTTAGTCTCGCCTGCTCAGGTTCTAAAGAGGAAATAACTGATATTTTGCATAGTGAATCAGAGTTTTGGTCAGATGGTGGAGGGAAAGCCTCTGCTGTAAGTCGAATTCTTTATGAGCCTGTCGCTATCTCTGTATTTTTTGCTAATGTTTTTTCTAAGTTACCCATTGATTCAAAAGAATATAAGTTGGAATACGTGTTTGTAAACTCTTCTCCTGGCATTGTATTGTCAAAAATAGACATCAACTTGTTATGGAATATTGAAACAATTTTTACATTTGAAGTGAAAGAAGATCGAATCGCTAGAATTTATGCTCAGCGAAATCCAGATAAATTAAGTATTTTAAACTATCATTTAAAGGGCCAGAACAATCATTGCCTTGGCGGGTAAAAATGCAGCCTAAAGTGAAGGACTTTGTTATTGTTAAAGTATAAAAAATACTTGAAAAACGAAAGTTCGTTTAGAAAACTCACCACTATGGTCGGCATGGGTTGGTCGAACTTTTAAATTATATTGACTTTTAATTATTTGAATAAGATACTGTGAGTAGGTAGTCGAAGATGCCTATGTTCGCAAAAGAGATAATCACTTCTATAGTATTTCATATCATTCATAATAACTAAAATGGTCTAAAGCGAACAAATTGACTATTAAAAGGTTAGTATGAATTCAATAATTGAAGCTAAGAAGCGCGCTCATTTTTTATCAAAGAAAAAAGGAATCAAGCTTAAAGAGGCACTTGAATATATTGCTCATGAAAATAATTTTTTAGCTTGGAAAGATTATAAAGACTCTCTCGATACTTTTTGGTATAAAAAATCATCACCCTTTCTAAATCATTGGTTTTCCCTTCATGAAGAAGCTAAAGAATTTCAAAAAAGTAACTCGGGTTTCTTATTAACTTATAAGGGGCAATATTTTGTTGCATCTGATGACTATATAAGACATCTGGGGATTGATCCCGATGCAGAAATTTGGAAAGTAATTGACTATGATGTAAGTTCTGCCAATTCATTTGAGAAATTTTTTCAATATTATAATCAAGGAAAGGGGGCAAAGCATGAATAATGTCAATCCTCCTTCTCCGATGAAATTTTTCAGCAACCTTGAAGAAGAATACGAGTTTAAAATAGCGTCTGTCGTTGGCGAAATTCCAAAATCTATAAATGGTACATTAGAAGTTGGGTTTTTTGAACAATTTGGTAGGCGTATAAGCATACCTTTAAAGGTGATGTCGGTTTGACATCTTTTTGCGGTCAAAAGGTCTTTATTTGATAATAGAGAGTAAGTTCATTAAAAAAAACGATCCGGCCGGACCCACAAATTCAATATTTTGTTCATTCAATCCCCACAGTTTTCTCTTTTTCCCATTGTTTCACTTTAGTGATGCGTGTTGGGAATCATTCCCACGTTAGATTCTAAAGGGTCGGTAGTTATACTTTCATACCGAAGACTTTGATAAAAGCAGTGATTTTAGTTTATCAGGATTTCGCTGGGCATAAATTCTGACAATCTTATCATGATAAAACTCGTAAGATAGAATCGTATCGAAGGCCCATTCTCCTGAGAGTTGTCTTTTAGAAACAACAATTCCTGGTCTTGAGCTTACTATATGATATTCAAATTTATATTGATTAGAGTTGAATATTTTTGTGGATGCTAGTTTTATAAGAAATGTAATTGAATCATCAAGGTTTGTGATGTGTCCAGCAGCATAAACCTTACCACCGCCATCTCCCCATAATTCGGAATCTTTTGCTAGTAAGTTTCTTAAACCTTCACGATCGCCATTTTTTGCAAGTTCATAAAATGTATAGATAATCTCCTCTGCATTTTTTGGAGGAGGGCTAGTTTTCTTCTTATCAGAACTTAAAGCCTCCCGTGCTCTTTGGGCGATCTTTCGACAATTGGAGATTTCTTTTCCAATGAATTCAGAAATTTCCTTAAAGGAATAATCGAAAATTTCATTTAACAGATATATTACTCTTTGCTCAGGTGTAAGATTTTCAATCAAAAGAAGAAAAGAAATAGTAAGACTTTCTGCTAATATAATTTTTTTTTCAGGAGAACTATCTTCTATTAAATGATTCCAACTTTGAAGACTGTTTGGTATTTCATCGGGAAGCCAAGTTCCAGGGTAAAGTTCTCTTCTTTTATAAGCGAGCTTTAAATGATTGAGCACCTTATTTGTGCAGACTTTAGTTAACCATGCTTTATGTTTTAGAATTTTACTCGTTTTCGAACTTTCTTGATATTCAAGAAAAGTCTCATGAACTAATTCTTCGGCCTCTGCAAGGCTACCTAACATTCGATAGGCCAGAGATAGCAAATATGATTTATGTTGAGAATATAATCGCTCTAATGAGCCTTGTTCATTTTTCATAGTATAATTAAGACAATTTCCTACGGTAAATTGTGACACTCTAACGAATTATCAGTTAGTTATGGTCATATTGTCACATTTTTCATCGCTATATTGTCTTTATCATAATCATACAACAATTATCACTTAGGAGAAATTTTATGAGTAAGTTAGAGATTAACTCTGATGAGTCAAATGTCACATTAATCAATGTTCTTTCCGTTACCGAGGGTAATCAAGAAAAACTTTTAAAAATCTTAAAAGATGGCGCCGAGAATATTATGGCAAATCAATCGGGCTATCTAGGAAGTAGTATTCTTAAAAGTTTAGATGGAAAGACGGTCACTGTTTATGCGAAATGGGAAAGTGGAAAACATATTGGTGCAGTGATGGGGAAGCCTGAAATGGCCGATTATTTAGAAAGCATGAAGGGTATCGCAACGGCTTCACCTGGAGTGTATGCAGTATCCCATGTGCATAAAATTTAGAACTAAATCCTTATGGAGGAATTTAAAATGAAAAATGTTTTATATATTAAATCCAGCCCACGCGGAGATGAATCGTTTAGTACTAAACTTGCAGAGGAATTAATAAAAAAGATTGAGGACAAGTATGGTGAGTTATATATAACCAAACTGGACTTTGCTCAAAGGCCACCATCTCATTTGAGTGGACAGCATCTTGGCGCAATATTTACTCCAGTTGAGCATCAGTCTGACGAACAAAAAGATTGTCTCAAAGAGTCTGATACTTATGTAGAGCAACTGAAGGCCAATGATACTATAATCATTAGCTACCCTGTTTGGAATTTTTTAGTCCCATCTTGCTTAAAAGCTTGGATTGATCAAATTGTTAGAACGGGGGTCACATTTCATTATAATGGACATGTACCAGAAGGTTTAATTACTGGAAAGAAGGTCTATTTGGTTTTAGCTCGAGGTGGAATGTACCCTGATGTTTTTGATAATAACATAGATTCGCTTTATGATTTTTCAATTCAATATATGCAGACAGTTTTGAGTTATATAGGAATGAAAGATGTTGTTGTTATCAAAGCAGATGGCTTGGCCATGCCAGATGTGAAAGATAAAGCGATGGAAAAAGCTATAGAATCTATTCAGATTAAGTAATAAGAATTAACTCCTTTGTGGTAGGGATTTTAATTAGCTCCTACCACAAAGGAGCATTTTCTTTTATATTAATAATGTAGTTATATTTAGGATCAGCAACTTTAAAGTTTAGATAAATATTAAAATTGATGATGTCCGATAATGGCTAGCTTTGAGGATTTTATAATGTATTATTGTATCAATGAAAAAAGAAGATATATATTATCAAGCAATGCTTACAAGAGATCATCGTTTTGATGGTAAGTTTTTCCTTGGTGTAAAAACAACAGGTATTTATTGTCGCCCAATATGTCCTGCCAAACCCAAAAGAGAAAATGTAAAGTTCTTCTCAAATCGTCTTGCCGCAGAGAAGGCTGGCTATCGGCCATGTATGAGGTGTAGGCCAGAAAGTGCTCCTAATTCACCATTGTGGATTGGAAGTTCTGAAGTAGTAGCTAGAGCGTTAAAGGTACTTCATTCTGAAGATATGTTTGATTTTAACGAAAATGACTTTGCGAAACTATTTGGAATATCTGCTCGCCATTTAAGACGTTTATTTACAGAGGAAATTGGTAAAACTCCCAAGTCTATAGCTTCTATTAACCGTCTTAATTTAGCAAGACAGCTTATCGTTGAAACAGGCCTTCCTATAACGCAAATTGCTTTTGCTTCCGGGTTTGAATCAATTCGTAGATTTAATGATGCTTTCAAAGAAAGATTTAAGAAAACGCCTAGAGAAGCTAGAGGAAAAAAATCTATAAAAACAAAAGGTATTGAGATTTCATTATCTTATAGGCCACCTTTTGACTTTGAAGGACTGTTAAAAGTTTACAAAAATCATAAGGTCGGTAACTTAGAATGGTTTGAAGAAAATAAAATGATAAGGATTATTTCTTATGGTGAAGAGGTAGGGCAAGTTATCATATCAAATGATAGTGAAAAATCTTGTTTAATTGTTGAAATTGATTTTCCTGATACGACAAAAATTTATTCAATAGTATCTAAGGTCAGGAGATTATTTGATATTGATTCCGACCCAGTAGTAATTGCAAATTCTTTAGAAATAGATGGAAAGATAAAAAAAATACTAAAAAAATACCCTGGTATTCGTTTACCATCAGGTTGGAGTCCTTTTGAAGTCGCGATATCAGCAATTCTCGGACAGCTAGTGAGTATTGAGAGAGGCCGAAGCTTAGTTGATGACCTGATTGAAATCGCAGGTAAAAAGTTAAATTATACTTATAATGAAAATAGAGTCAGATCTTTTCCAACACCAAAAGATATAATAAATGCTGACCTAAGTACTCTTAAAACCACGGGGCGTAGAAAAGAAACCTTGGTTGAATTTTCAAAGGCGATTGTATCAGGAGAAATAACTCTTGATGAAACCCAAAATATTGATTCATTTATAAATAATATATTACAAATTAAAGGCATTGGCCCCTGGACAGCAAATTATATTGCAATGAAAGCAATAAGAAGTACTGATACTTTTCCAGCAACTGATTTAATACTTGCCCGCGCACTAGAATTACATAATAGCAAAAAAATAGATTTGATGAGTCCTTGGAGAGGTTATGTTGCTGCGCTTTTTTGGAGATATTATGGAAATTCGTTGCAGAAGAAAAGGGGTAGTAAAAAATGAGCAATATAGACTCGATAAATTGGAAACAGGTTGAAATTGATATTCAAAATCAAGGGTTCGCAATTACAAACCCCTTTATGAGTGATGAAGAATGTTTGAATTTTATAGACAATTTTGAAAATGAAAATATATACCGTTCAACAATAGATATGAAGCGGTATAACTTTGGTAAGGGGACATATCGATATTTCAAATACCCAATGACTGACAAAGTTCAAGAACTAAGGGAAAAGTTCTATAAACAATTAGTCAGCAGTGCAAATGATTTAAGTTCAAAACTAAAGATCGAAATGCGCTACCCTGTGACATTTAAAGGCTTCAAAAAAGTATTAGAAGATAATGGACAAACAAAATCAACACCCTTGATTTTGAGATACACAAAAGATGATTACAACTGCCTCCATCAGGATATTGGAAGCGATATAATCTTTCCTTATCAGGTTGTTATAGGATTAAGTGACTTGGGAATTGACTATGAAGGTGGTGAGTTGATTTTAACTCAACAAAGACCACGTATGCAGACAATACCGTATATTTTAAAAATACCGAAAGGAGCTGCTGTTATCTTCTCTTCTCATTTTCACCCTGTCCTTGGAAAAAGAGGATATTATCGCAGTATTTTTAAACATGGTGTTGGGAAAATTACAAAAGGCAATAGATACACATTAGGCCTTGTTTTTCATGATTATATGGAGAAAGTATGAATTTGATGCAAAAGAAAATTAAGTCAAATATAGGTTCATTATATATGGTTTCATCAAACCTTGGGCTGCGAGGTATCTTTTGGGAAAAGCAAGATATTGAGATGTTTAAGGAAGATGCTACTCTTGCCAGTAAGTATTTACTTAATGGGGAGAGGCAAATATTAGAGTACTTGGAAGGGGCCAGAGACCATTTCGACCTTCCTCTTGAAATTATAGGGTCAGTATTTCAAAAAGCTGTTTGGAAAGTACTTCTTAAAATTCCGTATGGAGAAACGAGATCATATAAAGAAATAGCTATGGCGATTAAAAAGCCAAAGGCAATGCGCGCAGTAGGTACAGCAAATGGAAAGAATCCACTTTGCTTGATTATTCCATGTCATCGAGTTATTGCTAGTGACGGAACTCTGGGAGGGTACTCAGGAGGGTTATCAACTAAAAAGAAGCTACTAAAATTGGAAGAAAATGCAAGGTAACATACTTTCACATAATGGAGAGGTTTTTTATTTGGGAAACTTTTTCGATTTAGAGCAAAGTAATCACTTCTATCAAAAACTTATAAATGAAGTCGAATGGAAACAAGAGCCCGTTAATATTTATGGAAAAGAAGTTATGCAACCAAGGCTTACAGCTTGGTATGGAGACTCAGGAAAAGAAATACACTATTCAGGAATTAGTATGAAGCCACACCCTTGGAACTCAGCTTTACTAAACATTAAGGAGCATATTGAAAAACATCTCCAACTAAAGTTCACTAGTGCCCTGCTAAATCAATACCGAGATGGTAATGATGGCCTTGGATGGCATAGAGATAATGAAAAAGAACTTGGCATTAATCCAACGATTGCATCTGTTAGTTTTGGCGCTAGTAGAACCTTTTTTATCCGAAACTATAAAAACAAGAAAGAAAAGTACACAGTCGAATTAGAACACGGTTCACTTCTTCTTATGAGAAAAGAGACACAACATTTTTGGGAACACTCGATACCTAAAAGGAAAAGAGTCATAGAGCCTAGAGTAAATATTACCTTTAGAGTTATGAAGTAATTATTTATTGATGATGTCCAATAATGGCCAGTATTGAGTGTCCTTTATTATATACTAACTTAGATTTAATAAAGGAGATCGTATGAAATTTGAAGGAAAAATTGTTTTTATAACTGGTACAAATAGAGGCATTGGCAAATCATTAGTACAAGAAGCATTAAATATGGGGGCAAAGAAAGTATATGCTTCTATGAGAAAACTATCATCTATGCCTAATTTTTCTGATGAAAGAGTCGTTGGAATAGAACTTGATATTACGAATAGTGAGCAAATTGAAAAAGCAGTTTCAGCCGCACCTGACACACAAATCTTGATTAATAATGCAGGAGCTTTAAGTGCCGGAAATATACTTGAGGGTGAGATGAATAACATCAAACATGATATGGAGGTGAATTATTTTTCTACAATTAATATGATGAGAGCTTTTGTTCCAATTTTAGAAAAAAATGATTCAGCTAGAATTGTAAATATTGTCTCGATTGCTATATATGCTAATTTTCCATTTATTGCAGGGTACTCAGCTTCTAAAGCTGCATTGTATTCAGCAACTCAAGCTGCCCGTATTGAATTGTCTAAAAAAGATATTATTGTCCATGCAGTAAATCCGGGGGCAATAGATACAGACATGAATAAAGGAAGCGATATGGAGATGACGAGTCCAGATGATGTTGCAAAAAGCATTCTTAAGGAAGTTGAAGCTGACAAACTTGATATTATCCCTGATAAAATTGGCCTTGGTATGTATGGAATTTGGAAAGAGTCTCCTTCCAAATTAGAGGAAGTCGCTTTCAATATGTACCACGGAAAATAGTCCTATTTGTGATTACTGCAAAAATTTCTTTAATTAAAACTCGAAATGAGAGTCTCCCAAAACTCGCTTAATACAGGTCCTGGATCTTTGTCTGAAGGTCTTATCATATAGAGGCTAAGCTCCTTCCTTTTTGTAGATTGAATATCAAGCTCGATTAATTCCCCTAATTCAAGTTCTTTTTTTATTGAGCTATATTCCAACATTCCCCAACCCATGCCAGATAATATCATTTCTCTCTTGATCATGTGATCTGAAACCGTAAGCCACCTAAAGTTAAAGTCTCCGCTAAAATCTATCTCTGGTGAGTTCTTAGAAGAGTCTCTAACAACAATTTGAGGTCTGGAGCCAAAAATTGATGGATCAGGCCTTTCTTTTTGAAAAACGGACTTTTTCCCTACTGGAAGGACAGTCAATTCGCAAAGTTTTTTGCTTACGAGTTTTGCATGTTTAGAAATAAAGGGAGTAAGAGCAATATCAAAGCCTTCATTTAGAACTTTATCTTCAGCTCCACCTAATACTTCAAATGAAAATTCAAAATCAGTATTTTCATGTTTATGGGTAAAGTTGCATAGCAATTCAAAAATATCTGTATAGGGACTTAAGTAATCAACAGCAATTTTAAGATTTGGCTCAACTCCTTGTTTAAGCTCGGTAGCTGTTGTGCAAATATTATCTCGCTTTTGTAAAACCTCTTTTGCGTGGTTAAAGATTTTATTACCAGCTTCTGTTAATTTAATTCGGTAGCCTTTACGATCAAAGAGCTGAATTTCAAGCTCGCTTTCTAAGTTTTTAAGCCCGGCGCTAATACTGGGCTGAGTTTTATTTAAAATAGTCGAAGCTCCTTTTAAGCCTCCACCTTCGACTACTGCAATGAGTGCCTCTAACTGATCTAAAGTCATATATTACCTATCCACGAGTTTACAAATGTTTTGAACTTATCAAACAAGTTAATATCTAACAAGAGCGATCTATTAAGGGGAGTTGCTAGACTCGTTGCGATATACCCGGAAAACAATTAATTTCTAAACAATATAAGGATCAGCCTAAGTTGTTCTAAAGATATTAATTATTTTTTTAAGATCAAAAAATACATAACCTTAACAAGGTCAAAATGACGCAAATTCGCAATACTACTTTAGAACAGGAGAATACTATGTCTGTAGCAACAGAAAAACTACTAACCCCAGAAAACTCAACCGTAATTTTTATTGACCACCAACCTCAGATGTCTTTTGGTGTCGCCAATATTGACAGACAGGAATTAAAAAATAATACCATCGCACTTGCTAAGTCTGCAAAAATCTTTGACGTACCGACTATTCTTACGTCTGTAGAAACGGAAAGTTTTAGTGGATACATATGGCCTGAGCTTCAAGATGTTTTACATGAAAACAAAATTATTGAAAGGACCAGCATGAATTCATGGGAGGACAAAGGTTTTGTTGATGCTGTGAAAGCAACAGGCAGAAAGAAACTTGTTATCTGTGCTCTTTGGACAGAAGTTTGTTTAACTTTCCCCGCTCTGTGCGCTTTAGATGAAGGATATGAAGTTTTCGTTGTAGAGGATGCTTCAGGTGGTACCAGCAAAGCCGCTCACGATATGGCAATGCAAAGAATGATTCAGGCCGGAGCACAACCAGTTACTTGGCAGCAAGTTCTTCTTGAATACCAAAGAGATTGGTCACGAAAAGACAAGTATGATCAAGTCATGGCCCTTGTAAAAGAGCATAGTGGTGCCTACGGTATGGGCGTTGAATATGCCTACACTATGGTTCACAAAGCTCCTCAGTCTACAAAAATTGCTGGAAAGTAATTTAAGGATAATTTCAGGGTCAGTAAAAGTTAAACTAGCTGACCTTAAAATTTCAATTGAGGAGAACTTTCATGAAAATCGTCATCGGATTATTTTTAGGCTTTGGTATTGGCTTTGTTTGCTCGATATTTAAGCTGCCTTTGCCTAGCCCACCAGTGTTATTCGGATCAGGACTCGTTATTTGTATGACTCTTGGTTATGTCATTGTTGATAAGTTCATTTCTACTCAAGCGAAGAATAGGATTCACTGCGGTGGACCCTCACCAAAGAGTTAGATATGACAGATAAAAATCCTAGCTCTAGCGCATTATCAGAACCTTTATTTCGAACGATTTGGATTGCCGCTGTTTTTTCTCAAATAGGAGTTTGGGTACAAGATATTGGTGCGAACTGGGTGATGACTGAACTCACCAAATCTCCTCTTACTATATCAATGCTCCAAGTGGCACTGGCCCTACCGACGTTTATAGTGGCCCTTCCTGCTGGAGTTTTAACCGACCTGTTAAGCAAAAGAAAAATTCTTCTTATCACTTCGCTGTGGATGCTTATTATCGCTATAGTGCTTTCAATTCTTACTCATTTTAGTTTGTTAAATGAGTGGATAATACTAGGACTCATATTCTTATACGGTTTAGGAAACTCTTTTTACAATCCAGCGTGGCAAGCAACTGTTCCTGATATTGTTTCTGAAAAAAATCTCATATCTGCTATCGCATTAAATAGTGCTTCCATCAATATTGCCAGAGCGGTAGGACCCGCGATAGGTGGGCTTTTAATTTCTTTGACTGGCCCTGCCGCCACAATGATTTTTAACGCTCTAAGTTTTGTGGGACTTATGTATATTATCTTTCGTTGGAAAGAAGAAAAACACGAAAGTAATCTTCCAAAAGAACATTTCTTTGAGGCTCTAAAAGTAGGTGTGAGATTTGTTTCAAACTCGACAGATTTTAAGATTGTTCTTTTAAGAACAGGAGTGTTTTTATTTTTCGGAAGTGCTTTGTGGGCGTTATTACCTTACGTATTACGAGCAAAACTAGGCTATGGTTCTCATGAATTTGGAATCTCAATGGGGGTAATTGGTGCAGGAGCATTATTGACTTCTTTTTCTCTTATTAAATTAAGGAGTACTCTTGGAGTTGAAAAAGCACTCGCCCTTGGAAAGATTTTAATGTCACTCTCTTTATTGGGATTAGCTCTAATTACTAACCTTCAGTATATGTTAGTTAACCTGTTTTTTGCAGGAGCTGGTTGGATCACAGTAATTTCTGGCCTTCATACTTCATCAATAACTGTTTTACCAAAATGGATTCGAGGCAGAGCGCTTTCTCTCTACAACTTAGTCTTTTTTGGATCAATGGCACTTGGAAGTTTTCTTTGGGGATTTTTGGCAGAGAAAATATCATCCGATCAAACTCTTATACTTGCCTCTGGAGGAATGTTCTTATCTATTCTACTGGGCTTCAAATATGTCCTACCTCTAGGAACAAAGGACCTAGACCCTTCCAAGCATTGGCATGACCCACATGATAATTTTTCTTTTTCAGAAGATATTAAAGGAAAAGTTAAAATTGAGATTCACTATGAAGTAAAAGAAGAAAATCATAAAGAGTTTTTAAAACTTATTTTCCAAATGAAGCCCATTAGAAGATCCCAAGGAGGATTTAATTGGGATATTTTCCAACACGGAGAATCCACTAATAATTTTATTGAAGTTTTCCATATTGAATCATGGGAGCAGCACCTTCACCAACATCATAGATTTACAAAAGATGATCGTTTGTTAGAAGAAAAAATTCATAAACTACATATTGGTGAGGATAGACCCAAAGTTTCACACTATATATCGGGACAATACAGGAGTATAAAATGACAGAAATATTTGGATTAATTATGGGCCTAGGGATTGGAGCAATTTGTAGATATTTTGATCTTCCGCTGCCAGCTCCACCGAATATCACAGGCTCACTTCTTGTTCTTGCAATGACATTAGGTTTTTTAACCGGAAATTATATTAATTAAATATTTAATAAGGAAAATATTATGAATATAGATAAAATTTATAAGAACGGAAAAATTCAGGGAAGTGGAAACTTTGGAAAAGGTCATACCGCCGTTGCTATCCAAAGCGGAAAATTTTGCCAGTTTGGAAGTGATAATGAAATTCTAAAACTAAAAAATGACAAAACAGAAGTTATAGACCTTAAAGGGAAAACAGTTATTCCGGGCCTTAATGACTCTCATACCCACCTTATTCGTGGAGGCCTTAATTTTAACATGGAACTTCGTTGGGACGGAGTGAAGTCCTTGGCAGATGCTTTATACATGCTTAAAGATCAAGCCAGAAGGACTCCGCCGCCTCAATGGGTTAGAGTTGTTGGTGGTTGGTCTGAATTCCAGTTTAAAGAAAAAAGAATGCCTACCTTAGATGAAATTAATGCTGTTTCTGAAGATACGCCAGTATTTATCCTTCATCTTTATGATCGTGCATTTTTAAATAAAGCCGCTTTAAATGCTATTGGCTATGACAAAAATACCAAGCCCATGCCGGGAACTGAGATTCAAAGAGACTCAGAAGGTAATCCGACAGGGATGCTAATTGCCAAGCCCAATGCCATTATACTTTATTCAAGTCTTGCCATGGGACCAAAGCTTCCCTTCGAATATCAGGTCAACTCGAGCAGACAGTTTATGCGGGAGCTTAATCGTCTTGGAGTGACAAGTGTTATTGATGCCGGGGGTGGATTCCAAAACTATCCTGAAGACTACGAGGTAATTCAACACCTAGAAAGTAAAAATCAGCTTACCGTTCGAGTCGCTTACAATCTATTTACTCAAAAACCAAAAGACGAGCTTTCAGACTTTAAGCGCTGGACTGGAATGGTGAGTTATCAACAAGGAACTGACTACCTTAGACACAATGGTGCTGGAGAGATGCTCGTTTTTTCGGCGGTCGATTTTGAGGACTTCGTACAACCTCGTCCTAATCTTCCAGACTCAATGGAACAAGAACTTGAGCCTGTCATTAGACATCTCGTAAATAATAAATGGCCCTTTAGAATCCATGCTACTTATGATGAGTCTATCTCTCGGGTTTTAGATGTGTATGAAAAGATCAATCAATCGGATTCTTTCGGTGATCTTCATTGGATTATAGATCATGCTGAGACTATTTCTGAAAAATCGATTGAAAGAATTAAAAAACTTGGTGGCGGCATAGCAGTTCAACACCGTATGGCCTTTCAAGGTGAATATTTTATCGAGCAATATGGAAAAGAAAAGGCCGCTCAAACACCACCGATTAGAAAAATGCTTGATATGGGTGTACCCGTAGGACTTGGTACAGATGCGACCAGAGTTGCAAGCTACAACCCATGGGTAGCTCTTTACTGGCTTACTTCTGGTAAAACAATTGGTGGTACTCAACTCTATGGTGACGAGAACATTCTCTCCCGCGAAGAGGCACTTGATCTTTGGACTAATGGAAGCTCTTGGTTTTCAAATGAACAAGGAAAAAAGGGGAAATTTGAAGCAGGACAACTGGCCGACTTTGCTGTTCTTTCTAAAGACTATTTTTCAGTTAAAGACGAAGAAATAAAAGAACTTTACTCTGTAATGACTGTTGTTGGTGGTGAAATTGTTCATGGTAGCGATGAATTTAAAGATAAAGCCCCAGAGCTTCCTGCTCCCACTCCAGATTGGTCCCCAATCAGTCATTACGGAACTTACGGAGCGCCTAAATTTAAAAGTGCTGCGATGAGGGAGATTAAACACTTTATGAGTAAAACTTGTGTGGTACATAGAAATTCCCACAAGGGCCATAATCACGGTTTTGCGGACTCCCTTGGGTTTGGAGGTTGTAGTTGCTGGGCATTTTAAATATAGCCTATAGACAAATTAGGCGAAGTCTAAGGAGTTCATTAATAATTAGTAATTTAAATTATTAAAAGCATTTGTTACCATATTGAATAGGAATTTGTTCATTAGGACTTAAGGAGAATTTTAGATGAGAGAAGGAATTAAACTCTACTATCTGCCTGGAACTTGCGCCTTGGCCGTAAGTATTGTTTTTGAATGGGCCAAAATTGACCATGAAAGTATTAGAATGGAACGAGCAGACCTAAAGTCTGATTGGTATTTAAAAATCAACCCTCAAGGCGTAGTTCCAACCATAGAGAAATCAGATGGCCATCTTTCAGAAGTTGCAGCAATCCTTTTAGATATTTCCGACGAGTGTCCCGAACTGACAGGAGAGGCGAAGAAAAAAGAGCGTGGAGAACTTTATTTTTGGCTCAATTTTTTATCTGGAACGCTACATCCTCACTATTGGCTATTTTTTAATCCCCACCGATTTACCATGAATGAAGATAAAAAGGCTCATCAGGACATTAAGCTTAAAGGAATTGAACTTGTAAAAAAAGATTTGTGTTTTATTGAGGAACATTTAGGTAAAACGTCATTTCTTTTAGGAGAAACTCATTCTATAGTCGATGCCCTTTTATTTCCAATGGCAAGATGGGGTTATATGTTTGAAGGAGGCACTGCTGACTTTCCAAATTTAGATAAGTATATAAAAAAACTCTTACAGGACAAAGGAGTTACCGATGCGATGAAGGTACATGACATTGGAATGCCAAAATACTTCGACGAGAAAATTAATGGATAGAAGAAAGTTTATTCTCCAATTCTCGTTATATGTTGCTGTATTTAATTGGAGTAAAGCATTTGCGTTTTATAAGAAAAATAAAAATAGGAGCAAGATGATGGAAAAAAACATTCACAAGGCAGAAGCCAGAGGAAAAGCAGATCACGGATGGTTAAAAAGTCGCCATACATTTAGTTTTGCTAATTACCACAACCCAAAAATGATGGGATTTAATACTTTAAGAGTAATTAATGATGATATTGTT
>Ga0316206_1001841_pt1 | contig 16533 bp, 14 predicted proteins | sample 6monthpyrite_MG_FD_204942 | JGI IMG/M metagenome (GOLD analysis project Ga0316206, IMG submission 204942) | Microbial mat bacterial communities from mineral coupon in-situ incubated in ocean water Damariscotta River, Maine, United States -... | ecosystem: Environmental > Aquatic > Marine >... | reverse complement strand
GTCTGTTATCGATGCAATTACTGCACGTTTAGAAAGCAAGTAAGTAAATAGAATAACGATCTCTTAGAAATAAGAGAGAGCAAAAAAAGGCCTGATCTCATGCTCTGAGATCAGGCCTTTTTAGTTAGTATTGAAAATTTTCACGGTATTGGGGGCGGAGTTATACTTGATATAACTCTCTAGCAGGTTTTTTTAGTCTTAAGTTCAAATTTGATCCCGACCTCAGAATATCCTGGCCCTGAGTATGAAATCCAAGCCCGCCACCTGATAAACCACACTATACGGTACAGATCTTTGTTATATGAACTGCAAAGCTGTATTGATCTAGCCCATCTATTTGAGCCATATCAACAAAACCGGAATGCTGCTATAATCCGCGCCCTTCAAAGACAGTAAACCAACTAAAAAGAGTTATGCCTATGTTCCATTTGGGATGTGAAAATCGTGTATGTGTCCAAAATGAAGTCCTGTCAGGTTTAACAGTTGCTTTAGCTCTAGTGCCAGAAGCTATCGCATTTGCTTTTATTGCAGGTGTAGAGCCACTGGTTGGTTTATATGCTGCCTTCATGGTGGGTTTATTAGCGGCTATATTTGGTGGTCGTCCAGGCATGATATCCGGAGCTACAGGCGCTATGGCAGTTGTTATGGTGGCTTTAGTTGCCGATAACGGGGTTGAGTACCTTTTTGCTACTGTTGTACTCACCGGTTTGTTACAGATATCGGCGGGGGTTTTTAAGTTAGGTAAATTTATTCGTATCGTGCCACATCCAGTTATGCTGGGATTTGTAAATGGCCTTGCTATCGTTATTTTCCTGGCCCAATTGAAAAGCTTTCAAGTTGATGTCGATGGTGTCAGCCAGTGGATGACTGGTGGGCCATTAATGATTTTTGGCGGCTTAATTGCACTGACGATGGTCATTATTCATTTTTTACCTAAACTAACAACAGCTATACCTTCATCTCTCGCCGCAATAGTGGTTGTTTCTCTACTGGTTATTGGTCTGAATATCGATACAAATACAGTAGGTGATTTAGCATCAATTAAAGGTGAGCTTCCTCAGTTTCATATACCTCTAGTTCCGTTTAATCTGGAAACATTGAAAATTATATTTCCTTACGCCATTATTTTAGCTGCTATCGGCCTAATTGAATCATTGCTTACGCTGACTCTGATTGATGAAATAACTAATACACGTGGCCGTGGAAATCGTGAATGTATTGGTCAGGGCATTGCGAATACCGCAACAGGTTTTTTTGGCGGAATGGGTGGTTGTGCAATGATTGGTCAGAGCATGATTAATGTAAACTCAGGTGGGCATCAACGTTTATCAGGTGTTGCCGCTGCCTTATTCCTGTTAGCGTTTATCTTGTTTGCATCAAGTCTTATTGAGCAGATACCTATGGCGGCATTAGTCGGTGTTATGTTTATCGTAGTTATAGGCACTTTTGAATGGTCTAGTTTCCGTATATTTGGAAAAATACCTCGTCATGACGCTTTCGTTATCATACTGGTGTCAGGCGTGACGGTAGCAAGTGATTTAGCCATTGCTGTAGTAGTCGGTGTTATTGTTTCTGCGCTGGTATTTGCGTGGGAGCACGCAAAACATATTAATGTAAATGACTACATTGATGATAAAGGTTCTAAAGTTTATGAATTAAATGGCCCGTTATTTTTTGGTTCAGTTAAAAACTTCCGTGAATTATTTACGCCTGAGAATGATCCGGATGATGTCATTATAGAATTTAAAAACTCACGTGTATCTGACCATTCTGCAATCGAAGCCATAGATAATTTAGCTGAACGATATATTAAAGCTGGCAAAACATTGCACTTACGACATTTATCAGAAGAATGTACTCAGCTGCTTGATAAAGCAGGAAACATGGTTGAGGTTAATCGACTTGAAGATCCAAGTTACCATGTTGCTGATGACAAACTTTCTTAACAAAGAAATAGTTATAAATATCTAACAAAAAAAACGATACTCGAAGGAGTATCGTTTTATGACTTGAAAATTAAAAGTTTAGATAAATTTTATAACATAGAAGGTATATGTGCCTGTATATCTTTTATAGTATGTCTTACCAGATTCTTATCAATTTCAGATATAACAAACTTATTAGTTTCATTACCCAGGTTCTTTCTTAAATCACCTAAAAACTTAGGTGGCGACATAAGTATCAGTTTATTAAATTTTCCCTTATTTCTGGCGTCATTTAAATGTTCACCAATAGTACGAGCAAATTCAATTCTCTCATGAGCTTTGTGTGTATCGAGAGTTGAGGTTAATAATGAGTGTCGACTTTCTTTTTGAAGATTACCGGAAAGTTGTTGTTTATGGTTTCTGCTTACCGAGTGTGTCAAACCCATCAACTCTTTAAGCGATTTCTTTGAATCATTTTTTTCAACTTCGTATATTTTCGCACGGCTGCTTTCAGCAACCACAACCCAGGTTTTAGACATAGATTAACTCCGTTAATATTAATTACGGCCGGATTACCACTATAGAATGTAAAATAACTACACTGATAAGGCGGTATGTATGTTGGTCTTAGGTCCTCTTGTTAAAAGCTACACTAATTATATAAGACGACTACCCACGGTAAGATAATTGATTATACTTATAAACATGATTACTTAAATTGATGACTGAAGATTTAACTTCTAGAAATAACTACATTAAATATATTAATGTAATTTCCAGCTGCTAAGCTCCTGATTTATCGATAGAACTCAGCAGGAGTAATTTTAATATTACTGCATTGTTATTAGGTAATATTATGGTTAACTGCTATATTAGTATTTGATTATTTAGACGAACGGTATCTGAGAAACAAAAATGTCAAAAAGTCTTGAGAGTAATGAGGTGCTGGCAAAAACAACCTGTCCCTATTGTGGTGTGGGTTGTGGGGTTATTGTTAGCCAGGAACGAGGTGAGTATAAGGTTAGGGGAAATCCTGATCATCCATCGAATCTTGGTCGAATTTGCTCAAAAGGTGCTGCCTTAGCTGATACGCTTGATGATGAAGGCAGAATGTTGCGTCCACAGATAAATGGCATTCAAGTGCCCTGGGATGAAGCACTATCAGTTGTCGCTAAACGTTTCCATTCAATTATTAAGAAACATGGTACGGACTCGGTTGCTATGTATGTATCTGGCCAGTTATTAACTGAAGATTATTATGTAGCCAATAAATTCATGAAAGGGTTTATAGGTACTGCAAATATAGATACCAATTCTCGTTTATGCATGTCCTCAGTAGTTGCTGCTCAAAAGCGTGCCTATGGCTCAGATAGTGTGCCCTGTAGTTATGAAGATCTAGAACGGACTAATTTAATTGTAATTGTTGGCTCAAATACCGCATGGTGCCACCCGGTTATTTTTCAACGAATTCGGCAAGCAAAAAAAGATAACCCTAATTTGCAGGTAGTCGTAATAGACCCTCGAAAAACCGCAAGTTGTGACATAGCAGATATGCATCTTGCTATTAATTCTACAAAAGACACGGTGTTATTTAATGGTTTATTAACCTATTTAAACGATCAGGGGGAACTTAATAAACTATTTGTAGATAATTGCGTAGAAGGCTTACATGAAACCCTCAACACAGCATATGAATCAACAATTAATATTGATAATGTTGCGAAAATCTGTGGTTTAACAAAAGAGCAGGTTGAATCCTTTTATGCCTTATTTGCTCGTAAAGAAAAAGTCGTAACACTATTTTCACAGGGTATTAATCAGAGTAGTTCTGGAACAGATAAAGTAAATGCGATTATTAATTGCCATTTATTGTCCGGCAGAATAGGTCGTCCAGGTATGGGGGCATTTTCATTAACAGGACAACCGAATGCTATGGGCGGTAGAGAGGTTGGTGGTTTAGCCAATCAGTTAACGGCACATATGGATTTAGAAAATGCAGGCCATAGAAGGCTTGTTCAACAACATTGGCAATCGCCACATATAGCTGATAAAGCGGGTTATAAAGCTGTTGAATTATTTGATGCAATATTAGATGGTAAAATAAAAGCTCTATGGGTAATTGGTACTAATCCAGCTGTGAGCATGCCCAATAATAATAAAGTTCGAAAAGCTTTATCAAAATGTAATTTTTTAGTCGTACAGGATTGCATGCAAAGCACTGATACCACCGATTTTGGACACGTTTTATTACCCGCCAGTACATGGGGCGAGCGTGATGGGATGGTGACTAATTCTGAAAGACGTTTATCACGTCAGCGTGCATTTAGAGATTCTCCAGGTGAAGCTTTACCTGACTGGAAAATCATTTCTATGGTGGCTGCCAAAATGGGCTTTGAAAAGGCTTTTAATTATAAATCATCACTTGAAATATTCACAGAGTATGCAAGTTTAAGCGGCAAAGAAAACAACGGCACACGTGATTTTGATATTTCCTTATTTTCTGATCTTGATGAAAAAGGTTACGAGCAATTCATACCGACACAATGGCCAGTAACGTTTGCGCAGTTATCTGGTACTAAACGTTTATTTGAAGACGGAAAATTTTTTACTGAATCAGGTAAAGCGCAAATGATACCTGTTACTCCGCGAGGTCCTGCTAATCCTGTTTCAGAAAAGTATCCGTTTGTGTTAAATAGTGGCCGAATTCGTGACCAGTGGCATACAATGACCCGTACAGGTAAATCGCCTAATTTATCAACTCATATTTCTGAGGCGTTTATTCAGATACATCCTGAAGATGCAAAATCCTATCAGATAACTAAAGAAAATTTAGTTAATGTCAGTAGTCAATGGGGCGAAGTAACGGTTAGAGCCTGTATCAGTGAAGAAGTGCCGAAAGGTATGGTTTTTATGCCGATGCACTGGAATGATCAATACGCCTCAAATGCAGTTATTGATAAAGTGATAAATCCCGATCGTGACCCTTATTCAGGTCAACCTGAATTTAAACATACACCCGTTTCAATTCAGCCCGTTAAAAAGTCATGGTACGGTTTTCTATTAAGTCGTCGCCAGCTAGATTTATCAACTCAGGACTACTGGAACTTAAATAAAGGTCATCATTTATGGCGTTATGAAATAGCCGGTAATGAAACACCAGATAACTGGGCTGAAAATGCACGTAATTTATTATGTGCACAAGTAGATAATGTTTCCTGGATGGAATATCTGGATCAATCAGCAAAGCAATATCGTGCAGCGCGTTTAGTAGATGATCAATTAGAAAGTTGTATTTTTATTAGCCCTAATCAGCATTTACCTAATCGGGACTGGTTAATGGCATTATTTGACAAGAATAGCTTAGATGATAAAGATAAGGCATTTTTATTATCTGGTCGTCCAGGTGACGCAAGCGATGATGCAGGGCCAAGTGTATGTGCCTGTTTTGGTGTTGGTCGTAATACAATTATTCAAGCTATAAAAGAGAATAACCTTGATTCTGTTGATGCAATTGGAAAGTCTTTACAGGCAGGTACAAATTGTGGATCCTGTATTCCAGAGTTAAGAGCGATTTTACAAGAAAATTAACAAGTAGATGATACGGTGCTGATATGAAAACAGTTCTCTTTGCAAGACACGCTAAATCAAACTGGAATGAACCAGGTATCAGTGATTTTGACAGGCCGCTTAATGAAAAAGGTGAAGTTGATGCACCGTTAATGGCTAAATACCTCCAGCAATGTGGTTACATAATCCATGAAATAATCAGTAGTGATGCTGCAAGGGCGCTTGCTACTGCTGAAGAATATAAAAAATGTTTAACTCCGGATGTACCCGTATTGCAAAATCATTCAATATACGCTGCATCTCAACTAGATATTATTGATATAATTAAAGCATTACCAGCCAAGAAATCTACTGTAATGATTGTAGGGCATAATCCGACAATGACGGATGTGGTAAATTATTATACTGAAGATGGAGTAAGTGATATGCCTGCGTGTAGTGTTGCTATCGTTCAGTTTGAAGTATCAAGCTGGGATGATATAAAAATCGGTGTTGGTGATTTGCTTGCTTTTGAGTATCCCGGGAAACATCAGTAAAAGATGAATGTAAACTAGTCTCAGGTTTTATCTTCATATACCGACATAATTGACTTAAGTTCATTTTTTAATTCTTTAATTTCTTCCTCAGAAAAATCTTCAGTTCCCTCAACCTTATTACCCATTTCTAACGTTATTATTATGGCGTTGACAGTTGTGCAGCCCATGCTACATATATTTTCGATCGCCTGAATAACTCTTTTTTGATTCATTGTTACTTATTACTCTCATTATTCTTACGTATTTCATGTAACCATGCCTGAAAAGTAGGGTAATTGTTATACTCCTTACCTATAACATAACGTAATACGTTGTTTAAACGATAAAAACGAATAACCGATTCTACTCTTAATATTTCATTTCCAGATTCATTAAAAAATATCATACTCGGAGCGAAAGTTAAGTTTAAATCTTCTGCCCATTGTTTTGAAGTTGTATGTTTGCCTTCGGGCGTGATTACCGGTGTGTCATCCAGTGAATTTAGTTGCACCACATCTAGTTCGTGAAGCTGGCTGGTAACCTCTGGTTTACTTAAAGTGTCACCATGCAAAATATCGCAGGCATGGCAACTAGGGTGTTCAAAAAAAACGACCAGGGGATTAAGTTGCGACTTGTCGAGTTTTTTATTTTTTCGCTGGAGATCATATGGAGGTGACTTAAAAACCTCATGCTCATTTAGCTCTTCTGATCCAAAACTTAAAGCCGCTTCAGCGCGTGTTAGGTAGTGGCGAAACGATTCTCGCTGATAATGTGAATCAGCTACGTATTCTAAAGCGGCTCTGAATTGATACTTCGGCCGATAACCCGGTAATTTTAAAGCCAGCTGGCTTTTTGAGTTATAAAATAATAATGAAGGAGTGAAGTTTGTTTTTCGATGGGCTGCAAAGCTTTTTTCTGTCCAGGTTTTACCATTGAAATCAGTAACCATTCGATCACCACGTACATTAATCGCAATCACATTAAAGTGCTCCCGAGTAAACTTTATAATTGCAGGGTCACCCCAGTTTATTTCGAGTAGTGAGAGGCAGTAGGCACAGTCTTTGCGACCGAAATAGAGAATAATGCCTTTTTTACCATCTTTTATTGCTTCATCCAGGCTATCTTGCAAATCTAAAAAGCTGAGACTGAACCAGTCGGGTAAATTCAGGTCTTCCTTAAGTGGGGTGTCATCAAATATGAGTGCGTCTTCAATATCCTGTTGAACGGCTGATGCAGAAGCACTAACTAACAGTAAAATTAATGTTATTAAAAAACGCATCATATTAAAAATTTCTACTACCTGTATCAAGACTGATTAAAGTTATATTAGTAACAAAACTTGTTAACTACTATTCTAACTGATTTTGTGTGGTCTTTGCATGTATTCATGGCTACGCATTTCCTGTAGCCGGCTAATCGTACGTTTGAACTCAAAAGCAAACTGTTTGCCAACATATAAGTGCTCCGGACGTGATTCGGCGCTACTCAGTAAATTAACATTTCGATCATAAAACTCATCTATCATATTGATAAAACGTTTAGCCTTATCGTTTTGACCATCATCCATAATGGGGATATTACTTATAAAAACAGTATGAAACTGTCGTGCAATTTCAATATAATCAGCAGATCCACGTTTATTACCACATATAACATGAAAATCTAACCATATAATATCGTCTGCGTAGAGTATGCTTTCTATTAATCTATAGTTTATGTGTATTTTATGCTTTCGTTGAGCAGGGCAGGTTACAAGCTCATTGAATCGAGACTCAAGAATATTGTGGCTGTTTGCTGTTAACAAATGCCAGGTATCTGCCTTTTCAAGTAGGCGTAAGCGGTGATCAACATCTCCATTTAGTTCAACAATGTGATTGTGTTGTTTTAACAGCTCTATTGCCGGTAAAAAACGTTCTCTTTGTAATCCATTTTTATATAAGTTATCCGGTATCTGATTTGACGTAACAACCAGAATAACCCCTTCATCAAGTAAGGTTTCAAGCAGGCCGTATAAAAGCATGGCATCTGTAATGTCTGACACATGAAATTCATCAAGGCAGATTAACTGATATCGACTGGCAAATGATCTGGCTATAAATGCTAAAGGTTTTTTTTGTTTTCCTATTAAGCTTAACTGATCATGAATAGCCTGCATGAAATGATGAAAATGCAATCTTATTTTGCGCTCACCAATTAATGAGTATGTATCGAAGCTATCAAAAAACATATCCATTAACCAGGTTTTACCTCGCCCTACATCTCCCCAGATATAACAACCGGGAACGGTAGGAGGGGGAAGTCTTAAAAGCGCCCTGATTTTATGAATAAGAGATTGTTTCTGCTTTAAAAGATCAGTTATGTCTTGCTGCAATTGTGCCAGTTTATACACGGCATTATATTGCTCCATATCAGTTTGAAAGCTCTTGTTATCTAACTGCTTATTGTATTCGTCGATAATGCTCATAAATTAAACTTATGACTTATAGTCCTTTAAATACAATAAGATAGGAAATGTTTTTAAAGTAATTTATAATATGTTTCACGAGCTGCTGTTGTCTCTTTTTTATACCATTTTCATTGATTATGACCCATGCAAGATATAATTTCATGACTAAAAAAATATACTTTAAAAATTTATGTCTAGAAAACGGTGAAACTATTGTTTTAGTTACGCTGTAAATTGTCGACTTGTAATAACAGGTCACAACTCATTCAGCTAATTGCCTCACAAGTCATTGAGAAACCAATAATTTTTTGCTAATATACACCTCGATTTCTGTGGCTCCTAAACACTTCTATTAAGGCCAAATTTAACCTGATGACACGCTATATATTTATCACCGGTGGTGTAGTTTCTTCCTTGGGTAAAGGAATCGCTGCCGCCTCCCTTGGTGCTATTCTTGAGGCCCGCGGCCTTACCGTTAAAATGCTCAAGCTTGACCCTTATATAAATGTTGACCCCGGCACAATGAGTCCGTTTCAGCATGGTGAGGTTTATGTAACTGATGATGGTGCTGAAACAGACCTTGATTTAGGGCACTATGAACGATTTGTAAACTCCCGAACTTCGCAGGCAAGTAACTTTACTTCTGGTCGTATTTACGAAACCGTTATTCGTAAAGAGCGTCGTGGTGAATATCTTGGTGGTACAGTTCAGGTTATTCCGCATATTACTGATGAAATCAAACGTAGCGTAATTAAAGGTGCTGAAGGTGCTGATGTTGCTATGGTTGAAATTGGTGGAACGGTTGGTGACATAGAGTCATTACCCTTTCTTGAAGCCATACGTCAGATGGGCGTTGAGCTTGGGCATGATCGTGCATTATTTATGCATCTGACACTGGTGCCTTACATTCGCTCTGCGGGTGAAGTAAAAACCAAACCTACTCAGCACTCAGTAAAAGAATTACGTTCAATCGGTATTCAGCCCGATATCTTATTATGCCGTTCTGAAGAGTATTTAGCGGTAGAAGAACGCCGTAAAATCTCACTGTTTACCAATGTAGAAGAAAAAGCGGTTATCTCGGCAAAAGACCTGGATCATATCTACAAAATTCCTCAATGGTTGCAGGCACAGGGTCTGGATAAGATTGTTGCTGACAAGTTACGACTGGACTTACCAGAAGCTGATATGTCAGATTGGCAAGCGGTTGTCGATGCACTGGAAAACCCGCAGTCAGAAGTTACCATTGGTATGGTCGGTAAATATGTTGATCTTACTGAATCATATAAATCATTAAATGAATCTTTAAGTCATGCCGGTATACAGAACAAGGTAAAAGTAAATATTCGTTATATTGACTCTGAAGATTTTGAGCAGGGTGATATGAGCCAGCTAACCGACCTGGATGCTATATTAGTTCCTGGTGGTTTTGGCAAACGTGGTGTTGAAGGAAAGATTGCAGCTGTAAAATACGCTCGAGAAAACAAGATTCCTTATCTGGGTATTTGCCTGGGTATGCAAGTGGCTGTTATTGAGTACGCGCGCCATAAAGCGAATATGCAGGATGCACACAGTACTGAATTTAATAAAGCGACAACACATCCGGTTATTGGTCTTATTACTGAATGGAAATCACAATCTGGCGAAACAGAAACCCGTGATGAGCATTCTGACCTAGGTGGCACTATGCGTTTAGGCGCACAGGCATGTAACCTGGAAGAAGGCAGTAAAATCGCTGAAATATATAACTCGACTCAGATATCGGAGCGCCACCGCCATCGTTATGAATTTAATAACACCTATTTACCTGAGCTTGAGGATAAAGGTCTTAAATTCTCTGGCCGTTCAGTAGATGGTAATCTGGTAGAAGTAATAGAGGTGGCTGATCACCCCTGGTTTGTGGCCTGTCAGTTCCATCCTGAATTTACATCTACACCGCGTAAGGGACATCCACTATTTACAGATTATATCAAAGCGGCCTGTAATCACCGTAATACAAGAGGTCAGTCATAATGGATTTATGTGGATTTAAAGTCGGCCTAGATCAACCCTTATTTCTATTAGCAGGGCCATGTGTTATTGAGTCAGAAGCCATGGCACTTAGCACTGCAACAGAACTGAAACAAATTACTGATAAACTGGGTATCCCGTTTATTTATAAATCATCATTTGATAAAGCAAATCGTTCATCAATTGATAGCTTTCGCGGTTTAGGTATGGCGGAAGGCCTGCGAATTTTACAAAAAATTAAAGATGAAGTTGGTGTGCCGGTAATAACGGATGTTCATGAAGATACACCGATGGACGAAGTAGCCGAAGTGGTTGATGTTATTCAAACCCCTGCATTCTTATGTCGTCAAACTAACTTCATCTTAAAAGCGGCGGCTGCGGGTATCCCGATTAACATTAAAAAAGGCCAGTTTATGGCGCCCTGGGATATGAAAAACGTGGTTGATAAAGCCAGAACTACTGGAAATGAACAGATCATGGTATGTGATCGGGGTGTATCCTTTGGTTATAACAATCTGGTCTCTGATATGCGCGCCCTGGCTGTTATGCGTGAAACTGAATGCCCGGTTGTATTTGACGCCACGCATTCTGTTCAGTTGCCTGGCGGACAGGGTGCAACTTCTGGTGGTCAACGCGAGCATGTGCCCGTTCTGGCACGTGCAGCAGTTGCAGCAGGTGTTTCAGGTGTGTTTATGGAAACCCACCCGGATCCAGCCAGTGCATTAAGTGATGGCCCTAACGCATGGCCTTTAGGTAAGATGGAAGCCTTATTAAGTCGTTTAAAAGGCATTGATGAGTTAGTTAAATCTTCAGCATTTGAAGAAACTGAACTTTAAACAGTAAAACGAATATAACGTATTATTCCCGGCTGCTTTTACCGGGATTCCAGTGATTTATATAAATCTGGATAATCTGTTGCGCCATATATATGAATTGGCTCACGCAGAAATAAAGCACTATAAAATAACAACTCGTTATTAAGTAGCAATAGTTAGAAAATAACCAAGAAATAAACTAGAAACCAAGTAAGAAAATAAACGTAAATACATGAAAGTATTGAGGAAAACATGTCTAAAATTAAGCAAATAATCGCTCGCGAAATTCTCGATTCAAGAGGCAACCCAACACTGGAAGCAGATGTTATTCTAGAAAGTGGTGTACGCGGCCGTGCTGCAGTTCCATCAGGTGCATCGACAGGTGCTCGCGAAGCTATTGAGTTACGTGATGATGACAAGAGCCGTTACATGGGTAAAGGCGTATTGAAAGCGGTAGCCAACGTAAATGGCGAAATTCAACAAGCATTAATCGGTATAGACTGTCGTGAACAACGCACGATTGATGACATCATGTTAAAACTGGATGGCACAGAAAACAAAGAGCGTTTGGGTGCTAATGCACTTTTAGCGGCTTCACTGGCTTCAGCTCATGCAGCAGCTAATTTTGAAAACAAAGATCTTTATGATTACCTGGGTAATGGCTCATACACACTGCCTGTACCAATGATGAATATCATTAATGGTGGCTCACATGCAGATAACAGTGTTGATCTACAGGAATTTATGATTTTGCCAGTAGGCGCACCTTCATTTAAAGAAGCTTTACGTTACGGTACAGAAGTATTTCATTCTTTGAAAAAAGTATTATCTGATCGCGGTCTGGCAACAACTGTTGGTGATGAAGGTGGTTTTGCACCTAATCTTTCTTCAAATGAGGAAGCCATTGAAGTTATTTTAGAAGCGATTAAAAATGCAGGTTTTGAACCGGGTAAAGATATTTATCTTGGGTTAGATGTTGCAAGTTCAGAATTCTATGAAAACGGCAATTACAATCTGGCTTCTGAAGGTCGCATACTAAGTGCTGTAGAAATGGTCGATTATCTGGCTGACTGGGTAGAGAAATATCCTGTTATTTCAATTGAAGATGGTCTGGATGAAGCAGACTGGGAAGGTTGGGCAAAATTAACTGAACGCCTTGGTGATAAGGTTCAGTTAGTGGGTGATGATCTTTACGTTACAAATACTAAAATATTTAAAGAAGGTATTGATAAAGGTATCGCTAACTCAATACTCATCAAGTTCAACCAGATTGGTACATTAAGTGAAACACTTGATGCGATTAATATGGCGCATGATGCAGGTTACACAGCTGTAATATCCCATCGTTCAGGTGAAACAGAAGACGTAACGATTGCTGATTTATGTGTAGCAACTAGCACAGGTCAAATCAAAACAGGTTCTTTATCTCGTTCTGATCGTGTTGCTAAATATAATCAGTTATTACGCATCGAAGAAACTTTAGGTGATAAAGCGGTTTATGCTGGTAAGTCTGCTTTTAAGCATCTTAAATAAAGACTTGAGTTAATATTTTTGAAATGGTTACTGTCACTCCTCATGGTTCTGTTTCTGCTATTGCAGTACAAATTATGGGTGGGTGACGGGGCTGTTCCAGAAGTTATACACCTGGAAAAAGAAATAGAAAAACAGCAGTTAGAAAAAAAGAAACTCGAAGAGCGCAATGCTTCTCTGGCTGCCGAAGTTAAAGACTTAAAACAGGGTAAAGATGCGATAGAAGAGCGAGCTCGTAGTGAGATGGGCATGATCGGTAAAGACGAAACTTTCTACCAAATAATTCAGTCATCTAAATGAGATAGTTGCTTAATGCAAAAAAAACAATTCTGGGCCATCATTCCCGCGGCAGGCGTTGGCAAACGCATGTTAGCTGACAAACCAAAGCAATATTTAAAACTTCAAAATAAAACGGTGATTGAGCACACTTTAGATAAACTGTTAACTATGCAGGAAATTGTCGGAGTTGTATTATCAATAAGTGATACTGATGAGTATTGGCCTGAATTAAATTATCAAAGTAAAAAACCATTATTGGTAGCTAACGGCGGTAGAGAAAGAAGTGATTCAGTTTTGAATGCGCTCACACTATTAAACCAGCAAATACCAGAAACTGAAAATACCTGGGTGTTAGTGCATGATGCAGCCCGTCCATGTGTACGCTGTGAAGATATACAAAATCTTATTAGTCAGGCTAGTCTAAAAGATGATGGTGGCTTATTGGCCTTACCTGTAAGAGATACAATGAAACGTTCTGTTCATACAAAACATGATCAGCCAGACAACGTGAATGAAACCGTAGATCGTGATGGTTTATGGCATGCGTTAACACCGCAAATGTTCAAGCTCGATCTTTTATTAAAAGCATTAAGTGACGCACAAATAAATAAATCAAGTATCACTGATGATGCATCTGCAATGGAGTTAATGGGTTATCAACCCATGTTAGTTGAAGCGCACGAAGATAATATAAAAATCACTCGTGCATTTGATCTTCAACTGGCTGAAATCTTCATTCAAAATCAGTCTTAACAACAACTGTATTGATCAATCAGATATCTATACTCTTTAATGTCCATGAACTAGCGCATTCAAAAGCAGCTGGGTGATGACGGTGAATTGTATTTTCTATAACACCTACTTTTTCATAAGGTACATCAACCATCATTAACATTTCATTGTGACTTAAGGCGCCTTTAAATTCATCAAGATGGGTATGCGGTATATGTCGTGCAAAAAAATTACCTGCTGCAAAATTGATAATCATTACACCTATTGATAATAATGCCAGAATATATTGCTGGTAAGTTAAAGCAATCAGCATAATCAACAGAAATATAAAAAACATAAGCAGGTTGCCATTCCAGAATATATTTTCAATTTCCTGGGCTTCATCATTAACCTGATTTTCTGTAGCAGGGTTCAGTGATGCAATTGGCATGTTATGTTTTGCATAGGTGTGAATGTTACTATCTTTAATGCCTAACTTGCCTAGTTCATTTGCCACTTTCTGTGCAAGTTTGGCATTCGGTAATAAAAAGTTTAATCGACGGAACATAATAAGCTCCTTAACCAATAGTAGTATTATTAATTTTTACATGAATAACTATTAGATAGTTATTTAACCTTCAGCAATATAGTCAGCGCTATTATTGCCTTTTATGGTTATCTTATGGTCTTCATCTCTTTCCCAGTTTAGAAACTCGTCCATATTACTCTGGGTTTCAAAATAGATTTCAAGTCCGCTTTCTCCATCACCTTCGTAATGACATGGGTGTTCAGAGAGGTTGTGAACTTCTTTCTGTGTGATGGGATCTGTAGTAACACGAATGTGCATGGTGATCTCCTTGGTGTATTTAGTCATTTAAATGTAACGTATAGATGTTATAGAATTCCCTAGTAAATTAGTCAAGTACTGTTGATCTGATTTACTCATTCGCTTTCTGAATAAAACCAGGCACAAAAAAGGGCACCTACATGAGGTGCCCTTTAAAGTAACCTGATAAATTTAGATTACTTGTTAGCTTTACGTTCCTGAGCTTCTTTAATGACTTCTTCCGAAACATTCTTCGGACATGGGCTGTAGTGAGAGAGCTCCATAGAGAACTGACCACGACCAGATGTCATAGTACGTAGATCACCGATGTAACCAAACATTTCGCTTAGTGGGCAATCGGCCTTAATACGTACACCCGTTGGGCCTGCTTCCTGACCTTGAATCATGCCACGACGACGGTTTAAGTCACCAATAACATCACCTACGTGATCTTCTGGCGTGAAAACATCAACTTTCATGATTGGCTCAATTATCTGTGGACCAGCTTTTGCTATTGACTGACGGTAAGCGCCTTTAGCTGCAATTTCGAATGCAACAGCAGAGGAGTCAACCGCGTGGAAAGCACCGTCAAGGAGAGTGAACTTAACATCAAGTAATGGGTATTCAGCTAATACGCCTTTATCCATCATGCTAGAGAAGCCTTTCTCTACTGCTGGCCAGAATTCACGAGGTACGTTACCACCGGTTACTTTTGATTCAAACTCAAAACCTGAGTTTGCTTCACCTGGCTCGATGATGTAGTCGATCTTACCAAATTGACCAGAACCACCAGACTGCTTCTTATGTGTGTAGCTGTCTTCACATGATTTTGTAATTGTTTCGCGGTAAGCAACCTGTGGCTTACCTACTGTAACGTCCACACCGTGAGTACGCTTAAGGATATCTATTTTGATATCCAGATGAAGCTCACCCATACCACGTAAAATTGTTTCACCTGATTCTTCATCTGTGTTTACGTAGAATGAAGGATCTTCGCCAACCATCTTCGATAGTGCCAGACCCATCTTCTCAGAACCACCTTTATCATTAGGTGAGATTGCGATAGAGATAACGGGATCAGGGAAAACCATAGGCTCAAGTGTTGCAGGGTCTTTTTCGTCAGCCAGTGTGTGACCGGTTTGAACATTTTTCATACCAACAAACGCAACAATATCACCTGCCTGACAGCTTGTGATTGGTTCCGCTTTATCAGCATGCATTACTACCATACGACCGATACGTTCTTTTTTACCTGTGAAGGTGTTGAGCAATGTATCACCCGCATTAACTGTACCTGAATAGATGCGTACGAAAGTTAGGGCGCCAAAACGGTCATCCATTATTTTGAATGCTAATGCACGAACGGGTAATGACGGATCAACAATTGCAAATTTGCCCGTTTCAACACCGTCCTCATCAACTTCTGGCTGTGGTGGTACGTCAGTAGGGCAAGGCAGGTAATCAACTACTGCATTCAGCATTGGCTGAACACCCTTGTTCTTAAATGCAGAACCGGTGTAAGTAGGGAAGAAGTCCAAAGCAATGGTACCTTTACGGATACAGCGCTTAATGTCTTCTAATGCAGGTTCTTTACCTTCTTCAAGGTAAGCTTCCATTAGGTCGTCATCTTGCTCAACAGCGGTTTCAATTAGTTTTTCACGCCATTCTTCAACGTCATCAGCCATATCGGCAGGCACGTCTTCTATTGTGTATGCCTCTGGGTCACCTGAGTCATCCCATATCCATGCTTTACGTGTAAGCAGGTCAACAATACCTTTTAAGTTGTCTTCTGCGCCAATCGGCAGAACCATAACCAGAGGAGTAGCAGCAAGAACATCTTCAATTTGCTTAACAACGCGAAAGAAGTCAGCACCGATACGGTCCATCTTGTTTATAAAGATAACACGAGCAA
>Ga0316206_1001840_pt1 | contig 16547 bp, 15 predicted proteins | sample 6monthpyrite_MG_FD_204942 | JGI IMG/M metagenome (GOLD analysis project Ga0316206, IMG submission 204942) | Microbial mat bacterial communities from mineral coupon in-situ incubated in ocean water Damariscotta River, Maine, United States -... | ecosystem: Environmental > Aquatic > Marine >... | reverse complement strand
TTGACTGTGTTGTTTTGGTGGGCGGTAAAGATATAGAAACACAACAACGCACACTTAAAAAAGGGGTTGACATTGTCATCGCAACTCCCGGGCGATTTTTAGAGCATGTTGAAAGAGGACTTAATATCTCAAAGGTAGAATTTTTTGTACTCGATGAAGCGGATAGAATGCTTGATATGGGTTTTGCAAAAGAGATAAGAAAGGTTCATCCACTTTTTCCAAAGCGTCATCAAACATTGCTTTTTGCAGCTACATACAGTGAAAAGGTGAGAAAACTCTCTAAACTAGTACTAGTAAAACCGGCCTTTATAGAAACATCTAAAAAGAACTCAACTGTAGATACCATAAACCAAGTGGCTTACATGGTAGATACTGAGCGAAAAGCAGAACTTTTAGCTTATCTTATAGGTTCGAGAAACTTTAAGCAGGTCTTGGTTTTTACAAGAACAAAAGTAAGTGCTGATGCCTTGTTTATAGAGCTGCAAAAAGATGGTTTAAAATGTGGTATTATCCATGGAGATAAGACTCAGGCAAACAGACTCAAAACGCTTACACAGTTTAAAGAAGGGATTATAAAAGTTTTGGTGGCTACTGATATAGCTTCAAGAGGTTTAGATATAGAACATCTTCCTTATGTTATAAACTATGAACTGCCGGCAGTTGCTGAGGATTATGTTCATAGGGTAGGGCGAACTGGTCGTGCCGGACGAGACGGTGAAGCTATTTCACTTCTTGATATTTATGAAAAGTTTGATGTTAAAGAGATTGAACGGGTTATTGGGATGAAAATACCCCAAGAGACAATTGAGGGGTTTGAGCCAGATCCAACTATAAGAAGAAAAGATGAGGAAGAGTTTAAAGCTAAAAGCGAATATAAAAAACCTGAAAAAAGTCGTACTAGAAAACACTCTTCAAATAAAAGACCTGTTATAGCTGCAAAAACAACAACTGCTAAAAAAGCATCCACTTCAAAAAAAAGAAAAACTACTAAAAGAGATTAATTTATCAGACTTCTTTGAAGAAGTCTATCTGCCTTATTTAAGGCAGGCTTTCACAAAAAATTATTTAGTAATTTCTTTGCATCGGGTTTTAACCCAGAAGTGCCTTAGCGGCTAGCGTAGTAAAATGGGCTTTGCCTATTTTGCGTTCTAATAGTGTATAGCTAACCAGATAGTTTCGCTATTTGGGATGGTCCATGTAACTTTATGTTTTGTGTGGGCTGGGATATTGATATAGTCACCATTTTTGAGTCTTACATCTTGTTTATTCTCAAATGACAAAATAGCTTCCCCTTGTAAAACGATAACCCATTCATTGCTCTCCTGGTCATACCATCCTGATTTTGGTGAGCTGTGCCCTTTTGAGATAATCCTCTCAATTTTTAAGCCATCTTTTGAGACTAACTCTTCAAACAACTCTTCATTTAAATACTTTGGTATTTGTGCAAATATATTTGATTTATTCATAAAAAAATTATACACAAAATATGCTACCATTTCGACATGTGGAAAGATTATGAATTAGAAATATTATATCAGGATGAATATCTTGTTGCTATAAATAAACCAAGCGGACTTTTGGTGCATAAATCATTGATAGACAGACATGAGATTTATTTTGCCATGATGATACTTCGTGACCAGATAGGACAATATGTTTATCCTGTTCATAGGTTAGATAAACCTACATCAGGAGTACTCCTTTTTGCTCTTAACAAAGAGAGTGCAAAACTTATGTCTGAGCAATTTCAAGAACATAGTATCCAAAAAACATACTTAGCAGTTGTGCGTGGTTATACTGAGGATGAGGGTGTCATTGAGCACCCTCTCACTCAAAAACTCGACAAGATAGCTGACAAAGATACAAAGGCAGACAAAGAAGCCCAAGAAGCAATAACTTCTTTTAAAAGATTGGCAGAGGTTGAGCTTCCATTTGCAATTGGCAGGTATGATAAAACTCGTTATTCCCTTGTTGAAGTTAGTCCAAAAACTGGTAGAAAACATCAGATAAGAAGGCATATGAAGCATATCTCCCATCATATCTTGGGAGATACTAAGTATGGAAGAGGGGAACACAATAAGTTCATCAGAGAACAGTTTGATTGTAATAGACTATTGCTTCATGCAAGTTCACTGGAAGTGAAACATCCATATACACATGAAGTCTTAAAAATTAAAGCGTCATTAGATGATACTTTTATCTCTGTTTTTGAGAAATTTGGATGGGATATTTTGAAATTTAATTAGTTTCGATAAAAACAAAAAATTTGCTAAAAAGGTAAAATATGAATTACAGATATATAGGTAAAACAGGATTGAGAGTAAGCCCAATATGTATGGGGACTATGACTTTTGGTACTCAGTGTGATGAAAAAGAAGCTTTTCGGATAATGGATAAAGCTTATGATGCGGGTGTGAATTTTTACGATACAGCTGAGCTTTACCCTGTTCCGCCGAGTGCAGATAAAGTTGGAATTACAGAAGAGATAGTTGGAAGGTGGCTAAAGACAAAAAATCGTGAGAGCGTCATCTTAGCTACGAAAGTGGCAGGTGCCGCTAATGGCTGGTTTGTTCCGCCAATCCGTCATGGACTTACAGCTATTGACAGTTTTCATATTGAAAAAGCGATAGAGGGAAGTTTGAAAAAACTAGGTACGGATTATATAGACCTTTATCAGATGCACTGGCCTGACGCGCTAGTCCCGATTGAAGAGAGTTTAAAAGCATTTGACAGACTTGTTCAAAGCGGAAAAGTACGATATATCGGTACATCAAACGACACAGCTTATGGGACGACAAAAGCGCTTATGACTTCAGAGCATAAAGGCTATGCAAGATTTGAATCTATACAAAATAATTTTTCCATCCTAAACAGAAGATTTTTAGATGAACTCTCCACAGTTGCCAAAAAAGAGCAGATATCGCTACTGGCTTATTCACCGCTTGCAGGTGGAGTTTTGAGTGGAAAATACAATCAGGCAAACAATACTCAAGGTCGTTTTAGTGACTACATGAACTCACATAACAAACGGCTAAAACTTATGGCAGACAGATTTATGAATGATAAAACTCTAGCCTCAACCCAAAAGTATTTAAAAATAGCGCAAGAGCATAATCTTCATCCTGTGACTATGGCTATTGCATGGTCAAAACAGTTTGATTTTGTAGCTTCAACTATCATAGGCGCAACTTCAGCGGATCAGCTTGATGCAAGTTTAGCAGCAATGGATTTAGTACTTAGTGATGAAGTGCTAAAAGCGTGTGATAAAGTCCATCATGAAATTTTATATCCGATGGGTTAGTTGAAAATATTTCCTCGATACCTATACCAATTGGAGGGGGAAATATATTGATAAAATCATAAAGTAGGGTTCTAAAGTTTATACTAAAAATAGGCTTGAAATTGAGTCTCCAGTATATATTAACGGTACATGTAAGGACATTATTAGTAGTTCATTTACTAGATAGAAAAGTTATAGCATTTAATAAATGGATTCTTATGATATAAAATTAGCTCATTAAAAGTCTAATAGACGTATGACTTTACGCTTGTTCATTTCTGAGTGCTTGTAATTTCGGTTGATGACTATAAAAAGGGGTGGAAATATATTTTTTAAGTACCAGTTGAATACTTTGAATATTTTTATAACCTTCAATAGAACTTTTAGTCCGAAATTGTAGCTGTGCAAAAAAACTGAGTTATTATTCCGAATTATTGAACATTCTTTAAATTATAGTTTATCGGCACTTCTAAAACCAACTCTTCATTTGGTTTGGGGAACTTGCCTGACAAGTTTTCTATGGTCTTAACAGCTGCTCGACTTAGGATATCACTTTTAGATCTTATAACTTCTATAAAGTTTACTTTGGCTTCTGTTGAGAGTCTAAATTTAACGACGACTTCGCCTGTGATTCCTCGTCTTCTAGCACTTCTTGGATAGTAGAGATTTTGACTTAAGAGTTTTACGATTTTTTGTATATTCTCATCAATATATTCTTGTTGAACACTTTTTTTTCTAGTTTGAACTTCTTCTATCTGCACTTCTTCTTTTTGAACGTCTTCATAAGGAACAGCTTCTAGAATTTTTTCCTCAACTAGCTCTTTTATAGGTTCTTCTTTAGGCATTTCTTGAATAATTGCTTTTTGAGGTATGATTTTCTGTTTTACAACAGGAGTAGGAATTGTTTTTTCTTTTACTTTTTTGCTGACATGAACTACTTTTTTTATCTTTTTTTTCACAATTTTTTGTTTTTCTTTTGGAATATCTACTTTTTTTACAATTGGAGTCACTTTTTTTTCTACTACACAGCAGAGATTTACTGAAACTTTTTTTTCACTCTCTTTGTGATGAAATACTTGTGCATTTTTCCAAGAGTAAAAAAGTAAAGATAATATAACAGTGTGAAGTAATAATGAGATAAAAAATGAGCTACCGTGTTTAATCATGAGAAGGATAATATCTAAAAGTGTGTTACATAAATGTTAATATGCCAAGTGTAGTTTCTCTTTTTATTCACGGCGTAATTAAAAAGCTTCTAGATGAACAAAGAAGCTAAATAATCCAGAATTATATAGCTCTCTTAAATTCAGGATAAGCCTCAACCCCACATTCATTAACATCCATACCCTCGATTTGAGCATCGTCCTCTGCTCTAAATTTAACAACTTTATTAATAATAAAGATAGCAATATAGGAGCTTACAAATGCAAAAACTGCAATGATTATGACACCTTTAAGTTGTGACATAAATGAAATTTTATCTACAAATATTCCTACAGCCAAAGTTCCCCAGATTCCATTTACAAGGTGAACAGACAATGCACCAACAGGGTCGTCCAGTTTCAGTTTATCAAAAATGGGTACAGCGACAAGAACCAAAGCTCCACCAATTGCACCGATTAAAATTGCTGTATACACGTCATACAAATCGGGTCCGGCAGTAATGGCTACAAGTCCACCCAAAGCACCGTTAATAATCATGGTAATATCAAATAGTTTATATCTCATATACATCAGTGCGGCAGCGATAATAGCTCCTGCTAAACCCGCGGTGTTTGTATTCATAATAGTTTTAGCTACAGTATCGGCATTTTCTACACTTGAGATTGAGCCGACACTTCCACCATTAAAACCAAACCAGCCAATCCATAGTAAAAATGCACCGAGGACAACTAAGGGAATATTTGAAGCTGGAATGACTCTGATGCCATCTTTTACATAGCGACCTTTACGAGAACCTATAATGAAAATAGCAGCTAAAAGTGCCCATCCACCAGTCGAATGGATCACTGTTGAACCTGCTAAGTCATACATGTCCAAATCTAAAAATGTACCTGCTATCATATTAGCTCCCCAGCTGATATTTACAACCACTGGATAAATCAGAGCAGCCATGACTATGGCAAAGATTGCTAATGGAATGATTCTAACCCTTTCACTCACACCACCACTGATTATATTTACAGTTTTTCCCACAAAAGCCATCTGAAATAAAAATGCAGCCCAGATGCTCATGTTGGTATTTTCCCAATTACCAAATGCCAGTTTATAGCCAATAAGCAAAAATGCTAATGAAGCAACTGCATAAATCATGATATTTATAGTTAAAACACTGGAGACATTTTTTGTGCGGACAAGTCCAGCCTCAAGCATGGCAAAGCCAGGCACCATAAATATGATTAACACCATTGAAAAAAGTGCGAAGAAAGTGTCGATGATGTATTTAAAATCAGCTTCTATCATAATAGAAATCCTTTGAAGTAAGTCAAAGGTGCGATTTTAGCTTAAAATATAAGTTTTTAGAATAAAAAATAATCAAGTTTGAATTATTTTGAAGAAAGAGTGGATTTTTCCCACACTAAGATGGGAAAAATATATATTTATATAGCTTCGCCGTCAGTTTCACCTGTACGAATACGGATTATCTTATCTATATCGCTTACAAATATTTTACCATCACCTATTTTACCTGTGCGGGCTGCTTCAACAATAACACTTGTTACCTGATCAACACTCTCATCATCTACTACCATTTCCATTTTAATCTTTGGTAAAAAATCTACAACATACTCAGCACCACGGTAAAGTTCACTATGCCCTTTTTGACGGCCGTAACCTTTGACTTCACTTACAGTCATACCCGTGATCCCGATATCTGCTAAGGCATCTTTCACATCTTCAAGTTTAAATGGTTTAATAACCGCTTCTATTTTTTTCATAATTATCACTCCATGTTTTTATAAAGAGGATTATACCCCTTTTTGAATTTTAAAATTGTAACCATATTTATGGTTTTAATCAACATTTACATATTCACTTCATCCACAAAGCATTTAGCTTTACTAGAAATCATGCAGTTATTTCTAGTATCGTACTTTAGCGCAAAATCACTACAGCATCAAGCGCAGTACAATTAGCTTTTGCTTGTTTTGTGTTTAAAATCTATAGATTAAGTCCTCTCTCACCATGAATTGCTTCATCAAGACCAACATTCTCAGATTCTTCGTTTACTCTGCCACCACCAGTTAAAGCTGAAGCAATGTAATAAACTATAACCGTACCGATTAAAGTAAAGACAGCAACAACTGCAACCGATTCAAGTTGAACCATGATTTGTCCCATTCTATCACCACTCTCTTTAAGTGGACCATCCCATAATAAGTCTTTATCATTAAGAGCAAATATACCAGTAGCAATCGCTCCCCATAAACCGGCAAGGAAGTGAATACCAAAGGCATCTAAAGAATCATCATATCCTAGTTTTTTCTTTAAAGTAGCAACACCAAAGAATCCTATAGCTGAACCAACAGCACCGATGATGATAGCTCCGCCTACATCAACGAAACCTGCAGCTGGAGTGATAGCAACTAGTCCGGCAACAACACCTGAAGCAGCACCAAGAAGAGTTGGCTTTTTAAATAACATCCACTCAATTAATACCCAAGTAATCGCGGCTACAGCAGTTGCAAGAGTAGTAGTTAAGTAAGCTAAACCAGCAATTGCATTTGCACCAAATGCAGATCCACCATTAAATCCATACCAGCCAAACCATAATAATGCAGCACCAAGAGCAGTAAGCATAACACTCATAGGTTTCATTGCAACTTTTGGATAACCGGCACGCTTGCCAACTAAGAACGCTAGTACTAAACCTGCTAGACCACCATTCATGTGAACAACTGTACCACCGGCAAAATCAAGAGCACCCAAGTCAAAAAGGTATCCACCACCCCATACCATGTGTGTAATCGGAGCATAAACAACTATAACCCAGATAGCTACAAATACTAACCAAGTTGAAAACTTCATTCTCTCTATAACTGAGCCACTCGCAATTGCAACAGTAATCGCAGCAAAGGTACCTTGAAACACTACAAATACGTAAGTAGGATAAGTGCCGCTCAGATCAGTCCATTTAATACCATCTAAGAATAGATGTGAAAAACCGCCGATAACACTGTTCATACTGCCCTCAGCAGAACCAAAAGCCATAGAGTATCCAGCTGCAATCCAAGCAACAAATGCAACTGTAAAAGCCATTAAGACCATAGCATAAGTATTAAGTAAGTTTTTAGAGCGGGTCATACCACCATAAAAAAGTGCGAGACCGGCAGGGGTCATAAGCAATACCATAGCAGCAGACATCATCATCCAAGCTGTATCACCAGTATCAAGTTTCGGTGCATCTTCAGCTAATGCTAAAGATGGCAAAAGCATCAATGCTACGATTAACCATTTTTTCATTTTATATCCTTAGTGTTAAAGTGTCATAATTATACAAGTGTAACTTCGTATCCTTATGAAAATACTGATTAATATTTAATCAATTGCGAATTTGGGCAATATAATTTGTATTTGTTGCAATACTCACAGTATACGTTTCGCTATTTCCCACACAGAATATTTCATATAAATTTTCTTAAGCCTCACACGTTGTCTTAAGGGATTATTGGATATTATAAAACAATTTTATTTTAAATAACTAGGGTTTTTCATATGAGCAATTTGCTACACAACGACGATATCCAAACTATAAATATTGAAGAGTCTCTTCAAAATAGCTACCTTGATTATTCCATGAGTGTAATTGTGGGTCGTGCCTTGCCAGATGTTAGAGATGGACTAAAGCCGGTTCATAGAAGAATTCTTTATGCCATGGATAAACTAAACCTTTCCTTCGGCGCTAAATACAAAAAATCAGCTCGTATTGTTGGTGATGTGATTGGTCAGTATCATCCACATGGGGACACTGCTGTTTATGATGCACTTGTTCGTATGGCTCAACCATTTTCGATGAGGATGGAGCTTGTTGACGGGCAAGGAAACTTCGGTTCAGTAGATGGTGATAGTGCTGCAGCGATGAGATATACGGAAGCCCGTATGACGAAATATGCAGGCGAACTATTAAAAGATTTAGATAAAAATACCGTAAACATGATAGAAAACTATGATGGCACTACAAAAGAGCCGGATGTTATGCCTACTCGTGTTCCAAATCTTTTAATCAACGGGTCTTCGGGTATTGCAGTCGGTATGGCTACAAACATTCCTCCTCATAATCCTGTTGAGATAATGAACGGACTAAAAGCACTTCTTGCAAATCCTGATATCTCTTTAATAGAGCTAATGGACCATATAAAAGCGCCTGATTTTCCAACTGGCGGCATTATTTTTGGTAAAAAAGGGATTACAGACGCTTATGAAACCGGTCGTGGCCGTATTAAAGTTCGAGCAAAGACTCACATAGAACAAAAAGCTAAAAAAGAAGTTATCGTAATTGATGAACTTCCTTACCAAGTAAATAAAGCTCGTCTTATTGAAAACATAGCAAATCTTGTAAAAGATAAGATGATTGATGGTGTTTCTGAAATACGTGATGAATCTGACCGTGATGGAATGAGAGTTGTCATCGAGCTAAGAAAAGATGCCATGAGTGAAATAGTTTTAAACAATCTTTTCAAACAAACCAGCATGCAAACTACCTTTGGTATTATCATGCTATCTATATTAAATCAAGAGCCTAGAATTTTTGGAATTATCACGATACTAAAACATTTTATAAATCACCGTAAAACTGTTATTATTCGCCGTACTATTTTTGATCTTGAAAAAGCAAAAGCAAGAGCACATATTTTAGAAGGTTTGAAAAAAGCTCTTGATATTATTGACCAAATCATTAAAGTAATCAAAGCTAGTCAAAGTATTGATGAGGCAAGAGAAAACTTAGTTTCAAATTTTGACTTTTCACAGATTCAGGCTCAAAGCATTGTTGATATGCGTCTTGGTAGATTAACGGGATTAGAGAGAGAAAAGATAGAAAATGAACTTCGTGAATTACTTGAACTTATTGAGTACTTAGAATCTATTCTTAGAAGTGAAGAAATTCTTCATGGCATTATTGGTGAAGAGTTTGATGAAGTTCTTGCTACTTACACAGATAAAAGAAGAACAGAGATTGAAGATGATTATGACGATATCGACATCGAAGATTTGATACCTAACGAACCAATGGTAGTAACTATTACTCACCGTGGATACATAAAAAGAGTGCCGCTAGATGCTTATGAGAAACAAAAAAGAGGTGGTAAAGGCAAAACTGCGGTAACTACTTATGAAGATGACTTTATAGAAAGGTTCTTCACATGTAACACGCACGACACACTTCTTTTTGTAAGTGACCGTGGTCAGCTTCACTGGTTGAAAGTTTATCGTATCCCTGAGGGAAGTAGAATTGCCAAAGGTAAGGCTGTTGTAAATCTTCTAAATCTTGTAGCAGACGAGAAAATCCGTTCAATCATCCCTACAACTGATTTCAGTGAAGAAAAAGGTTTAGTATTCTTTACTCAAAAAGGTATTGTAAAACGAACAAACCTAAGTGAGTTCTCAAATATTAGAAGCAACGGAGTAAGAGCGATCGTTCTTGATGACGATGATGCGCTTATCACAGCTAGAATAGCCGACAAAAGTATTAAGTACTTATTTATAGTTACTAAACTTGCTCAGTGTATTAAATTTGAGATAGAAAAAACTCGTGAACAAGGTCGTAGCACTCGCGGTGTTAGAGGAATCAAGTTCAAGCATGAAGAAGATGAAGTTGTAGATGCTAACATTATCGCCAATGATGAACAAGAGATTCTAATAGTGGCTGAAAAAGGAATCGGAAAACGAACTGATGCTGGAGAGTATAGACTTACCAACCGTGGTGGTTCTGGTGTTATTGCTATGAAAATGACTGCTAAAACCGGTAAGAATGTTATTGGTTGTCTGATGGTTGATGAGACCATGGACATGATGGCGCTTACGAATGCGGGTAAAATGATTAGAGTAGATATGCAGACTATCTCAAAATCAAGTAGAAATACATCTGGCGTATACATAGTAAAAGGTGATGATGTCTCAAGTATTTCCCGTTGTCCTAAAAAAGAGGAAGATGAAGAGTTTTTAGAGTCTGGAACTTTAGACTTGGAATAATATTTGCTTAAGCATTTAATAAGAATTTGTGTCAAGGATAAATAAATGAGTAAGTTAATAATATCTGGTGCATCAATAGGCTTGATTGCTGCAATATTTACAGGTTGTGCAGCATATGGAGAAGGTCCTTCTATGAGTAGTTATATGTCTGATACTAAAGGACTTTCTGAAATTTCAAGAGAGGCTCCTGTTCCACAACCAGCGCCCCAGGTGGCAACACCAATTTGTGATATGACAAGTGTTAACCCAGTATTAAGTAATGAATGCAATATGCATATAAGTGTTATCGGACAGGGTGTGTCTCCAGTAAATACAGTTTCACCTGCTCAAGCATATGCATTAGCTAAAAGAGCAGCGGTGGCTGATGGTTATAGACTAATTGCAGAGAAGGTAAGAGGCGTTCGTGTTGATGGAGATGATTTAATAAAAAATATGATGGTTACCCGTTCAACAATTCGTACATCAGTACAAGCGATGATAAGAAATGCAAATGTTGCAGAAACAACTTTTAAAGAAGGTTTATGCGAAGTAGAAATGGAAGTTATTATTTCTCGTTCTCAATTTGCTCAGTAGTTATATTTTTATTTAGTTCAACCTTGTTGAATGCAACAGACTATCTTATATCTTATCGATATGTGGTTAAAGATGCTGCTTTATATAACGAAACACTTGATATCTCTGAAAGTATGAAAGAGTGTTCCGGAAAACCGACTAAATCATTAATTTTACATAGTTATAAAAATAATGATTTGCAAAAAATAATTTCAATAAATTCAACAAAATTTATTGATTTTATAGGTACTCTAGGGCTTCATGTTAAACATACAGAATCAACAATAAATACGATAAATAAATCTACAACAATTCTCACCCTAAAAACAACATGCTTCAAAGTCGATTTTAATGATAATTTTGTTAAAATTTCTCCTTTAAAATAAGGGAATTCTTTAGTGAAAATTGCAATAGTTGAAGACGATATTAATATGAGAAAATCTCTTGAAATTGCTATGGGTGATTTTAAAGAGTTTGAAATAAAAACATTTAAAAATGCTAAGGATGCTCTTAAAAGTATTGATGATAGTTTTAACCTTGTAATAACAGATATAAACATGCCTGGAATGGATGGAATAGAATTTGTTAAAGCATTAAATGGTCATTTTGAGGTTATTATCATGACTGGCAATGCTACACTTCAAAGAGCTATAGAGTCTATCCATTTAGGCGTAAAAGACTTTTTACTAAAGCCATTCGATATTGATACTTTAGTTACAGCAATAAAAAGAGAAGATAAAGTTCAAAAGGTACAAAAAACAGCTACTAGAACTAAAAAAAGCAGTAGTGGATTTTTAGGTAAATCAAAAGTTTTGGATGCTGTATTAAATATTGCTAATCGCGCCTCTAAAACAGATGCGAGTATATTACTTTTAGGGCAAAGTGGTGTGGGTAAAGAGGTCTTTGCAAACTATATTCATGAAAATTCTTTAAGAGCAAAAAAACCTTTTGTTGCAATTAACATGGCGGCTATTCCTGAAAACCTTATTGAAAGTGAACTGTTTGGTTTTGAAAAAGGTGCTTTTACTGACGCAAGCGAAGCAAAGGCAGGACAATTTGAGCTGGCAAACGGTGGAACGCTTTTTTTAGATGAAATTGGTGAAATGCCATATAATGTTCAAGCAAAACTTCTTCGTGCCTTACAGGAAAAAGAAGTAAGAAGATTGGGCTCATCTAAGAGTGTAAAAATCGATATCAGAGTTGTATCAGCAACTAATGCAAACTTAACAAATAAAATAAAAGATGGTGAATTTAGAGAAGATTTGTATTATCGTTTAAATACAATACCTATAGTAATTCCGCCATTAACAGAAAGAAAAGATGAAATAATAGAAATTGCGAATGCTTGTTTGATCCAAAATTGTGAAAAATATGGCTTTGAATTAAAATATTTTTCGTCTGAAGCAAAAGAAGAACTCTTGTTATATAGCTGGCCTGGAAATATTAGAGAGCTTATTTCAGTGGTTGAACGCGCTGTAATTTTGAGTGAAAACAATGAAATACAAATAAATGAACTTTATATACAAAATAGAAAATAGGAGTAAACATGAGTAGAAAATATAACGTAGCAATAGTTGGAGCAAATGGGGCAGTTGGAGAAGAGATATTAATGGTTTTGCAAGAAATTGACTTTCCCTTAAATAAGTTAGTCCCACTTGCAAGTGCGAGAAGCCTTGGCAAAACAGTTTCCTTTCATGGTGATGATTTGCCAATTATAGAATTAACAAATACCGTTTTTGAAGAAGAAGAGATAGAAATTGCACTTTTTAGTGCAGGTGGAAGTGTAAGTGCTGAGTTTGCTCCTTTTGCCGTAAAAGCCGGAGCAGTTGTAATTGATAACACTTCTCACTATAGAATGGATCCGAATGTGCCTTTGGTTGTTCCAGAAGTGAATCCTGAAGATATTACTAAATGGAGGGATACTGGAATCATCGCAAACCCTAACTGTTCTACAATACAGATGGTTCAAGCACTGAAACCCCTTGATGATGCTTATGACTTACTCAGAGTTGATGTAAGCACTTATCAGGCTACTTCTGGCGGTGGAAAAACTGCCATGGAAGAACTTGTAAGTCAAATGCAAGATTTTTTTGCATTTAAACTCGATGAGTCCGAACATAACAAGTTTCCTCATCAAATTGCTCTAAATGTCATCCCTCAAATTGATGTATTTATGGAGAATGGGTATACAAAAGAAGAGATGAAAATGGTAAACGAGACTACTAAAATCATGCATAAAGATATAGAAGTGAGCGCTACTTGTGTTCGAGTGCCAACTCTTCGCGGTCATGCAGAAGCACTTACTCTTACATTTGATAGCGATGTTGATGCTATGGAAGCCAGAGACTTACTATCTAAAGCACCAAATATTGTGGTTCTTGATAAGCCAGAGGAAAAACTTTATCCTATGCCTACCGCATGTTTAGATAAGAACGAAACGTTTGTGGGAAGAATTAGAAATGATAACTTTAGAAAAAATATGATTCATATGTTTGTAGTTGCTGACAATCTAAGAGTCGGTGCTGCAACAAATGCTGTACGAATTGCTCAAAAATGGATAGAGATGGAGGGTGAAAAATAAGCATGTTAGAAAAACTATTTGAGAGTTCTTTGTGGAGTTCTAGATTTATTATTTTACTTGCTGTAATTTTTGGTCTTATCGGGGCAGTTATACTATTTATAGTGGCTAGCTTTGATGTTTATGACACGGCAAAGTTTGTTTTAAATACTTATCTTTCACATGAGCACTCTCAAACATTTCATGAAGATGTGGTAGGCGGTATAATTGGAGCAGTCGATTTATATCTAATCGGTGTAGTAATGCTTCTTTTCTCTTTTGGCTTGTATGAACTGTTTATATCAGACATAGATGCTGCAAAAGATGAAGAGGGAAAAGAAAACAAAATTTTGGCCATTCACTCCCTCGACCAGTTAAAAGATAAAATTTCAAAAGTAATCGTTATGGTATTGGTAGTTGGATTTTTTCAAAAAGTCGGACACACTGAGTACCATGGTGCTTTAGAGATGTTGTACTTTTCACTTTCTATTACTGCTGTTGCTGTTGGCTTATATTTTCTTAGTAAAGTTGGAAAGAATCACTAGAATAAAAAATTAAAGGATAAAAAATTGGGTAAAATATTTGTAGATGCATGTCTAGGTAAAGAGACTCCCTATACTCCAGTTTGGATGATGAGACAAGCAGGAAGATATCTTCCAGAATACATGAAAGTTCGTGCAGAAGCCGGAAACTTTTTAAACCTTTGTCATGACCCTAAAAAAGCTTGCGAAGTAACTCTTCAACCGATAGATATTGTAGGTGTAGATGCTGCTATACTATTTAGTGATATTCTTGTTATTCCGGATGAAATGGGGATGGATTTAGAATTTATCAAAGGGGAAGGTCCCAAATTTAATGACCCTATAAAGGATGAAGCTGATTTAGACAGGCTCATCGGTGGTGCAGAGGCTGCTAGTAAGCTGACTTATGTTTACGATACTATAAAGCTTATAAAAGAGCAGTTGGCGGAGGACAAGGCACTTATCGGTTTTACTGGTGCTCCGTGGACCCTAGCAACTTACATGATAGAGGGGCAGGGTACAAAGACTTACAATATTTGTAAAAAAATGATGTATTCCAACCCTGAGCTTTTACATAAAATACTTGCAAAAGTTACTGAAGTTGTAAAGCTTTACATGGAAAAGCAGATAGAAGCCGGAATAGACGTAGTACAAATCTTTGACTCTTGGGCCGCTGCAATTGAACCAAGTAAATATGATGAGTTTTCTTGGAAGTACATGGTAGAAATTGCTGATTATCTAAAAGAAAAACATCCTGAAGTTCCAATCATAATGTTTCCAAAAGGGATACCTGCATTTTTAGATAATGTATATGGAAACTTTGATGTATTTGGTGTAGACTGGTCAACGCCTATGGCACTTGCAAAAGAAAAACTGGGTGACAAGTATGTGCTTCAAGGAAATATGGAGCCATGTAGATTGTATTCTAAAGAGGCGACTACAGCTTCAGTGGAAGATATCCAAAAAACTATGAACACTTCAAGACATATCTTTAACTTGGGTCATGGAATCCTTCCAGATGTACCTGTTGAAAATGCAATACACTTTGTCAGCGAGTGTCAAAGAGTTAGTAAAAAATCTTAATACAAAATCACCACATGCAGTTTAATCTTCGCATGTGGATAATCCCTCATATGTGGAAATAAAATGAATATTATATTTGGACCAATAAACTCTCGCAGATTTGGGTCATCACTGGGTGTAGACTTATCCCCAGGCTCAAAGCAATGTAATTTTGACTGCCTTTATTGTGAACTTGCACCAATGGCCACTGTTGATATTCAAAATGATGTCATAGAAGTTAAAAAAATTATAGATGAGTTAAAACTGCATCTTAATAATAAAATAGATGTCATAACATTAACTGCAAATGGTGAACCAACACTTTATCCATTTTTAGAAGAACTCATAAATGAAATAGATAAAATAAAAGGTTCAACGCAAACGCTAATACTAACAAACAGTGCTACACTAGTAAATGAAACAGTATTTCATACGCTACTTAAATTAGACCAAGTGAAATTATCGCTTGATGCTGTCAGCAGTGATGTGTTTAAAAAGATTGATAGGCCCCATGCAAGTATTCAAATAGAAAATGTTGTACAAAACGTTATAGAGTTTAGCAAGATTTATAAAGGCAAACTTTTCATAGAGATACTATTTGTTCATGGATTAAATGATACCAAAGAAGAAGTGCTAAAACTAAACCATGTTTTAAGAGACATTGATTGTACTCGAATAGACCTAGGGACCATAGACAGGCCCCCAGCTTATCCTGTTGTCGGCATTAGTTATAAAGAACTGCACGACATATCTTTAATGTTTGAGAGCACTTTACCAATTCATATAGCCTCGAGAATCCATGCTGAACCAAATAATTCTAGCTATACTAACAATGAAATTATAAATACTTTAGATAAAAGACCACTCACTGGGGATGATATAAATTTATTGTTTGATATTGATAGTAAAAATAGACTGAAATCACTCATAAAAGAGCAAATAATCGTAACAAAAACTGTAGGAAACTTAGAATTTCTAGTTCCGTATATCAATTTAAAAAGAAAATTAAAATAACAGTCAAAACTCTTGACTTTTCACGACTCATAAAGTATAATTTCGCCTCAACAAACATTCCGGATTAGCTCAGCGGTAGAGTAGGTGACTGTTAATCACTTGGTCACTGGTTCGAATCCAGTATCCGGAGCCATACTTCTTAAATCCCCTAAAACAGTGACTTTTCAAAGATTGTAAACCTCTATTGTTCCAAAACTGTACCAATTTTGTATCAGTTATTTTTCCGCCAATTCTAACAATAGGTGTACAAACGCTTTTAAAATGTTAATTATTTGCTTATGAAATGTTAGTATCTATCATATAAGCTTGACATGTAGCCATTTCACTCACATTTCATAAGCAAAACTAAACTTTAATATATACACCTTTT
>Ga0316206_1001837_pt1 | contig 16568 bp, 12 predicted proteins | sample 6monthpyrite_MG_FD_204942 | JGI IMG/M metagenome (GOLD analysis project Ga0316206, IMG submission 204942) | Microbial mat bacterial communities from mineral coupon in-situ incubated in ocean water Damariscotta River, Maine, United States -... | ecosystem: Environmental > Aquatic > Marine >... | reverse complement strand
CAAACACCAGTCCAGCCAGATACATGCCATAGGTTGGTGGTGTATTGTACATGGAGTCATTTTTAGCATGAATAGAATACTGGAACATTGCAGGCGTTCCTTCCTGTGCTTCACCAATCAGGTCTTCACGTATAATAACCAGTGTTAACCCGGCAGGGCCAATATTCTTTTGTGCACCCGCATAGATAATACCAAATCTGGAAACATCAATCGGACGGGATAAAATAGTTGATGACATATCCGCTACCAGCGGAATATCGCCAGTATCAGGAATATCAGGAAATTCGACACCACCAATAGTCTCATTGGGTGTGTAATGTACATATGCAGCATCAGCACTCAATGTATAGTCACCGGCCTCGGGTGTTGCTGAAAAATTACCGTCCTCACCACTCCAGACCACATTCACATCACAGTAACGTTTTGCTTCCGCAATTGCTTTTTTTGACCAGGCGCCGGTATTGAAATAATCCACTTTCGCACCACGTGCTGCCAGATTCAGTGGCACCATCGCAAACTGGCTACTCGCTCCACCCTGCAAAAATAATACTTTGTAGTTATCAGGAATTGACATCAGTTGTCGTACATCTGATTCAGCTTTTGCTGCGATAGACATAAATTCCTTGCCGCGATGACTCATTTCCATGACTGACATACCACTATCCTGCCAGTCGAGAATTTCATCTTTTGCCTTACTGAGTACAGCTTCGGGTAACATAGCGGGACCCGCACTGAAATTAAAATGCCGTGACATGCAATAACTCCTGCTTACGATTAATTAATTCTGTTAGTTATCTGAATCAGGTTCAGAGGATGTATCTGTTTCTGAGACATCAGAACCTTCACTATCTGTAGTTTCGACTGCTTCATCAGCAGATTCATTCTCAGTCTCTTCATCAAGACTGGCAACACGCTCAACACCAACCAGCTTTTCATCTTCACTGATCGATATCAAACGAACTCCTTGTGTATTTCGACTCATGATAGAAATTTCCTGTACACGCGTGCGTACAAGTGTGCCGCCATTACTTATCAACATAATTTCATCTAAGTCACAAACCTGGTCTGCACCGACCACATCACCATTCCGTTCATTTACGGTAATCGCGATGACACCCTGACCACCACGTCCATGAACAGGATAGTCTTCAATCGGTGTACGTTTGCCATAACCTTTTTCGGTGGCCGCGAGAATTTCACCATCGCCAATAATAATCAGCGCGATCACTGACTGACCTTCAGCCAGCCGGATACCACGAACACCGCAAGCAGTACGTCCCATTGGGCGTACAACACTTTCATTGAAGCGAATGGCTTTACCGGCGTTACTGAACAACATGACATCCTGTTCACCATCAGTAATAGCAACACCAACTAATTGGTCATTGTCACGTAATTCAACTGCAATGATACCGTTCGTCCGTGGTCGCGAGAAATGAGACAACGGTGTTTTCTTGACTGTACCATTGGTTGTTGCCATAAATATAAACTGATCTTCACTGTATTCTTTTACTGGCAAGATAGCCGTAATACGCTCATCTTCCTGCAGTGGCAACAGATTAACAATCGGCTTGCCTCTCGCTGTTCGTCCTGCCTGAGGTAATTCATAAACTTTCAGCCAGTAAACCTTACCCAGGCTGGAGAAACACAAAATAGTATCGTGTGTATTCGCAACAAATAACTTATCGACAAAATCTTCTTCTTTAACCTTGGTGGCTGCCTTACCCTTACCGCCACGTCGTTGTGCCGAGTAATCTGAAACCGGCTGTGATTTTGCATAACCAGCGTGTGACAATGTAACAACAACATCTTCCTGATTAATCAGATCTTCAAGATTCAGATCCTGTTGAGTGGTAACGATTTCCGTACGTCGTTCATCACCAAACTGTTGCTTAACTTCATCAAGTTCATCCTTGATAACCGTCATCAGGCGGTCCGGGCTACCCAGAATATCAAGCAAATCAGCAATCTTGTCGAGCAGCTCCTTGTACTCGGTAACGATCTTGTCCTGCTCAAGACCGGTCAGACGTTGCAGACGTAATTCAAGTATCGCTTGTGCCTGAGCTTCAGACAAACGATAGGTGTCATCGTGCAAACCAAACTCTTCAGCCAGACCTTCCGGTTTGGAAGCCTCTGCACCCGCACGTTGCAACATCTCGGAAACCACACCGGACTTCCAGGAACGTGAGATTAAACCTTCTTTAGCTTCAGCGGGCCCTGCAGATGCCTTGATCAGTGCAATCACTTCATCGATATTTGCAAGTGCAACAGCCTGCCCTTCCAGAATATGAGCACGTTCACGCGCCTTGCGCAATTCAAACATGGTACGGCGAGTCACCACTTCACGACGATGACGAATAAAACATTCCAGTATCTGTTTTAAATTCAGTAATCGAGGCTGTCCGTCAACCAATGCAACCATATTTATACCAAACACGGTTTGCATCTGTGTATGCTGGTACAAATTATTCAGAATAACTTCAGCAACTTCACCCCGACGTAACTCAATCACCACACGCATACCATCTTTATCAGATTCGTCACGCAGCTCGGTAATACCTTCAATCTTTTTAAGCTTGACCAGCTCTGCTATTTTTTCCAGCAGGCGTGCCTTGTTTACCTGATAAGGCAATTCATGAATAACAATTCGCTCACGGCCCTTACTGCGCTCTTCAACCTCGGTACGTGCACGCACATAAATACGGCCACGACCTGTGTGGTAAGCCTCATGAATGCCACGCGCACCATTGATTGTACCTGCTGTCGGGAAATCCGGACCTGGAACATATTCCATTAATTCAGGAATGCTCAGCTGATCATTTTCTATCAATGCCACGCAGGCATTAATCACTTCATTCAGATTATGAGGCGGGATATTGGTCGCCATACCCACTGCGATACCCGCTGAGCCATTAACTAACAGATTTGGAAAACGTGCCGGGAAAACAGTGGGTTCTTTTTCAGACTCATCGTAGTTAGCGACGAAATCAACGGTTTCTTTTTCCAGGTCAGCGAGTAATTCATGCGCAATGCGCGACATGCGTACTTCGGTGTAACGCATCGCAGCAGGTGAGTCACCATCAACAGAGCCAAAGTTTCCCTGACCATCAACCAGCATGTAACGCAGGGAGAATGGTTGTGCCATACGTACAATAGTGTCGTAAACAGCTGTGTCACCATGTGGATGGTACTTACCGATAACATCACCGACGATACGGGCAGATTTTTTATAAGACTTGTTCCAGTCGTTTCCGAGCACGTTCATCGCATACAGAACACGTCGATGAACAGGCTTTAGCCCATCACGTACATCGGGTAAGGCTCGACCAACAATGACACTCATTGCATAGTCGAGGTAGGATTGTCTCATCTCATCTTCGAGATTGACGCTGAGCACTTCTTTGGCAAAATCAGCCATAGACTTTGTTAGATTCCCTGAAATTTACTTACAATTAATCTGGATTATGCATATTATTTATTTATCCAGACGACTTAACTGTGAAATCATACCATAAGCTTCCACCTACTTCATTATAAATAAAGACGCTTAAATCGGCTCAGGAAGGCTCTGACGGGAGAATGTTGCAAAAAATGACTAGAATTAAGCTCTAGTCAACGTCATATAGGTCAAAATATCGACAATGTCATTTATCAGATCATTTAATTGCATTTGCTCAGGATTCCTTAAATCATCCATTTTAGAATCAAAAACATACCAACAAGCAATATAACAAGTAATTTATTCGTATTTTATCTCATGTTTTCATTAAGTTAACATGGCGCGACTCTGATATATGCCACACGTCTAGCGAGTAGCCATCGATCGCTTATACTCAAGCGTTCCAGTCGCCTCACCGCACCATTATAGTGAACGGTGCAGGATATGTACCGCGATCTAGGCCAAATCGAATCGATCAGCGTTCATAACCTTCGTCCATGCTGTTACAAAGTCCTGCACAAATTTTTCCTTGTTGTCATCTTGCGCATAAACTTCAGCATAGGCACGGAGGATCGAGTTAGACCCGAAAACAAGGTCAACGCGTGTCGCCGTCCACTTAACATCGTTTGTTTTACGATCACGGATTTCATACAGATTATTGACAGCCGGCTTCCACGTGTAATTCATGTCCGTCAGGTTGATGAAGAAATCATTGGTCAGCACACCTTCGCGCTCTGTGAACACGCCGTGTTTGGTGCCATTGTGATTGGTGCCAAGCACGCGCATGCCGCCAACCAGTACTGTCATCTCGTGAGCAGTCAGCCCCATTAATTGTGTGCGATCGAGCATCAGCTCTTCTGCGCTGACGACATAGTCCTGCTTGAGCCAGTTACGGTAGCCGTCATAGAGGGGTTCTAGCACCTCAAAAGAGTCAGCATCAGTCATCTCGTCTGTTGCGTCCCCCCGGCCTGGTGAGAAAGGAATCGAAACTTCAAAACCAGCGGCTTTTGCGGCCTGCTCGACACCAACGTTTCCTGCCAGAACGATCACATCCGCCACACTTGCATCGCTGTCGGCAGCAATCTGATCAAGAATAGCCAGCACCCTGGACAGACGAGCAGGCTCGTTGCCTTCCCATTCCTTCTGCGATGCCAGACGGATGCGTGCTCCATTGGCACCACCCCGCATATCCGAACCACGGAAAGTTCTTGCGCTATCCCAGGCAGTAGCCACCATCTCGCTTATACTCAGACCACAACCAGCAATTTTACCCTTCACTGCCTGAACATCATAATCGTTACGCCCTGCTGGAACCGGGTCTTGCCAGATCAGATCTTCTGCAGGTACATCAGGGCCGATGTAACGTGCCTTCGGTCCCATGTCACGATGTGTGAGTTTAAACCATGCACGTGCGAAGACCTCGGAGAAATATTCCGGATCTTTGTAGAAACGCTCTGAGATCTTGCGGTACTCTGGATCCATTTTCATAGCCATGTCTGCATCAGTCATGATCGGATTTAAGCGTATCGAGGCATCTTCGACATCTACCGGCTGGTCTTCTTTCTTAATGTCGACCGGCTCCCATTGCCAGGCACCGGCCAGGCTCTTTTTCAGTTCCCACTCATAGTTGAGTAACAGTTGGAAATAGCCGTTGTCCCACTGGGTAGGATGCGTCGTCCATGCGCCTTCAAGGCCACTGGATACTGTATCGCGACCAATGCCGCGATTACTCTTGTTTAACCAGCCGAAGCCTTGATCCTCGACACCGGCACCTTCAGGCACAGGCCCAAGCAAGGACGCATCGCCATTACCATGGGCTTTACCAACGGTGTGACCACCGGCAGTCAAGGCGACAGTTTCCTCATCGTCCATAGCCATACGAGCAAAGGTTACGCGCACATCATGGGCGGTCTTGAGCGGGTCCGGATTACCATCCACACCTTCGGGATTGACATAGATCAGCCCCATCATCACCGAGGCCAGCGGGTTTTCCAGATCACGCTCACCGGAATAGCGGCTGCCTTCGCTGCCGCTGGGGGCAAGCCATTCCTTTTCTGATCCCCAGTAAGTATCCTTTTCCGGATGCCAGATGTCCTCTCGGCCGAAACCAAATCCAAATGTTTTCAAGCCCATGGATTCATAAGCGATAGTGCCGGCATAGGCAATCAAATCGGCCCAGCTGAGCTTGTTGCCGTATTTCTTTTTAATCGGCCAGAGCAGACGGCGTGCCTTGTCCAGGTTTACGTTATCGGGCCAGGAGTTTATTGGCGCAAAGCGCTGGTTGCCGGTGCCGGCACCACCACGTCCATCAGTGGTACGATAGGTACCAGCCGCATGCCACGACATGCGAATCATGAGACCGCCATAGTGGCCCCAGTCCGCCGGCCACCACGCCTGACTATCTGTCATCAGCGCATGCAGATCTTTCTTGAGTGCTGCCACGTCGAGTTTCCTGACCTCTTTCTGATAATTGAAGTCAGCTCCCATCGGATTGGTCTTGCTATCTTGTTGGTGAAGAATATCGAGGTTAAGCGCCTTAGGCCACCATTCCATGTTCGACATGCTGCTCTCTGTGGCACCGCCGTGCATTACCGGGCATTTGTTTTCAGACATCGATATATCTCCTGATTTTATACATAAAATATTATTACTAGCACAACTTTATATTACACTCATATCACGTTATTAGTAGTTATTCTACCTTGTTCTGAACGTCTTGCTGCTTCATTTCGGAAAGCTTTTGTGTAGGGTGCTGTTTGTTAGTCGTTTTGTAAGCCTCCCGCTTTTAGTGGCAGTCTAAATTAGATTTTTTTCTTTGTTTATGAATGACCAGATACTCCCATGGAGTAAGGCCATTCAGTGGGTCATGTGGTCGTTATTCGTTATATTCTTTAATCCGGTTTTCAGTCAGTTCACTGACTTCGTTTAATGTTTTTTACATGGACTATGTTGCCTAATACACTTTATTTTATGCTGCCGTTTGGTTTACATTGGCCGCTCGCATGTTTAATTTCTACAACATGTAGTGATGGCAGTGTTGAGCGCATGTTATTGTCAGGGTCTGGTGATTTTAGATGGCCTTTAACTTTAACGTAATTTCTAAAGCCTTCCTCTTTGTATTTCCCTTTGAATTCATATGGCACCCACATCCAGTACTTCGTGCCATCACAAGCTTCAAATACGGATTGTTCAAAACCGTAACCCCAGTACCCTTCATAGGTCTTTAAATTAGTGCTCGCATGTATTCGTGATGCAAAGGAAATTACTAACAAACAAAATACTATTGATTTTATTGCGCATGATATTTTCATATATCTGTATCTTCTATTACAATAATAACGTCTAAACTAAGGGGCGGCAAAAAAGAACCCGCCTTTTCTATGTCCCAGATGAGTACTTGTTTAGGCATTTTACTGAATACTAAAATCATATTAAAACTAATCATCGATTAACACATGACCCAAATAAGCAAAAATACCTATCATTATTCCTGTGAATAGCTGCGCATGTACCAGATAAGAAAATCTCTTCAATTCTTTTGGAGTGTAGCGCCAGCTGATAAACATGCCAAACAATCCCTGCCAGATGACTAAAATTAATACAGCAGGGAAAAACAGTATATGCATTGGGATACCCATCAGTGATATATGCAAAAGTATAATAGCTATAGCACTAACACCAAAATAGATATGCGTTCTATCTAAAAAGTGTATTATTTTACTAAATAACCGGGGATCAATTTGTGGGGAATACTCTGGTAAAATTCTTTTCGAAATGGAGCCCTTGCCAAGTAATAATTTTATTAATGTCCGTAAATATATAAACAAAAGCATCCACAATCCGACTTCTCCAAAACTTTCACCTAATTCCGATAAAAATGTTTCACTTTCCTCAATTGGCGGATAGAGAAAAAGAGCATAGAAATAGTACCCTATTGACAGAGTCGCAATGACTATCGTAAAAATAATGATTCTTTTGAGACCTTTAGGGAATGACTTCATGTGCTTTATTCCTTACGATTAAATAATCCAAGCAGGACAAAACTAAATAGAGCGAATACCAGGCATCACTCAAGAAGACATCAAATCATGAATTTTCTGCTTGTCAGGTTTGAGAATAACACCCTTTTCAGTCACCAGTGCATCAACAAGTGCTGCCGGGGTTACATCAAATACCGGGTTCCAGGCATCACTGCCTGAAGCAGCACTATCCGTGCCTGCTATTTGTAGCAGCTCATCAGGATTGCGCTCTTCTATTGGTATAAAGTCACCGTTTTCCACGGCCATATCAATCGTCGTCGTAGGAGCGACTACCATAAAACCAATGCCATGATACCTTGCGGCAATGGCTATCGCATAAGTACCGATCTTGTTGGCAACATCACCATTAGCCGCAATGCGGTCAGAACCGACAATTACCCAGGAAACCTTGCCTTTTTTCATCAACCATGAAGCGGCTCCGTCTGCCAATAATGAAACCGGAATACCTTCCTTGACCATCTCCCAGGCAGTTAAACGCGCGCCCTGCAACCAGGGACGTGTTTCATCTGCATAAACCTGTTCAATCTTCCCGGCTGCATAGGCACTGCGAATTACCCCGAGTGCGGTACCATAACCCGCTGTAGCAAGTGCACCCGCATTACAATGCGTCAGTACCGAGCAGGGTTCTTTTATCAATGCTGCTCCGAGTTCACCCATCTTATGGTTAGAAGCGATGTCCTCATTCATGATCTGCATTGCCCTGCTCAATAATGCTGATTCAGGGTTTTGCTCATCAGGACAAGACTTGATCTCCAAACGCATCTGGTCAATTGCCCATATCAGGTTAATCGCTGTAGGTCTTGCCAGGGATAAATCCTGCAATAGAGGCTCGACTGCCCGCTTCCAGTTTCCACCGAGCTTGCTCCAGGACTCGCGTGCAGCAAGAACTGAACCAAAGGCCGCGGTAACTCCGATTGCAGGTGCTCCACGCACCACCATTTCGCGAATAGCTGTTATCGCATCTTCGCTGGTTTTACATATAAAATTGATTTCCTGGTGGGGTAAATACCGCTGATCCATCAGAACAAGCATATTGTCCTGCCAGGTTACCGGACGGATAGTATCGACACTCATATGACTTCCTTAAAAAAAACGGTCGTTGCTACCTTCTCTCTCATCAGACCACTTTTCAAGTCGGTAACCATGTTGGTAAATCGCCGTTAAGCTCCAGCCTTGCTCTTTACTTAAGCCCAGCTTGCTTCGAATGCGACTCACGTGCGTGTCTACTGTACGTGTATTAAGATCAGAATGCTTGCCCCAGACATTTTCGAGTATATGCCCTCGCGACATTATCTTGCCCAGATTGCGAAACAGGAAATAGGTCAGATCAAACTCTTTATGTGTCATTTTGATCGTATCACCCTGTTTTTTCAGTATTTTTTTAGTAGGATCAAACACAAATTCATCTACTTCAAATGATTGGTCTGTCAAGGATAAAGAAGACGTGCGTCGTACCAGTGCTTCAATGCGAGCCATCATTTCTCGCGGTTTAACCGGTTTAACCATGTAATCATCTGCACCTGATGACAAACCATGAATAATATCTTCTTCCGTATCCTTTACCGTAATAAAGAGCACGGGCACATACCAGTCCAGATGGGATCGCATCCATTTAACCACCTCATCTCCGCCCTGATCTGGCAAAATCCAGTCCAGAATCACTAAATCATAGCTTTCACGGCTGATATTATTCATGAAAGCCTTTGCAGTCGAGAAATGCTGACAGGTATGCCCGGACTCTTCCAGCCACAGCTTGACGATATCAGCCTGTGCCAGATCATCCTCTAGAAATGCTATTCGCAAAATACTCTCCACTTCCTGTCATTATCATTAAAATATCGGAGTACGCGTCCTATATCAATTACTTATCGGCTCACAATAGTTTATCATTAGCTCTCGAATAACAATACACCAACTAAACATGCTGACGATTGATATCCTTATAGATGCAGGCTGGATTATACCGGTAGAACCCACTGCTTGTGTATTGGAAAACTGCAGCATTGCCATTCACCATGGCCGTATTGTAGAAATCCTGCCAAGTACTGATGCGGCTGAAAAATACAGCGCAGATACACATCACCGTATGCCCGGGCATTTACTGACCGCAGGCTTTATCAATACCCATACACATGCTGCGATGAGCCTGATGCGAGGTCTTGCAGATGACCTGCCGCTGATGGACTGGTTGCAAAACCACATCTGGCCAGCGGAAAGTGCATGGATGAGTGAAGATTTTGTCAGGGACGGCAGCGAACTTGCAGTCGCTGAAATGCTGCGCAGTGGAACTACCTGCTTTAATGATATGTATTTTTTTCCGGATATCACAGCGCGTGTTGCCCGCGATGCAGGTATTCGCGCCGTCGTAGGCCTGATTGTGCTGGACTTCCCGACTGTCTGGGCAGCCACTGCAAATGAATATATAGAAAAGGGATTGCAACTAAATGACCAGCTTCATGGTGAAGAATTGATCCAAACCGCATTTGCTCCCCATGCACCCTACACTGTTTCAGACCAGCCATTACAACAGGTACAGATGCTGGTGAATGAACTGGACTTACCTATCCATATCCACCTGCATGAAACAGAATCAGAAATTACTCAAAGCATGGAACAATTTGGTGTTCGTCCAATCGAACGCCTTAATCAGTTAGGGTTGCTAAGCCCAAATCTTATCGCAGTTCATATGACACAGCTACAACAACAGGAAATTGAGCTATTAGCTGAAAATGGCGTCCATATTGTGCATTGTCCACAATCCAATCTTAAATTAGCCAGTGGTTTCTGCCCGGTTGATCAACTTCAGAATGCAGGCGTTAATGTCGCACTGGGCACTGATGGTGCAGCAAGCAATAATGACCTGGATATGGGTAATGAAATGCAAACAGCAGCATTATTAGCCAAGGCCGTTTCAGGTAATGCCGGCAGCCTGCCTGCATCAAAAGCGCTGGAGATGGCAACAATAAACGGCGCCCGTGCACTCGGTCTGGACCATTTGATCGGTAGCTTGCTACCTGGCAAATCAGCCGACATCATCGCCATCGACATGAATACAATAGAAACTCAACCACTGTACAATCTGGACTCACAACTGGTTTATGCCAACAGCCGTGACAAGATCACCGATGTCTGGGTGAATGGACAACACCTGTTAAACCAGCGAGAATTAACCACGCTGGATACAACAGCTATTCTTAATAAAGCAAACAACTGGCAGCAAAAAATTAAAGCATCATGACAACTACAACTGAAAACTATGACCCACAGGAAATTCGCAAGTTTGAAGAACTGGCATCACGCTGGTGGGATCCAAACAGCGAATTCAAACCCCTGCATGAAATTAACCCGCTACGCCTGAATTATATAGACCAGTTCGCCCAAATTGGCGGAAAAAAAGTGGTTGATATTGGCTGCGGCGGCGGAATTCTGTCTGATAGCATGGCTGCCCATGGCGCTGCATCTGTGACTGGCATTGATATGGGTGCAGCACCTCTGAATGTTGCCCGTCTGCATCAGCTTGAATCAGGTCAGGAGGTTGATTATCGCCAAATAACGGCTGAAGCACTTGCCGAAGAACAGCCATGTAGTTATGACATTGTGACCTGCATGGAAATGCTGGAACATGTCCCTGAGCCTGAATCAATTGTTAATGCCTGTTTCAAACTGGTTAAACCCGGCGGCCATGTATTTTTCTCTACCATTAATCGTAATCCAAAGTCCTATCTGTTTGCCATTATTGGCGCTGAATATCTGTTACGTATGCTACCTAAAGGTACGCACGACTATCGTAAATTCATCCGCCCTTCAGAGCTTCATGAATGGTCGCGTCATGCCGGCCTCGATGTTAAAGACCTTAGTGGCATGAGTTATAATCCGTTTACTCGCGTTTATAGTCTGGGTAAAGATATCGATGTTAACTACCTGATCCATGCTCAACGCCCTGCAGCTGAGTGAATGATTAAAACCATACTCTTTGATCTGGACGGTACCCTGCTGGATACAGCTCCTGATCTTGCCTGGGCATTAAACCAGACAAGACAGGAACAGGGCCTTGAAAATTTACCCTATGAAAAGATTCGCCCGGTCGTATCACATGGCGGTCGTGCGCTCATCGAACTCGGCTTTGATATCACTGAAGACAATGACAATTATGCATATTTGTATAAACGTCTTCTGGAAATTTATCAAGACAACATCGCGAGAAAAACATGCCTGTTCCCCGGTATGGAAAAGGTGCTCTCTTTTATTGAAGATCAACATTTGCAATGGGGCATTGTTACCAACAAACCAGCCTGGCTGACCGACCCGTTACTGGCTCAACTCAACTTGCATACGCGTAGTTGCTCCACAGTCAGTGGTGACACCACACCAAATCGCAAACCTCATCCTGAACCAATGTTGCTGGCATGCGAACAAAGCCGAAGTCATCCGCATGAATGTCTGTACATTGGTGATGCACAAAGAGATATCGAAGCCGGGAATCGCGCTGGCATGACAACCCTGCTGGCACTGTATGGATACATTCAACCCGATGAGCAGCCCGAGCAATGGGGTGCTGATGCGAGCCTGAATAGCCCCGAAGACCTGATCGACTGGCTAAAGGATTCAGCCACACGCTAGCGTGTACCTTTCACAGATATATTCAGTTACAATCAACCTATGCCAGACAACATGATTCTCTATTTTGCATTAATCGCTATCAGTGGGCTTATTATAGGCTGGCTACTGGCTGCTTATTATCTAAACAAAAAAATCAGTCATTTACAAAATGAAAATACCCGGCTTGAAACCACTCTGACACTGGAACAGCAACAGGTAGAACAAAACCGAATCGAGTTTGCACAACTACGTCAGGAAATGAGTCAGGTATTCGGCAATCTCTCCAGTGCTGCACTTAAAAGCAATAACGAATCCTTTCTCAAACTGGCACAGGAAAAACTGAAACAGTTCCAGATCCATGCAACCAAGGATATGGAACAACGGGAAAAGTCAGTTGAGAATCTGGTTAAGCCTATACGTGAAGCACTGGAAAAAACCGAACACCAGATCCATCAAATAGAAAAAGAGCGAAAACAATCCTATGGAACGCTAACCCAGCAAATTGAAACCATGGCACAAACCCAGCAACTGCTACAAAATGAGACCCGCAACCTGGTTCAGGCACTACGCCGTCCCGAAGTGCGTGGACAATGGGGTGAAATCACCCTGAAGCGTCTTGCAGAACTGGCTGGTATGGTTGAATATTGCGACTTTTTTGAACAGGAACACACCCAGGCTGAAGATGGTGCGATACGCCCTGATATGATTGTGCGCCTGCCCGCAGGGCGTGAAATCATTGTCGATGTCAAAACACCTCTGGATGCCTACATTAATGCCATAGAAGCCAAAGATGATGACCAACGTGAGAAAGATTTAACCCGCCATGTACGTAATGTACGCGAACGTGTACGTGAGCTATCAAGTAAAGGCTACTGGAGCCAGTTCAAGCGTTCCCCGGACTTTGTTGTCCTGTTTATTCCTGGCGACCAGTTTCTTTCTGCCGCACTGGAACGAGATCATTCATTACTGGAAGATGCACTAAAGCAAAAAGTTATTCTTGCCACCCCTACCAGTCTGGTTGCACTACTACGCGCAATTGCATTTGGCTGGCGGCAGGAAGCACTCACTGAAAATGCAGACTTGATCCGCCAACTTGGCGAAGACCTGTACAAACGCCTTGCGACGTTTGGCGAACACCTGACCAGACTGGGTAAAAACCTCGGCAGCAGTGTAGAATCATTTAACAAAACAGTCGGCTCACTTGAACGACAAGTCGTACCCGGAGCCAGAAAACTGAATGAACTTGGCATTCATTCCAGTAAAAAACTCGAGCCACCCGAGCCGATTGATAAAACAGTCCGTTCTATTGTCAGTAAAGACTAAGCCCCTTCCATGAGCCAGGTCAATCTCAAGCAAGCGTACCAGTATTGTAACCGTACAGCTCGTGAGCATTATGAAAACTTTCCGGTAGCTTCACACTTGTTGCCACGCAAACTACGCCGCCCCATTACTGTTATTTATACATTTTCCCGTATGGCAGACGATATCGTCGATGAAGGAACGGCCAGCAAAACAGAACGTAATTTGCAACTCCAGCAGTGCCGGGATCAACTTGATGCTGCCGCACGTCATCGTCATAACACCTCAACAGATAATATTGCCCCTGTTTACATAGCGCTGGCAGACGTACTGCAACAGCATCCGGATTTATTATCACATCTTCATGATTTACTCACAGCCTTTCAAATGGACATAGATAAAGACCGCTACCAGAATTTTGCTGAAGTCATGCAGTATTGCAAACTTTCTGCAAACCCGATCGGGCGCATGCTCCTGATTCTTTATGATGCTGACACTGAAAAAAATCGCGCCTGCTCAGATGGTCTTTGCAGCGCTCTGCAATTAATTAATTTTCTTCAGGACATCCGCGCTGACTATCACATACGTAGCCGTATCTACCTGCCTGAAGATGAGTTGCAAGCCAACAGAATATCTGAACAGGACATTGCTGATTCGCCTGCTATTCCCCAATTAAAAACCCTGATGGAATTTCAGATTCAACGTGCACGTAAACTCTTGCAAGCAGGTGCGCCACTGGGCATCCAGCTAAAAGGGCGGATTGGTCTTGAACTACGTATGATTACTCTTGGTGGCTGGATTATCCTGAAAAAACTTAGAGAACAGAAAGGTGATCTGTCCCGATCACCTCGCCTGAACAATCGTGACTGGCTATGGATACTGATTCGCGCCATCAGCGCCCGTTTTACGGTATACTTGAATACCTTTACAAAAACCCCGAAGCAAAGACAAACACATGACTCCTGACCAGTATTGTCAAGAAAAAGCAGCGAAGAGTGGCTCCAGTTTTTACTACAGTTTTCTGTTTTTAACTGCAGAAAAACGTCAGGCCATTACTGCACTGTATGCATTCTGCCGTGAAGTCGATGATGTAGTAGATGAATGCAACGACCCTGCCATTGCAAAATCACAGTTGCAATGGTGGCATAATGAAACGGAGCAATTATTCAAGGGCAAGCCCACCCACCCGGTTACACGTGCATTAAACACCGCCCTGAAAACATTCAATCTGAAACAGGAACACCTGCAGGAAATCATCACCGGCATGGAAATGGATTTAGAGACAAGCCATTACCATTCATTTGAAGATCTAATGTTGTATTGCCATCGTGCTGCCGGTGTTGTCGGTTTATTGGCCGTAGAAATTTTTGGCTACGAACAAGCTGACACACTTAAATTTGCAGAAAATCTGGGTATCGCTTTTCAGTTAACCAATATTATTCGTGACATACGAGAAGATGCCCAGCGTAACCGTATTTATTTACCTGCTAATGAACTTGAACAATTTCAGGTACAACCACAAGACCTGATAGCCAACAGAACATTAGATCAGGTAAGAAATTTAATTCAGTATCAGGTTGAACGTGCGCAGGACTACTATCAACGTGCCTTTTCATTTTTACCTGCCACTGACCGATATCAGCAGCGCAGTTCATTAATTATGGCTAATATCTACCAGGCATTGCTAAAAGAGATTATTCACGATAACTACCGTGTGATAGATCACCGCATTAAACTCACGCCGCTACGTAAACTGTGGATCGCCTGGCGAACTGCCAGACAAGAAAAAAAACGACACCGCCGTGAACTACGACAATCAGCATAAGCCTGAGATCATTATTGCGGGTGCGGGTTGGTCCGGTCTTGCTGCTGCCGTCCAGCTAACTGCCCGGGGTTTTCCGGTAAAATTACTTGAAGCTGCTTCAGAAGCTGGCGGACGCGCCCGCAATATCACGATAAATAATCAGTCTCTGGATAATGGCCAGCACTTATTACTGGGTGCATATAATAATGTATTGACACTATTACAACTGTTAAACATCAATGAGTCGGACGTTTTATTGCGCCAGCCCCTGCTATTAAAGGTACACAGTCCTACAGATACGGGTATACAAATCAGGACTGCAAAACTATTCAGCCCACTCCATATTCTGTCTGGCATTATAATGGCAACCGGATTTTCCGTAAGCGAAAAAATTAAACTGCTAAGCGGCATGCTCGCATTTCGACTTCAAAAATTCACAGTCAATCCAGATACATCCGTTAAACAACTTCTGCTCAGGAACAAACAAACACCCAGAATTATTAAATTATTCTGGGAACCCATTTGTGTAGCAGCACTCAATACACAAATAGAAAAGGCTTCAGCTCATGTATTATTGCAGGTATTAAAAAAAAGTTTCACCCGCTCTCGCACAAACAGCGACATGCTACTACCACGTGTTGGCCTTGGGCAACTGATGCCAGCAACAGCACTCAACTATTTAACTCAACATGGCAGCGAGATACATTACAGAGAGCGTGTTACAAAACTGATCATCGACGAACATGGTATCCAGTCCATACTGACCCGTCAGGGATCCCACCCTTGCAAATATCTGGTTCTGGCTCTGCCTTTCAAACAAAGCCTGCGCTTAACCAACGAGCATTCAACTATTAAAAGCCAGCTTAGCCATTGCACATTTGAATACGAACCTGTTACAACACTCTACCTACAATACCCTGAACATATCAGACTGGAAAATCATATTGCCGGTACCGCTGACAGTACCGCACAATGGTTAATAGATCGTCGCGGCTGTAATCAACCCGGTCTGATTGCGGCAGTTATCAGCGCCAGTGGCTCACACCAGCTGCTCGACAAACAATTACTGAAAAATAAGGTGATCGCAGAAATCAGTCTACTCTACCCAGACTGGCCTGCTCCGCTTTCAACCTGGCTGACTCGTGAAAAACAGGCAACATTCTCTTGTGACTATAAAACCAACCATTTACGCCCGCATACACATGCCCTTGGGCAAAATATCTGGCTTGCAGGCGATTATATTGACCCCAATTTACCCGCAACACTCGAAGCCGCAGTACAAGCTGGGTTACAATGTGCGAATCAAATTATTAACCAGTTTAAGTGAACATAATTATGCCACGATACGAAGCATCACCTGATTTACTCAAAGACCGGGTTATTTTAA
>Ga0316206_1001836_pt1 | contig 16577 bp, 18 predicted proteins | sample 6monthpyrite_MG_FD_204942 | JGI IMG/M metagenome (GOLD analysis project Ga0316206, IMG submission 204942) | Microbial mat bacterial communities from mineral coupon in-situ incubated in ocean water Damariscotta River, Maine, United States -... | ecosystem: Environmental > Aquatic > Marine >... | reverse complement strand
TAAATACTTTGCGTTCCATCGAGATAATGAATCGTTAATACTACAGTACAAGAAAAATATATGGCGGCTAATACCTCAGTACACTGTTACATTGCATGGTTATTACTTTTTTAGGAACTTCAGAATCAGTCATAAAGGTAAATTAATCTTTTCTATCTGGTACAAACCAAAAGGCTTATTCTTTTGGTTAATCGACCCGACATATGATTCCATAGATGCAGAAAGTGACGACTTCTTTCTATATGTAAAAAGCATGTGGGAAAGTTGGGGCACCAAGCCATTCTCGGAGTTTTTAAATGAGTTTGCAGATGAAAACGTTTAACAATCGCTTCAAAAGGTCCGCTATCCTGATGTTAGCGTCCATACATGAAGATAAGGCCGTAATACCTGGACTAAAAAGCAGAGTGGTCGCTGAACACCACAAAGCAGCCTTTTAGAGTTTGCTAACATAGTTAAACATAATGTGTTTATTGATATGTTTTAAATTACAAAATGTAAGGCTTGACCCCATGACTACATATGACTCCGTGACTACATATACTGGGTGTCCATTTTATAGTTCTAATTATTTTCTTAAGAACTGGATATTAGTTTCGATTTTTTTATAAGTTTCCTTACTCTGTTATGTTGCATAAAAACTCTTTACAATGAAACAAAGAGCGAGATAAAAGAGAAGTATATGAAAGTACGTAGAGGACCTGATGGTGTCCACCTATTTGATAGAAAAACGGGAGCTAATATACTGCTTGATGAAGAAATACCACCTCAATCATCATGGAGTACATCACCTAGGCAAGTTTCTATCGCATTAACTAATGCATGTGATTTGGTTTGCCCTCATTGCTATGCACCAAAACAAAAAGCTGCTCTCGATTCAAAAAATGTAAAACGATGGATTTCAGAGCTTGATGAACATGGTTGTTTTGGAGTTGGTTTTGGCGGAGGAGAGCCGACTTTGCATTCTGACTTAGTTGATATTTGTAAGTTTGGTCAATCGCAGACAAATCTAGCAATAACAATGACAACGCATGGTCATCGTTTAAATGATGCATTGCTAAGTCAGCTTGCAGGGAATATAAATTTTATACGTATAAGTATGGATGGTGTTGGTTCTACCTACGAAACCATTCGCAATAGATCATTTGATAGTCTATTAAAAATTCTTAGAAATATGAGGGATGTGATTCCCTTTGGCCTCAATTATGTGATCAATAGTCAAACTATAGATGGGCTTGATGATGCTGCACAAATTGCTGAGGATGTTGGAGCTTGTGAGATACTGCTTCTCCCAGAAGAAGCAGTCGGAAAGGGCACAAAGATTGATAATGTTTCACTTGAAAATTTAATCAAATGGGTTGGAAGTTACCGAGGGTCAACTCGTTTGGCTGTCAGTTCTGGCGGGGCAGATAGCTTCCCAACAGCCAATGCATTGCTTAATGAGGTTGAATTGTCGGCATTTGCGCATATAGACGCATCGGGCAACCTCAAAAATACATCATTTGAGTGCTCTGGTGTGGCAATAGATAGTACAGGTGTAATGTCAGCGTTTCAAAGATTAAACAAAGAGTACATTGAGGAAATTGGATGAAAATATGGAAAAGCTACGGCGCGGAGCACTCTACGAATCTCGTAATGATAGGTAAATTCAAGGAAGTAAGTGAAGCAATAGAAACGAAAGAGGTTTTGAAGTTGTTATTTGATAAACTTCCTGATCTAGTTGATTTTGGTGTAAATACAGATCGATATAGTGATGAAGTTGGTAAATTGTTGTCATCAAAAAACATATACACTTTAAGCCCTCTGGAGTTAGTGCAGTTTCGATATGATATATCAGTAGAGCTTAATGGCAATGAAATACATATTTCTACTGATGAAGATGATATATCGGCAATCTTGAAAATAATGATTCACAATGGCGCAAAGGTCGAGGTGTTTTCGGCTCATGATTATCCTGAGACCGACGAAAAAGAGTAATGGATTAAAGTATGCTTGATTGGGGAAAATTTAAAAGCTTATCGGGACCAGATACCGACAATTTTGAAAAACTATGCCGAAGTATAGTTCGGCGTAGATTTGGACGTTATGGCCCATTATATGAACGTAAGAACCAACCTGGTGTGGAATATTATATACATCTAAATCAAGACAGTTCTGAGTTGGGTAGCCGCGATGACAAAGTCGGTTGGCAGTGCAAGTGGTTTGCAAGAAAAGCTAATGATGAGCTTAAAGCAAATAGCCGAACTCAAATCCTCCACTCTTTGAAAAAAACGGATGAGCACGTATCAGGTTTAACGCGCTGGATTCTATGGACTCCGTTTACTTTAGCTAAAGCTGATCAAGATTGGTTTTATTCACTTCAGTCAACACATAATTATCAATTAGAACTTTGGAGTGATAGTGATATTGAAAGTTCTCTGGATGGGTCTGCCTTGTTGCTCAAGGGGTCGTATTTCGGAGAGCTGGCACTTACGCCAGAAGTTTTAGAACAACAGCATCGTGAATCAGTTGCGCCAATAAAAGAACGATGGATTAAAGAAGTGCATCAGCAGGTTGATGCTGAAAAGGAGATACGACAATTTCTTGGTGAGTCCTCTGCTTGGAATGAGTTTGAGCATACGGGCGAGTTTTTGGCCCGGCTAGGTGAAACGATAGAACAATTTTCTAGCAGGTCAATTTATGCTGACTGGAATGGGGAGTTGAATGAATTTGCGCAGACTTGTGCTGAGTTTGCAGCTTTTTCGGAATTCTTCAAAAAAAGTATAAGCGGTGAAGACATGGAGTCGATATATGGGATGCTCGAGCATGCAGAAGGGTCTCTTGATGTTCATATCCATTATGTTCTTCGTCAGTTAAGAAAGCGAAACCTACCCCTTTCTCTTGAAATTACCAATGCACTAGCTTTTATAAATGACATCAAAAAACTACTCCATGATGTTTCAAAGAGCCTATCGCTTAGTTTTGTGGCGGTAATGGCTGATGCTGGCGGAGGTAAAACACAGATGGCGGCGGAAATTACAGCGCCTCAATCTGATCGTCCTGCGGGGATACTATTACATGGTCGCCAATTACGTCGGGGATTAACCCTAGATGATTTAGCGCAAAGAGTTTCATTTTATGGTCAGAACCTCCCAAATTTTGCTGCTTTACTTGCTGCATTAGATGCTGCTGCTTGTCGAGATAATTGCCGCTTGCCGATAGTGATTGATGGTCTTAATGAAGCTGAAGATCCGCGAGAATGGAAATCACTACTTGCTACCGTTCTTGAACAGTTACATGACTACCCTAATGTACTACTAGTATGTACTTTAAGAACAGGTGAAAGGGCGAGAGTCATTCATGGTTTCCGCAGTAACAACAACAGTAATAGCCGAGAAACTTTTGCTCAAATGGCATTGCCAGAAAATTGCATTCATCTTGAGTGTAATGGATTTAGCGATGCTACAAAAGATGCTGTCATATGCTATTTCCATCATTATAAAATAGAAGCCGATTTGTCGCAGATACCAGAAGATTTTTTCAACCACCCATTGAATTTAAGAATTTTCTGTGACGCGACAAACCGACATGCCAAACATGTGGTGAAAGTTGATCGTTTTCCTTCCTCAATTACAACATTATTTCACAGTCAAATCGAATACGCTGCTCAGCGTATTTCAGAAATGCCAAATCTAGAGACACCATATAGACCTACAGATGTTAGGAAGGCTATTTATCATCTAGGATTATTGCTTTGGGAGTCAGGTCAAAGGCATATAAGTGAAGAGCAGTTTCTTTTTTCTGCAGGCCAGCAAGGCCGCGTTTGGGATGAAAATATTGTTAACTTGTTATCTCAAGAAGGAATACTTTTTCGTGACCCTGGAGATGAGCCATATTCTTACGTGCTGACACCAATTTATGATCGTCTAGGTGGATATGTAATAGCTGATGCTTTGTTAAAACGGAACCAAAATGATGTTGATGGTAACTGGGTTAATGATCCGCCTTGTATTGATATGCTGTTTGGAAATAGAGGCATCAGTCATCAATTATCTCAAGATATAGTGCATGCATTGGTGGCGTTGCTACCAAAGAGATTATCGAAGCAGTTTTGGGAGATAGTACCAGATGACTATCGAGATAATATTCTTGAAATTTCAACATTAATAGATGCTGATGACTTCTGTGCTGAAACTGAAGATGAATATAGACAGCTACTATTAAGTTGCAAGATTGAATCAAGTACATTTTTACGGTTAAAAAGAGTACGGTCTTCTGGGAGACATCCGCTTAATGCTGATTTCTTAAATTCCGTTCTGAAAACACTTACGATGGCAGATAGAGATTTATCTTGGACTGAATTTATAAGAATGCATCATGATGATGTTTTAAAGGAGATTCAGCGTTTTGAAGAACATTGGAAGTCTGATTGTTTGAGCAGGTCAGAAGGAGATCGTCTTAAAGCTCGTTGGATTAGTTGGGTGCTCACTTCTACTTGTATGGATCTTCGTGACTATGCAACAAGGGCTCTTTATTGGTATGGGCGAGGAGCTGTAGATAAATTATATGAAATGACGATTGAGTCTTTAGAAATTAACGACCCTTATGTTAGTGAACGATTGCTTGCTGCAAGTTATGGTGTAGCAATGTTTTTCACTTGCAAGGAAGTGCTACAACCAGATGTTGAATTGTTTACAAAAAAATTGTGTGAGCGTATGTTTGATAAGTCAGCGAGTCATCCAACTACACATATATTGGCGAGGGACTATGCAAGTAAACTTGTTGAACTTGTGAATGAATCGTCTCCACAGAATGCTAACAGGGAACAGCTAGTTAATTCTACTTTTCCGTTCCCATCAATGCCAAGGCTGAGATGGGAGGTCAAAGAACAGAAATCAAGATCGGTAGGGGCTGAATCACCTTTCCGAATGGATTTTGAGAATTATACAATAGGAAGGCTTGTTCCGGAACGTGGAAATTACGATTACGATCAACCTATTTATCAAGAAGTTCGGGCGAAAATACTATGGCGCATAGAGGAACTGGGATGGAGTAGTGAAAAATTTTCCGAAATAGAGAAAAGCATTGATGCCAATGCTAGTCATTACTATGGCCGGCAAGGTCATGCTAAAACTCAGCGCTATGGTAAAAAATATTCTTGGATTGCTTATTATGAAATGGCAGGTCAATTGCTGGATGAGGGCAAGTTGCAGAACGAGGAAGGGCGATTTACTGTTGATATAGATCCAAATTTCCCCGAGCCTACTGAGGAGAAGCCTGATGATTCAACATATTATCTGGCTGTGACAAATGTAAATACAGCTCAATGGATTACCAATTCACCTTTACCGGATTTAGGTGCATTTACTACAGTAGAGACTATAGATGATGTTTCTGGCGGTTGGGTGCTGTTGAATGGACACATCGTTGAAGAATCTCAATCATTAGATCGTAGTTTTTATGCGGATGTTAAGGCTTTTTTGCTCGACATAGGTTCATCAGAAAAGTTGAGGTCGAGTTATGAAAATTTAGAGCAAGGTAGTGTTTCAAGGCCGAGTATGGAACAGACATATTACTTGTATGCTGGTGAGCTATATCAGAATTATTTATACAGCCTTGTTTCGGATGCAAAGTTTGAGATAACTGTTGGTAGTGAGATTAAGAAAATAGAGAAACCAGACATTAAATATATTAAAAATGATGATGGCACTACAACCATCTCTATATCTGATACCAAGGTTGTTAGTACAATTGAAGTGCCGAAGGTAGAATATGTTAATACTCATTTAACAGTGGCGGAGTATACGTTTGATTCTGAGAATAGTGCTATCCCTGGAGTGCATTCCACTATTCTGACTCCAATGCTATTTGATAAGCTTAACCTTGTTTTTGACCCTGCATCGCTTGAGTACTATGACTCTGATGGGAAGCTTGCTGCAAAAAATATTGCAACCAAAGGAGTTTCTGATAGTAACAGCCGTTCTCTTTTCTATATTCGAAAAGGTTTGTTGATGGATCTACTTGCAAGTGAGGATTTAAAGCTTGTTTGGTGTGTAAGCGGCGAACGAAGACTTGTCAGAATGGAGGATTTTCACTCTCGGGGTGATGATAGGGTCTTGTACTCTGACTTTAGCTTTTGCCAATTTTTTGATACCGTGCATTAAAATACCCAAAAAATGATTTATGAATATTTGGGACAGAGTGAAAAATTAGTTTTATTTGAATTAAGATATCGGAGTTTTTCAAGATAGTTGTCGCCTAAATTATTAAGCTGCTTGTTTTTTCATTTCAGGATACAGTTCGAGATCTTGGGACACAATACTTAATTCGTAAAATTAAGTATTGTGTCCCCGTAATTCGAAGGTTAATGACTGCTGTGGCCAAAAGCTGACTTAAAGAGATACATAAAGGTTAAGTAGCGAATGACCGGTTGAGGTCACCAGACGTAGCAGGCATATATAGCATTATTATATAGATACAAATATAAACAACGGAAAGTATTAAAATTAATGATAACAACAAAACTAAACAATGATGTGAAAAACTTGTGCTTTTATCAGGTTTTTCTACAGCCTCGTTATGGCTCAAGGGAAGCATGAAAGTATCGGGCACTGAAATAGAGATAGTTACTAATCCGGATGGTCAAACGGCTGCTCCGATACATGGTGAGTTAGATGACCAAGCAAACTCGCTCATTGTCAAAGGTAAGTGGAATAGAGAACTTGTTGATTTTATGCGAGAAAAGAAGATTAAAGGGTTATATCTCAATTATGCAAAAGGGTTTAAGTGCGATAACTTTGACTTTTTACTCGATCTAAAAGAACTTGAGTTACTTAATATTATCTACACACCTGTAGATACGCTGACACAAATAGAGACCTTAGAAAATCTTAGATCTCTCAGTATATCCTGTCATTGGAAAGACAAGCTAGACCTTAGCAGTCTTCAACATCTTGGGCGATGTTTTATTGGCTATGGTAAGGGTGCAGAATCCATTTTTGAATGTAGCTCTCTTCTCTATTTGTATATTGACGAATTTAAGCTGAAAAGCTTTCACAATCTCAAGAATCTTACCAATATCGAATATCTAACAATTGGCAATTCCAGTTTTAATGAGCCTGAACTAATTAGCGATCTTAGTAATCTTCGAAAATTGGTACTCTTAAACTGTCGTAAACTTGAGCATATTGGTGGCTTTGGTAAACTAAGAAATCTAGAGTGGCTAACAATAGATGGTTCTAAGAAACTAAACACGGTTGAAGAACTGTCGTCACTAAAACAGCTTAAAGTATTGCAGCTATCAAATTGCAAAGAGATTGAAACTTTGTCAGTGGTTAGATCCCTCACGGAACTTAAAGCGCTTTCGTTTTTTGGTGACACTGTTATCACCGACGGTGATCTTAGCTTTTTAGAGGCTTTCAAATCCCTCTCAATGGTGGGCTTTTCTGGAAGGCGTCACTATACTCACAAGCCTACCAGGTCGTGGAGTTGGAATAATTATAATAGTGAGGCGGCTGCAATTGTACGCAAGTGAAGCCATAACAAGCGCGTAATGTCTGCTTTCTGATGTTCTTACCTAGTCACGACCGTCGGCTTATGATTGTAAACTGTCTCTAGTTAAAACTAACTGAAGGACTGCTTCAAGGGGTTCAGATATTTAATAAAACGGGTTGATAGACAACCAATCTATTACAAACAAAAAATTCTATTACGTCAGGCTAAGCGCTAACTTTCACACCCATTTTCCCCAAAAGGTAACTAATGAACTATCCCTATATCGCTTCCCATGTTTTGGGCAGTCCGTTAATGCTCGCCCGGCATAAACTCAATACCATACTCTCAGTATTAGCTCCGCGTCTGGATCATGATGGAATTGTGTTGGATGGTGAGTATTTACCAAAAGGCATCTCTCATGCAGCCGGGCATACCAACCTATTTGAAAAGCAAACAGGCATAGCCGTTATATCGATACATGGCTCACTTGTACATCGAAGTATGGGGCTTGAGCCGCTATCAGGTCTTACTTCCTATGCAAAGATTGAAGAACAATTTATTGCGGCCCTTGAAAGTGATGCCAGTGAGGTTGTACTGGATATAGATTCCCCTGGTGGTGAAGTTAATGGTGTATTTGATTTAGCGGATCGTATCTATGAAGCGCGTAATATAAAACCCATCACCGCACTCATTAATGAGTCGGGGTTTTCGGGTGCCTATGCACTTGCATCTGCGGCCCATAAAATTATTGTGCCACGCACCGCCGGTGTTGGCAGTATTGGTGTGATAGCCGCGCACATTGATCAGTCAGAAAAAGATAAGCAAAACGGATTAAATGTAACGACGGTATTTGCAGGTGAGCGAAAAAATGATCTCAATCCCCATGAACCATTGGATGATGAGGCACTTGTTCAGTTACAACAACAGGTCAATGAAACCTACGATTTATTTATTGACACGGTGGCGCGTAACCGGGGTTTAAGCACAGCGGTTATTAGAAACACACAGGCCGGACTTTTTTTCGGACAACATGCGGTTAAAGCGGGCTTAGCCGATACCGTTTCATCCATTCACCATGCCATTTCATCCATCACACATGAGGTAACGACTATGACACATAAGGCCAGCAAGCCTGAAACCGAAATTTCAACTGAAACACAACCAGTAAAACCGGAAGTGTCCATTGAAACAAAGCTAGAAAAACCCCTTGATCTAAACGCACTTCGTCAACAGGTTGAGCAGGAACTGACACCCAAACTAACTGAAACGCTCAGCCATAACATTTTGCAAGCAGAACGCATGCGCATAACCGCAGTAATGCAAGCCTGTGCCACCATGAACAAACAACACATGGCCCTACAATATATTGAAGAAGGACTCAGCGTGGAAGAAGCCAGTCATAAAATTTTAAATGCGATGGCAGCCGATTCTGATCACGCACACATAACATCAACTGTGACGCCCTTTCAAAGTGGTGAGCAAGAAAATCCACTGGTGCGAGATGCACAAAGACGAGCGGAAAGTTCAATCGCCTAAACCTGACAACCTAAAAAAATTAATCAATAAAAAACTCGCTTTATAGCGAGTTTTTTATTGCCTGTAGAAAATTACTGGAGAATATTATGTCCACCGTCCTGGCAGAACCCATTAACTTGGGAGATGTACTTTTATATGAAGAAGAAAACTTTTATTACAGCCGTGATGAAATCACCATTGCGGCCCCAGAGGTTATCGCCATTGGCCAGGTATTGGGTCAAATCATTGAATCCGGTGAATATGCCGCATTAGATTCTGCCGCGACGGATGGTTCTGAGAATGCAGCGGCCATCGCCGTGCGTAATATCAATGCTGCCCTCAGCGCAGTTGAAACCGTCGGCATTACACGCCACGCAATTGTAAAAGCCGATGGCCTTGTCTGGCCCGTTGAGATGACAACGCAAGCGCATGAACTGGCCATAGCGCAACTCAAAGCCAACGGCATTTTAGTTCGTCGTTAAACATACATTCCCTCTTTTTATTTTTACTGCTTATTCCATAGGACCTACACCATGATACAAAACCCGTTTAACAATCCTGCTTTTGAAATGGCAGAACTGACCAAAGCCATTAATCTGTTGCCTAATAATTACGGCCGATTAAGAGAAATGAAGATCATGCCGGTAAAGGGTGTGAGATCACGCACCGTCATTGTTGAAATGAAAAATGGTATTTTGACATTATTGCCGACAAAACCCGTCGGCTCACCGGGTACGGTTCATAAAATGGCAAAACGCAATGTGCGCTCCTTTGTTGTGCCCCATATTCCCCATGATGCCGATATATTACCGGAAGAATACGACGGCCTTCGCTCGTTTGGTTCAGAAGATGACATGGTGGCCTTGTCACAGTTAATGAATGACAAGTTGCAAAGTATGCGGGTTAATCATGGCATCACGCTTGAGCACTTGCGCATGGGTGCATTAAAAGGCGAGATACTCGATTCGGATGGTTCGGTCATTTATAACCTCTATGATGAATTTAATATCACCCCGTTTGATGTCGACTTTGAATTAAGTGATGTTGATACGGATGTTAAACAAAAATGCATCGATCTATTGCGCCATATGGAAGACAATTTGCTCGGTGAAGCCATGCGGGGTGTACACGTTCTCGTGTCGCAGGAGTTTTTTGATGCTTTGGTGGACCATCCAAAAGTACGTGAAGCGTATGAGCGTTGGCGCGATGGTGAGTTACTGCGCACTGATATGCGAGAAGGGTTTAATTTTGCAGGTGTCACATTTGAAGAGTACCGGGGGCGCTCGTTAGACATTGAAGGCAATACCCGGCGATTTATCGCAGCAAGCGAAGGACATGCCTTTCCAATGGGGACATTAAATACATTCGAGACCCTGGTCGCACCTGCAGACTTTATTGAAACGACCAATACCATTGGGCAATTGCTCTATGCAAAACAGGAAGAACGTAAATTCGGGCGAGGGATTGATATACATACCCAGTCCAATCCATTGCCGATTTGCTATCGCCCGGCGGTGTTGGTGAAGGTTTTGACAAGTTAACCCCGCTCAAAATGACCTTGCAATAAACAGTCCTGAAACGCATTTTCAAAATATTTTTTATTAAAAACAATGATGTGTTTCAGGGGTGTTTTTTTGGTTTATTTATTTAAAAGAACAAGTCAAAAATAAGGCTTAAATGACTGGATAGTGTTTGTTTTCCAAGCGATATTAGGGGCACGTTAAAAATAAGAAGAAACAAAAAAAGGAAACAAACCATGTCAGAAGAAAACGAAATTAACTACCATTATGTCAGGCGCGAAGCGAAAATATACCACGAAGAAACCGGGTTGAATTTTGATGTTAAGCGCGTGTTTTTAATTGCTCAGACCGATGATGATCACTTTGAGATTGGCTTTACCTTTTATCGTCGAGCCAATCAATGGCAGCGCGAGTTGCGGGTTGATTCAGATGTTTATGTGCAGCTTGTGCCCTTTCTGGAGTTGATGCAATCGTTAAGCAATCATGAAATAAATAAGTGTTTTAATCATCCAGATAAGTTTTGTGATTTTATCTCTGATGTTTTTCAGATTAACGAGCTTTATTAATTTTATATATTTTAAATTTCATTAATAAAAAGGCGCATCAAGCGCCTTTTTTTGTGGGCAGTAAAAATGTTCGATGATGATCTGGCCCTTGCCAACGATGATTTCTTTGTGCATTTTGCTATTCCAATACAGATCCATCCCTACAACCAACCGCCGCGTACCATTGAAGCCGTCTTTGATGATGATTTTGTCAGCATTGGTAATGACGCCATCATCGCCTCTTCATCCCCGCAAATCACCTGCAAAACACAGGACACATTAGATTTGAAAATGGACGATGAAGTGATCATCAAAAACAAAGTTTATCAGGTGCGTGAAATTCAACCCGATGCAACAGGACTAACGGTATTTTATTGTTATGAGTCATCTACGATTACAAATCCGTAAGCATGTGACAACACTGCTGCGTGAGAACATTCAAAACGTGCAGGTATTCAGTTCACGGTTGCGGGCATTAACCAATGAAAATCTCCCAGCTATTTTAATCTACACCCGCTCGGAATCCACAGAAAAGTTCGCTGAAGCGCCACGTGAGTTAGATCGTAATCTGGAACTGCTGGTGGAAATTAAAGTTGAGGGGCTGTACGACTGTGATGATGTGGTGGATCGCTTTGCGGATCGTGTTGAAGATTTAGTTCACCAGGATGATAGTTTCGGTGCGCTGGTCAATGATGTTCTGTTATCCAATACGGATATTGAGTTTTTTAATGAAGGCGCAAAACCGTTTTGTCTCGCACGGCTCACCTTTGATGTTCAGTACTTTACGTTTACCAACCTGACTAACGAGCCCAATGACTTAAGTCTTGTTGAATTTGATCTCGACAGTAATAACGATCAGGTCACTGATATAACAACGCGCATTAATTTTTAAATCTTACTCGTACGTTTATGACACTTTCACGGTATTTTCTGGAGAACACGATGTTTATTAAAACCCCCAAAGGCAAACGCTGCCCGTTTCCCGATGGCATTGTTGTAACTGAAAACCCACTGGATGTCCCCAACAGTGTATTTCTGCGCCGGCGTTTAAAAGATGGCAGCGTAATGCTCACAACCAAAACACAATCACCTGAACCTGTGCTGATTGAAAAAGACATCACCGAAAAAAACAGTCTTAAAACCCGTAAAAAAAATGCAATCGGAGAAACATAAATGGCCATTAGCTTTGAGTTAATCCCCAACAACCTGCGGGTGCCCGGACTTTACGGTGAATTTAATAACAGTTTTGCAGTCACGGGTTTGGTTAAACAGCCGTATAAAATATTACTGATCGGGCAAGGGCTTCAAACGGGCAGCGTAGAACCCCTAACGCCGGTGCAGGTGAGCAGTGCCGATCAGGCGGCTGAGTTCTTTGGGGCCAGGTCAATGATCACCGCCATGGTAAAAGCCTTTCGGGATAATGATCCACTGAGTGAGTTGGTGGTGATTGCCCTTGATGATAATGGGGGTGGTGAAGATGAAGTGCCCAGTGGCATTCCAGCAACAGGCGAGATAACAATAACAGGTAATGCCACACAGGCCGGAATAATTTATCTCTACATCGCTGGCACACGAATACCGGTTGTGGTGAGTGCGGGAATGAGCGCAACACAAGTGGTCAGCGCTATGGTGACGGTGATTAACCGAAATGATTTGCCGGTGAATGCCCTCGCGCGTGCTAACACGGTTGAATTAATCTCGAACCACAGCGGTGAAGCCGCAAACGGTTTAGATGTGCGGGTGAACTATCACACTGGTGAGCAAATCCCCGCGGGATTAAGTTTGGATATTATTCCCTTGTCCGGGGGCGCAGGTAATCCGGATCTTGCGGATGCGTTGAGTGCGATTGGGGATACATGGTACAACCTGATTATTAACCCCTTTACCGACGCGGCAAACTTATCGGTAATCGAACAGGAACTGGCCTCACGCTTTGAGCCGATACGCGCCATTGATGGGGTGGCGATCAGTGCGGTGGCGGGTAATTTTTCAGCCCTATCGACTATAGGCGATAGCCGTAACTCACCCCATGTCTGTTTGTTTGAATCTCACGCCTATCCAAAAGCGCCTTATGTGCGGGCAGCCATGATTGCCGGCATTATTTCACGCGCTGCACAAAATGATCCAGCCCGTCCGTTTCAAACCCTGGTATTAAAAGGCGACATGCCACCGCTTGAAACAGATCGTTTAACCTTTGGGGAGCGCAACCTATTATTGTTTGATGGCATTGCCACCAGTGTCACCGATGCGGGTAATGCGGTGCGACTTGAACGTGCGATTACCACCTATAAAACCAATGCCTTCGGCTCCCCTGATCCGAGTTACCTCGATGTAAATACCTTACTCACCTTATCGTATTTACGCTTTACGATGCGCGCACGTATTGCGCAAAAATATGCACGGCATAAACTTGCAAAAGACGGCACCCGGTTTGGGCCGGGACAGGCCATCGTTACCCCTAAAATCATGCGTGCAGAACTCATTGCCCTGTTCGGTGATTGGGAGCGCATTGGGTTGGTGGAAGATCTCGATCAATTCAAACGGGATTTAATCGTTGAAATAAACCAGAACGATCCCAATCGACTGGATGTTATTTTGCCACCGAATTTAGTTAACCAGCTACGTATCTTAGCGGTGCGCATCGACTTTAGACTGTAATTTTTAAATCAGATTAATCATTCCATTTTTGTTCATTTAAACATTCAATATTAAAAAAGAGGTGAACGATGTCCAATCGTCTCGCGGGAATATTGTTCCTGAAAATCGATGGTGAAATGTATCAGGTGAAGGGTGGGTTTACCTATAACCTGGGTATCCCCACACGGGAATTTATTCCCGGCTCCGAAGGGTTTAAAGAAACCGAGCAAGCCGCGTTTATTGAAGGGGAGATTACCGATCACCCCGAGCTGGATTTAAAACGACTGGTCACCCTCGATGGTGTCACGGCTACCCTGGAGTTAGCCAATGGAAAAGTGTTCCTGTTAAGAAATGCCTGGTATGCCGGGGACGGAAATGTCTCCAGTGAAGAGGCCAATATAACCGTTAAATTTGAAGCCGCTAATGGTGAGGAAATTCGATAATGGCAAAAAATAAAGTGAAGAGCATACCCTTAAGTGAGCCGGTTGAGCAGGGGGCTGAAATCATTTCTGTACTGGAAATAAAACCGCCTAAAGCGAAACACCTGCGCAGTATGCCATTGGAACCTAATACAGGTGACCTGTTGGATTTAGCCGCAAAACTCGCAGGCCAACCGCCCTCGGTGATTGATGAGTTGGGTATGAGCGATATGACCGAGGTGTTAACCGTTGTTGGAAATTTTATCGACGCTGGCCAGTAGACTGGCGGCAGGCGATAGGATTGTTTGCTTATCACTTTCATATTCAGCCACCCCATTGCTGGGACATGGAGGTTGAGGATGTTCAGTTCTGGGTGGAAAGATTAAAAGAGATTTCTAAGTTGTAGTACATCTAATCTAATCGGTTCTTAACTTTGTTTACGATGGGGGACACGTTTTAATTTTTTAATAACGTCGGTGGTCAGTGGTTGCGCATCAGGGTCTGCTTTTGCTCTGCGTAGCGCTTCTTCATCACTCATTGCACGAACAAAACTAACATTAGGTACCGGTTTTGTTGGTGCTCCAGCAATATGCATTTTATGTGTTTTTTTACCCATTTTTCAGGTGCTCATTATTATCACGGTTTGGGCGTCTTATTTTAAGATGTTTAATGTCCTCTTCAGTGAGTGGTTGTGCATCGGGATCAGATTTTGCCGCATTTTCAATCTGCTCCTCAGTCAACGCATCCGCTTCAGAGTAGTCGATATTGCTATCATCAAACGGTGCATCCGGCGTGTGTTCCCGTGTCATTGTTTTTCCCATGTCATTCACCATTGGCTGTCGTACAGTCGGCATTCCTGTTTCGTTGCCTTACGTACTGAAATTAGTCGAGTTGTATAGTGTCCTTTCATAGTATAGACAACATACAATATTTGCGTTTTATGATCTCGCCCTATCGAGATATAACGCTCTTCTTTATAGACCTCACGTGTATCTTGAAAGTCGATACATTGAGGGTCATCAAATACCGTGATACCGGCCTCTAAAGGCAATTTGTGCTTGTTTTTGTTGATTTTGTCTTTTTCGTCATCCCATTCGAAATTCATTGTGCGCTCATTCGTGTTTGGCTGTTTTGTATATACCCATTTTACATCAATTCCGGGGGGAACGGCTAAGAGAAATAGTAAAACTTCGTCAATAGCCTAAAGGGTAATATCTATGGCAAAACGCCCCGTCCTATCAGTTGTGGTCTCCGCAATTGACAGGATCACTGCGCCGATGCAAAAGATCAATCGCAGCATCCAAAAACTCTCCCGTCCCATTCGTATCGTTAATCGCTCCCTTAGAAATCTTAACAAAGCCGCCGGTTTAGGTAAATTCATTCGCTCCCTTAAAAGCGCTCGTACCCACGCGGGTAATATGGCCAGCAGTATTGGCGGGGTGCTTAAAAAACTTGGGCTGATAACCGGGGTTGCCGCCGGCGCAGGCATTGCACTGATCAATAGCTTTGCTACCGCCGGGGATAAAATTGATAAAACCGCACGGCGATTAGGATTTGGTAGCCAGGCATTACAGGAATGGCAGCATGTTGCTGAACTCAATGGTGTCTCTCAGGATCTATTTAATAATTCGCTATCGGCGTTTGGTAAACGATTAGGGGAGGCCAAAGCGGGCACCGGTGGACTGACAACGCTGCTTAAAAAAGTCTCGCCTGCGTTATTAGAGCAACTCAAAAGCGCTAACTCGGTTGAAGCCGCTTTTAATCTTTATATTAATGCTGTCGGTAAAATCACAGATGAATCTAAAAAAGCCGCATTAACTTCAGCGGCCTTTTCACGCGCCGGTTTACCCCTCACCAATATTATGAACGCCGGTGCAAAAGCCATTGCCCATCAACGTGAAGAAAAACGTCGCTTAGGGTTGATTGATAAAGCCGGAATTAAATCCGCAGCAGATTATAAAGATCAAATGTTTCAGTTAAGTGAAGCGTTTGCCGGTGTGCGTAATGTGATAGTGAGTAAAGTGCTGCCCGTGTTTAATGTGTTAATTGGTCGCCTGACCAGTCTCATTGTCAAGATACGCCCCCAAATAGAACAATGGGCAAAAGGCTTTGCACAAAATTTACCACAACGCTTACAAAAAATATGGCAAGGCTTTAAGCAAATGCTCGATGCCATAAAACCCCTCATTACCTTTGGGCGTTGGTTAAGCCAAAACGTCGGGCTGATGAATGCGGTGCTCGGCGCACTCGCTGTGATTGTTGGTGGTTCACTGGTCAGTGCATTATGGTCAGCGGTGTTAGTGATCAAAGCATTAGGGGTAGCCATTCTTGCGACGCCCGTGGGCTGGATACTGGCCGCGATTGTTGCCATAGCCGCTGCGGTGTTTTTAATTATTAAAAACTGGGAACCGATTAAAACTTTTTTTATAAAACTTTGGGATGGCATAACCGATACCTTCTTTAGCAGTGTG
>Ga0316206_1001835_pt1 | contig 16585 bp, 17 predicted proteins | sample 6monthpyrite_MG_FD_204942 | JGI IMG/M metagenome (GOLD analysis project Ga0316206, IMG submission 204942) | Microbial mat bacterial communities from mineral coupon in-situ incubated in ocean water Damariscotta River, Maine, United States -... | ecosystem: Environmental > Aquatic > Marine >... | reverse complement strand
AGGCTGGGTTTACAGAAGACGAAATGTCAGATTTAAAATCTTTAGAAGTGAGTAGAAATAACTGATGAAAAAGTTTATTCAAAATTGTTTGTTGATGATATTAACCGGTTCCGGTCTTGCTATGGCATCGACTGATGAAGCTACCATTGTTCAATTCTCCGAGAGAGAAGAAGGTATTGGAGCATATCCTGTCAGGTATATAATCGCAAAAAATATGTTAAGAATTGATGATGACAATGACGCGAGTGATTATGTACTTTATGACGATAAGAAACGCATTATTTATAGCGTGAATCATGGTGATCAAACTATTCTTGTAATAAATCATAATGACTGGAAATTACCAGCGTTTGATTTTCAACGAAATGTTACCTGGAAAGCTTTAGAAAGTGCGCCTGCGATTAACGATAAAAAGGTTTTTTCATACTGGCTCTCTGCTGGCAAAACTATATGTTCTGAAGCGCAAGTGGTTGAAGGGTTTTTATCAAATGAATCGGCATTGTTAAAACGCTATAAACAAACATTATCTGGAGAGCAGGTGACTTCGCTGGTAGCTACACCAGAAGACATGAGAACTCCCTGCTTACTGGTTGATCAGGTTTATAATATGGGTAGTGTTTATGATAAAGGATTTCCTATACAGCAATGGCATGTGAATGGTTTGCAGAGAATCATGCTGTCGTATAAAAAGGCAGAGAAAGTATCGTCCAAATTGTTTGATTTACCAACTGATTATAAAAGCTACTCAATAGGTGATAATCTGAGATTTGGTAATGGAGACAGTATGCCACCGGCTAATGGAAACTCTCCAGCTCATAGTCAAAGCCACTAGTGTTTTGATAAGGTTTTATTGATAACACGCTGCCGCGTTCATGCCAGTCACCGAGAACAATTCTTGTGGCTGTCTGACCACCGAGATTATATTCATGTATGTCTGGGCGATGGGTATGCCCGTGAATTAGCCAGTTAGTATTTTGAGTTTTAAAAGTTTCATTCACAGCAGACTGATTTACATCCATGATGTCTTCACTTTTAAGTGAGGTTTCAGCTTTGCTGGTTGCCCTTAATGATCTAACGATATCTTTTCTTTCCGTAATTGTCTTAGCGGTAAATTCCTTTTTCCATTGTTCTGTGCGAACAGTCTTTTTGAACTCCTGATAGCTAACATCATCGGTACAAAGGCTGTCACCATGCATCAGAATGATATCCGTATTATTTATATTTAATTTTGTAGGGTCAGGGATAATCTGACTGTGCGTGCGTTTTTCAAAATCAGTATGAACTAAAAAGTCACGGTTACCATGCATAAAATAAACAGGTACGCCGTGAGCATTCAGCATATCGAAAGCTGTGAAAACATCATCCAGTCCTTCTGCAGGATCATCGTCACCAAGCCAGTACTCAAAGAAGTCCCCGAGAATGTAAACGGCTTGTGCGTGAATAGCCCGCTGATTAATAAACTCTGAAAATAGTTTAATAATAGCGGGTCTGTCTGCAGTCAGATGAAGGTCTGAAATAAAAAGTATTTCAGAAACCTGAGAAGCTTCCTTATTCAATAATAGAAGCTTTGCTGATTATGATTGCGTCAACTGGTACGTCGCTGTGTCCAGCTTTAACGGTTGTAGGGACGCTAATAATTTTATCAGCAACGTCCATACCTTCAATCACTTTACCGAAAACACAATAACCCCAGCCCTGATCGGTAGGTGCTGTATGGTTTAGAAAAGTGTTGTCTTTAGCATTAATAAAAAACTGAGCAGTAGCTGAATCAGGAACCATAGTTCTGGCCATTGCAACGGTACCACGGTCATTACTTAAGCCGTTATCAGCCTCAATTTTGATGCAGTCTCTGGTTTCTTTTTGTGACATATCTTCCAGCATTCCACCACCTTGAACCATGAAATTTGGAATCACGCGGTGAAAAATAGTATCAGTGAAAAAGTCATCTTTAACGTAAGTCAGAAAGTTTTCAACAGTAATTGGTGCTTTATCTGGGTATAGCTCGAGTACAATATCGCCTAGTGAGGTTTCAAACTTGACTTTGGTATTTTCAGACATGACAGGAATCCTGTGTAATTAATAGTTTCAGGCCCAGTTCTGGGCACAGATTTGAATTGATGAAATAGATAAAACTATTCAAAACAAAACGTGATTTTAGCAATTTTTTAAACATTATGTATTAAATATTGCGTTATTATTAGGATAATATTCCGGCTTTAGAGGTAGTCATGTCAAAATTAGCAATAATAGGTGGAACCGGTCTGGCTCATCTGAGTGAGCTGAAGATTGTTAACAAACAAATGGTAAATACACCTTATGGACCAGCTTCTGCGCCTCTGATTACGGGAGAACTATGTAGTGAATCAGTCATCTTTATTGCCCGGCATGGACATGGTCATACTATCCCGCCGCACAAGATAAACTATCAGGCAAATATCTGGGCATTAAAATCGCTGGGTGTGGAACAAATTATTGCAGTAGCAGCCGTTGGTGGAATAACAGAAAAGATGTCACCAAAAACCATTGTCATACCAGACCAGCTTATTGATTACACTTACGGCAGAGAACATACCTTTTTTAGTGATGATTTCAACCCTGACCGTCATGTTGATTTTACAAACCCATATAACAATCGTCTGCGCAGGGCAATGCTGTCTATCGCTGGTGAAAGTACTTTTAACATTGTTGATGGTGGAACCTATGGTGCAACACAAGGACCTCGATTAGAAACAGCGGCAGAGATCAATAAACTGGAACGTGACGGCTGTGACATTGTTGGCATGACAGGTATGCCTGAAGCTGTTTTATCGAGAGAACTGGAGATGCAGTATGCAACCTGTGCTGTCGTCGCCAACTGGGGAGCAGGGCGCTGCAGTAATGAAATAACAATGACAGAGATCGAAACTAATTTGATTGATGGTATGAAAAATGTCAGAACATTGATTGAAAAAACACTGCCACTGGTATTATCGGATAAATGTTAATTAAATAGTAGAGTTGCTGCTATTTATATTTTACCCGACAGGGCTTTTGCAGTTTTTATATATTTGCCTCGAGAAAATAATAGTTGAAGTCTGCTGCCGCCAGTTTGCCTCCAGAGTAAGGCTGCCCGTATTCCTGCCAGCAATAGTGCTCGAATTTTATCAGCGTTGGCATTATTTGATAAATAAGCCTGTTCTCCTTCGACGATAATTTTTGGCTGAATGGTACTGACAGTTGTTTTATAGACTTCAGCAATTTTTGAAATCGTGTTTGTATGTGACAGGTCAAAGTAATCAAGCTGTGATTTTATTTTTTCGAGTTGTGAGCTAATCTCTTCCAGCATGCCATCATTTTTCTCCAGTTTTCTTTGTAAATGAATAAGCGTGATGACATATCTGGTTACATCGGTATTTCTGCTGCTTTTATTATCCAGCTGATTTCCTAAAGTCCGTAAACCCTGAATGATGCCGGGTACATTGCCGTAGACAGAAATAACATCAGGTGTATCAAATTGTAATAAACTTTCTATACTTGCTTCAACAGCCGCCTGGTTTGTTTTGCCGTGCCAGGCAATATCTTTAACCAGTTCGGCAGCCTGAAAAATGCCGGCTAAAGCGATCGTTTTATCTTCTTGTGAGTAGGGCATAGTTAATTTATTTCGTTATACATGTTATCAATGATACCACCACCAAGGCACTCATCATCCTTATAAAAAACGATAGATTGTCCTGGGGTGATCGCTCGTTGCGGTTCATCAAAAACGACTTTACAGTGATCACTGGAGATTTGAACGACAGTACAACTTTGATCTGGCTGGCGATATCGAACCTTAGCTTTAAGTTGTGATCTTGCTTCAGGTGCTGTGTCTGTCCAGTCTAATTGCGATGCTTCAAGAACGTTGTGATAGAGTAAATCGTTTTCCTGTCCTTGTGCTGCAATTAGAATATTATTTTCCAGATCTTTGGCAACGCTAAACCAGGGTTCTTCAGCCTGATTTTTCAGACCGCCTATGCCAAGACCTTTTCGTTGTCCTAATGTGTAGTACATCAGGCCATGATGTTTACCAATGCAGTTACCATCCGGATCATGGATTTCACCGGGTTGAGCGGGTAAATACCTTTCTAGAAAATCTTTAAATTTTCGTTCGCCGATAAAGCAAATGCCAGTACTGTCTTTTTTGTCATATGTGATAAGACCTGCATCATCGGCCATTTTTCTGACGACAGGTTTTTCAAGTTCACCAATGGGGAACAGTGCTTTTTCAAGTTGTTGCTGTCCCAGGGTGTAGAGGAAGTAACTTTGATCTTTATTATGATCAAGGCCTTTTAATAAGTGTGATTTATTGTCGGAGGTCGAACGTCGTGCGTAATGTCCTGTTGCGATATAGTCAGCACCAAGTTCCATGGCATAATCTAAAAAGGCTTTAAATTTAATTTCTTTGTTACACAGGATATCCGGGTTTGGTGTTCTGCCGGCTTTGTATTCATCAAGAAAGTTTTTAAACACGCGATCCCAGTATTGATCGGAGAAATTTACACTGTGAAGTTTTATTCCTAATTTATCACAGACAGACTGGGCGTCTGCCAGGTCTTCAGCTGCCGCGCAATAATCATCTTCATCATCGTCTTCCCAGTTTTTCATGAAAAGCCCTTCGACATGATGACCCTGTTGAATAAGCAATAAGGCTGCTACCGATGAATCAACACCGCCAGACATACCAACAATTATTTTCTTTTTCTCCAAGATTTTTATTCCAGATCTTTTAATAAATCAAGTGGGTAACGGTTGCCCTGCCGGTAGTCATTAATGCAAGTTAAAACAAGAGGGCTTCTGAGCTGATTGTTACGTTCGATAATCTCTTCGTAACTCAGCCAGTGGTTTCCGATAATATCGGTATCAAGTGCCTGGTTTTCAAGCGTAGCTGTAATTTTTCCAGCAAAACACAGGCGAATATAAGTACGGTCTTTTTCAGTTAAGACCCAACGATATAGTCCTGTCAGATATTCAGGTTGAAATATATTAGCTGTCTCTTCCTCAGTTTCCCGAATAACGGCATTTAAAAAACTTTCATCAGGTTCAAGATGACCAGCAGGCTGATTCAACACTTTCTTACCGTCAACTAATTCTTCTACCAGTAAAAATTTGTGATTTTTTTCAATGATAGCGGCAACGGTTACATGAGGTTTCCAGGTCATAGTCAGGCCTTATCGGAATCAGTGTAACGTCTTTTTTCCTGTAATTTTTTCACAACAGACCAGCGCCATAACAGCCGAATAGTGACATAACCCAACACTGAAAATAATGTGCCAAGGAAGAAACAACCAAACAGAAAAGGCTGCCAAATAGCTAGCATGCCAGTTGTTAACCATTCAGTTGTTGGCTCAAAATTAAAAGCCACTTCTGGTGTCTGTAATACCCATGCACCAACTTTATACGCGAAATAGAACATGGGAGGCATGGTCAAAGGGTTGCTAATCCAGACCAATACAACGGAAAGTGGCAGATTACTTTTGACAATTATTGCCACGCCGGCAGCAAGCGCCATTTGAAAGGGTACCGGCATCATCATAAAAAACAGACCGACAGCAAAAGCTTTGGCGACAGATCGGCGATTGAAATGCCATAGATTTGGGTCATGTAGCAGCGTACCAAACATCTGTAGTGATTTGTGGTCCCTGATGGTATGGGGGGCTGGCATGAGCTTCTTTAAAAAACGCTTTGGCATGACTTAAATTCTATATGAAAAGGTGAATTATCACCTGTAGAGCATTATGATTGCAATCAGATAACAAGGATGTTTCATGATCGTCAATTCTATTCCGGTTTTAGCGATTTTATTTCTGCTGGGCGTCATCAGCTTGCAACTGCAGGCGGTGCTACCGTCAGCTTATTGGGCGCTATTACTAATACCTGTGCTGGTATCTGCTTTTGTCTTTAAAAAGACGCTTTGGCTGGCATTTTTCTGTATTGGGTTTTTCTGGTCCTGTTTATTCGGCTGGGCTTATTTGCAAGCGGTCCCTGATGTTTCCATTGCTGGAAAAGACATCAAGATAAGCGGAATTGTGGCAAGTTTGCCGGTAAAGCGTGAAAAGTCGACTAAATTCCGTTTTGATATTGATGAGTTTGATTTGCCTGAGTATTCAGGTGACGTGCCTAAAAGCATCCGCTTAAGCTGGTATTACCCGACCTCTGAGATAAAAGCAGGCGAACGATGGCAGTTTGTGGTCAGATTAAAACCGCCCAATGGTTTTCAGAATCCCGGTGGATTCGATTATGAGGCCTGGTTGTATCAGCAAGGTATTCATGCGACAGGTTACGTCAGAAAAAGCCCTGCGAACAAAAGGCTTGTGTCCCCAGGTTGGCGTTCAATAGTTAATCAGCTACGTTCTTCAATTCGTGATCATATTAATGCAAGCACGAGCCCCAACCTTGCGGCACTATTAAATGCACTGGCAATTGGCTACAGAGGGGATATAAGCTCAGCATCCTGGCAGGTGTTTATAAAAACGGGCACTAATCATTTAATCGCTATATCTGGCTTACATATTGGTCTGGTTGCGGGCTTTAGCTGGTTTTTATTACGACTGTTATCGCGAATCAGGCTTTTAGGTAGACACTTAAATCAGCGTAGACTTTTAATGATTAGCTTTAGTGTCGCTATCATTTACGCGGCAATGGCAAATTTTACGATCCCGACTCAAAGAGCATTAATCATGCTTGCAGTGGTCTATCTTGGTGTCTTTTTTAATCGTCAAATAACGGTGTCTCAAACCTTATCAATCGCTTTGATTGCGGTCTTACTTTATTCGCCGACATCGGTATTGTCGGCCGGGTTCTGGTTATCATTTTTAGCGGTTGCAGCAATCAGTTATAGTTTGAGGGGCAGGTTGTCTGGAAGAAACAGGATGGTGATGTGGATCTGGCCACAGGTTGTGGTGATTATTGCACTTATCCCAATCGGTTTTTACTTCTTTCAACAATCATCAGTGATTGCATTACTGGCTAATGTCGTTGCTATCCCAGTAGTGAGTATGTTGATACTACCAATATTACTTCTTAGTGAACTGATGCAGTGGATTGATCCTGTCATTGCTTCTGCTGGTGTTGCGCTATCAGCTGATATTTTGTCTTATTTACTTTTTTTGCTAAAACAGTTGTCTGCATTTGAATTTTCGGTTTGGGTACATGCTCAGCCAAATCTGTATTCACTGATATTTGCGATGATGGGCCTGGTATTATTATTTGCTCCATATGCCTTTCCCGCCCGCTGGCTATCGGTCGTATTGTTTTTGCCATTGCTGACGAGTAAGGTCGGGTTATTACCAGTTAAACATTTTGATGTACACGTCTTAGACGTGGGTCAGGGGTTGTCAGTATTTATTCAGACACGGCATCATCAATTGTTGTTCGATGCGGGGCCAAAGTTTAGCCAGAATTTTGATGCTGGAGAACGTGTGGTTTTACCTTTTTTACGGCGTTTAGGTGTTTCTCAACTTGATGAGCTTGTTATCAGTAATGGTGACAGGGATCATATCGGTGGCGCTGAATCAGTTATAAAGAATATTGAAGTGAAACATATCCTGGGGCAGGATATTAAGCGCTTATTGCATCACAATAAATCACTCTGTCAACGTGGTCAGTCGTGGCGATGGGATGGTGTTTCCTTCGAGGTCTTGCACCCAGTTCATAGTGATTATCGTAAACGTAATAATTACAGCTGTGTTCTCAGGGTAAGTAATCAAAAGAGCTCAGTGCTGATTGCGGCTGATATTGAACAACGAGCAGAAGTTGAATTGTCTTTTCATTACGCAGATCAGCTTCGATCAGATGTATTAATAGTGCCACATCATGGTAGTAAGACATCATCAAGTGATAGATTTTTAAAGAAAGTTGATCCAGATATTGCCATTTATTCGAGTGGCTTTCTAAATCGTTATCGCTTTCCCAGACCAGAAGTGGTGGAGAGATATCAGTCTTACGGGATAACGCAGTTAAACACGGCTGAATCAGGAAGCATCTGGCTAAGATTTGATCAATCTGGCTTCAATCTGTCACCAATTAGTTATCGTCAGCAATACAGTCGCTACTGGCATCGTACGACTAAACAGGATTAATCGTCGTTTCAGGCTTAAGTATTTGACTGAAAACAGTTTTTAGCTCATTTGAGCATCTCTTCTGTTAGTAAAAAGTGACTAATTCGAGTATGATTTACCCACTATTAACTGGTCTATCAGGAAGTATCTGGCGTGTTAGAATTTGTAAAAGCAGGTGGTTGGCTTATGTTTCCAATCATTGCCTGCTCAATTATAGCTTTAGGCATTGTAGGCGAACGCTTCTGGACCCTGCGTCGCAGTAAAATTATCCCCAAACATCTCGTAGCAACCGTCTGGCACTGGATCAAAGAAGGCAAACTTGATCGCTCAAAAGTTCAGGTAATCAGTGAAGAATCAGCGCTCGGTAAAATACTCGCAACTGGCATTATGAATAGTCAGTCTGATCGATCAAGAATGAAAGAAAGTATAGAAGAGGTTGGTCGCCAGGTTGTTCATGGTATGGACCGCTTTCTGAATACGCTGGGTACGATTGCTGCAATCTCACCGTTGCTGGGTCTGCTTGGTACTGTTGTTGGCATGATCAAAGTGTTTGCTGCTATCACAATAGTTGGTGTAGGTAATCCGGGTGAACTGGCTGGCGGTATCTCACAGGCATTAACCACCACGGCTGCAGGATTGTCTGTTGCGATTATTGCGTTAATGTTTCACCGTTACTTTCGTGGACGAGTCGATGAGCTTGTTGTCGAAATGGAACAGGAAGCAATCAAGCTTGTTGATGTTATGCACAGTAAAAATATTAAAATGACAGGTACAACTAAGTGAACCTGAAGCCTGACAGACAGGATAATATTGAGCTAAATCTGACACCATTAATCGACGTGGTCTTTTTGTTGTTGATTTTTTTTATGGTGTCTACAACATTTGAGAAACAAGCTAAATTAAAGTTACAGCTTCCCGATGCTTCAACCGAAGCAAAAGTTCAGGATCAAAAAACAGTGGTGATCGGTATTGATGCAAAAGGTCACTACTACATTAATGATCGACAGGTGGTTAATACATCATTAGAAACACTAAAAACGGCATTGAAAAAAGTCACAGATGGTAAAACAGATATGCCGGTAACATTGCGTGCCGATGCAAAAACGCCTCATCAGGCTGTTGTCAGAGCGATGGATGCCGCCAGTCAGCTTGGTCTGGTCAAACTATCAATTGCTACCCTGCAGTCTCAGTAATAAATCCTATGCAAGAAAACAAAACGGAATCAATAAAAACGTATAAACGTTTATTGTCGTATGTCGCGCAATACTGGGTCGTCTTTTTATTTGCTGTTATCGGCATGATCATTGTTGCATTAACAGAAACAGCTTTTGCTGCCATTATGAAACCAATGCTAAACGGTGGTTTCGTAGAAAAAGACCCCGACGTCATGGTATGGGTACCGATATTGTTGATTGCAATATTTGTGGTCAGAACAATTGGTAGCTTTGTTTCCGGTTATGGTATGAGCTGGATCGGCCGAAATCTTATTCTGACAATCAGAAATGAAATCTTCAACAAGATGCTGAAATTGCCAGACGCATACTTTGATCAGAATGAAACCGGTAAAACAGTGTCGAAATTTATTTACGACACTGAGCAGGTAGCTAATGCGGCAACACAGTCGGTTACCACGTTAATTCGGGACACCGTGACCTTAATTGCACTGTTTAGCTGGATGCTGTATCTCAATGTGTTTTTAACCTTAAGTTTTATTCTGGCGGCTCCTGTTATCGGTGTTTTAATTGCAATCGTTTCAAAAAGATTTCGCAAAATAAGCCATCGCATACAAAATTCAATGGGTGATGTCAGTACGATTGTAGATCAGAGTGTCAGAGCACAACGAGTTGTTAAAATTTTCGGTGGCCACGATTTCGAAGCTGATACATTTAATGAAATTAACCAGAAAAACAGACGACAACAATTAAAACTTGCGCTTACTACAGCGCTAAGTGTTCCCGTTATTCAGTTGATTATTGCCATTGCACTGGCGGGTGTTATCTATGTGGCAACGATGGATGTGAGTATCGATGTAGGTACATTTATGTCTTTCTTTATGGCAATGATGATGTTATTTGCGCCAATGAAAAGGCTAACAAATGTTAATGTCGATATACAAAAAGGAATTGCAGCTGCCGTTAGTGTGTTCGAATTACTCGATCAGCAATCTGAAGAAGATATTGGTCAGAAACAACTTTCTGGTGTGGTTGGTGATATTCAATACAAAAATGTTTGTTTTGAATATGAAACCAGTCATAAGCGCGTATTAAATAATATTGATCTGTGTGTCGATCATGGTCAGAGCGTGGCATTTGTAGGTCGTTCAGGTAGCGGTAAAACAACCCTGGTAAATTTATTGCCGAGATTGTATGAAATCAGCGAAGGTAGTATTGAAGTCGATGGTCATGATGTTCGTGACTATACCTTATCATCACTTAGACAACACATTGCCTATGTCGGTCAGGAAACCGTTATTTTTAGTGCAACACTAAAAGATAACATTGCCTATGGTTTGATGAATGATGCCAGCGATGAGGATGTTGTTAAAGCCGCAACAGCCGCACACGCAATGGAATTTATCAATGATCTTCCTGACGGTTTGAATACATTTGTAGGCGATAAAGGTATTCAGTTGTCTGGTGGTCAGAGACAACGTATAGCGATTGCCAGAGCCTTATTGCGTAATGCTCCTATACTTATTCTTGATGAGGCAACATCGGCATTAGATACTGAATCTGAACGTCATATTCAGGAAGCGCTGGAAGAACTGGTTAAAAATAGAACGACGATGGTTATTGCTCACCGACTATCTACGATAGAAAATGCAGATAAGATAGTCGTTATGGATGCAGGCGCTATCGTTGAACAGGGGACTCATCAGGAATTGATTAGTATTGTTGATGGGCATTATGCTTCTCTGCATAAAATGCAGTTTAAGGACGTACAACCAACATTGAAAAATCCAGAACTAATAACTGACACTGAAGTTAGTTCCTGATAGTTGTATCTGGCGCAATGAAATCTCTGGATAATTACTGGTATAACATCAATCTGATTTCCTTGTTGTTGTGGCCACTGTCTTTGCTATTTCGTTTGTTAGTAATGACAAGGCGGATGTTTTATCAGACTGGTTTATTTAAGTCTTATAAGATGAATAAGCCGGTTATTGTGATTGGTAATATTTCTGTTGGCGGTACGGGTAAAACGCCTTTAATTATTGAGCTGTGCCATTTGCTTGATTCATGGGGAATTAAGGCTGGTATTATCTCACGCGGTTATGGTGGAACAGGACCCTGGCCGCATCAGCTTACAGATGAATCTTCGGCAGAAGAATCTGGTGATGAACCGGTGCAAATATTTCAGAGAACTCAGGTTCCTGTTGTTGTTGGTTCTGACAGAGTGGCTGATGTTGAATTACTTTGTGAGAACAACAACATTGATTTAGTTCTAACAGACGACGGGCTGCAACATTACAGACTGCAACGTGATCTTGAATTGGTTGTTATTGATCATCAGCGACAATTTGGTAATGGTTTTAGCTTACCGGCAGGTCCGTTACGTGAACCTGTTTCCAGATTGAAAGAATCCAGTTGGTGTGTGTTCAATGGAGGCGACAGTGATTATTCATTTAAAATCGAACCTTCATTTGTTAAACAACTTTCTTCGGATAGAAAAGAATCTGTGAAATATTTTAAGGGAAGCTTTGTACATGCTGTTGCGGGAATAGGTAACCCGGATCGTTTCTTTACAATGCTGAGAGAGCTCGGTTTCAATATTATTGAACATGCTTATCCCGATCATTATCAATTTTCAGAAAATGATTTAAAATTTAATGATAGCTTGCCGATTTTGATGACTGAAAAAGACAGTGTTAAATGCGGTGGTTTCACAAATAAAAAACTTTGGTATGTGGCGATAGATATAAAACTGTCTGACCAGTTCCTAATTGATTTTAAAAAACAGGTAAAAGAATTAACTCATGGATAAAAAAACACTGAATATATTAGTTTGTCCGAAGTGCCAGTCAAAGCTGGAGTATGACAAGAAAAACGATGAGGTCATCTGCGCAAATGACAAACTGGCGTTTCCAATTAATGATGGTATTCCTGTCATGCTGGTTGAAGAAGCACGATCATTAGATGATACACAGGCGGAAAAATAAACTGTGATTGATTTCAAAATTGTCATTCCTGCACGATTCGCGTCCAGTCGTTTTCCAGGTAAACCATTGGTTGATTTATGTGGTAAGCCAATGGTTCAGCATGTTTATGAATGTGCAGTAAGTACCGGCGCTGAGACAGTCATTATTGCAACTGATGATGACAGAATTTCAGAAGCCTGTGAAGCTTTTGGTGCGCCAGTCTGTATGACTGCCAGTGACCATGTTTCGGGAACGGACCGGATTGTAGAAGTAGCTACAAAAATGGGCTGGAATGATGATGATTTGGTCGTCAATTTACAAGGTGATGAGCCATTAACACCTGCCAGCATTATTTTACAGGTAGCAAATAATTTGCATGCAAATCCGGAAGCCGTTTGTGCAACCTTAAGTGCTGCACTTGCATCACGTGAAGAAATCACGAATCCAAATGTGGTTAAAGTTGTTTCTGATATTAATGGCTTTGCCATGTACTTTAGTCGCGCTGACATACCTTATGATCGTGATCAAACTATTCCGGAAGATGATCTGTCCGAATATCAACGCCACATTGGTATTTATGCTTATCGTGTAGGTTTTTTAAAAGAGTACACACAAATGCCTGTATGCACACTTGAAAAGCATGAAGCATTGGAACAGCTACGTATTTTATGGAATGGCAAAAAAATTCATGTTGCTGAAGCGATTGAATTACCAGGACACGGAGTCGACACCCCTGAAGACCTTGAACAGGTCAAACACTTAATTGAAAGCGCGCTATCCTGATGTCATCTAAATTTATTGTAATTTTTGCTAAAGGTCTTGAAGATTTACTGATTCAGGAGCTTAAAGATTTGGGTATTGAAAACCCAAAACTCATCCGTTTTGTTATTGAATTTGAAGGCACGCTACAGCAGGCATACAAAGTTTGTTTGTATTCAAGACTTGCCAGTCGCGTGTTAATGCCGATATTAACAGCGCCTGCTGAAAATGAAGATGAACTGTACAACATGATTCAGACTATTCAATGGGATGATCATATCGAGCTGACGGGAACTTTTGCAGTAGACACTGTTGTTTCAAATTCAAATATGACGAACAGTCATTATGCAGCGCTGAAAGTAAAAGATGCGGTTGTTGATCAGTTTGTTGAAAAGTTTGATAGCCGTCCTAATGTTGAAAAATTTCAGCCTGACGTACGTTTATATGTCTACCTTAATAATAATGAAGCCTCTTTGAGTATTGATCTAAGCGGCGAGTCTTTACATAAACGTGGCTACCGGATAAAGAATGTTACGGCGCCTTTAAAAGAAAACCTGGCTGCCGCTATTTTATTGCGGGCAGGGTGGCCTGAAATTGCTAAATCTGGAGGTACCTTATTAGATCCTATGTGTGGCTCGGCTACCTTTTTACTTGAAGGTGCTTTAATGGCTGCGGGGATCGCTGCTGGTGTGCTCAGGGATTATTACGGTTTTATTGGCTGGAAAGGTCATGACTCAGACTACTGGGATCAGATAAAAACGCAGGCGTCAGATGATTTTTATAACGCGTTAGAAAATAACCTGTTGCCCGTGTGTTATGGCTATGATGAAGACGCAACGACGGTTGATGCGGCCTACGATAATATTGAGTCGATGGAATTGTCCGATTTTATTAAGATAAGGCAACAAAAACTGGAAGATTGTGAACCCGCTGATTATATGAAACCTGGTCTTGTTGTTACCAATCCTCCCTACGGTGAGCGACTGGGTGATGCTGAAACACTTCGTTATTTGTATTCTGATCTTGGCGACATATTAAAGCTTAAATTTGCAGACTGGAAAGCATCGGTTTTTAGTTGTAACAGTAAACTATTAAAAAACATTGCTCTGCGTGCTCATAAAACCAACAAGTTTTTTAATGGTGCTCTAAGTTGTGAACTTAATCATTATGTCATTCTTCCTTTGCTAGAAGAGCAAAAGCCGATTACAGAAGATGAGCTTTCAGAGCAAGCAATAACGTTCAAGAATCGTTTGCAAAAAAACATGAAACATCTTGGTAAATGGGCCAGAAAAAATGGCATCAGCTGTTACCGTGTTTATGATGCCGATATTCCGGAATTTGCATTTGCTATCGATAAATATGATGACTGGTTCCATGTGCAGGAATATCAGGCGCCTGGTCAAATAGAAATTAAAAAAGTAAAAAAACGCCAGCTTGAAATGCAATGCGTGATGAAAATTATTGCGGGCGATAATGACTCACGAATTGTTTTCAAAACGCGTAGCCGTCAACGCGGCACATCTCAATATGAGAAACAGCGTAGTAGCGAAAAATTTATGCAAGTTGCTGAATCAGGTCTGATATTTGAAGTGAACCTGACAGACTATCTGGATACGGGGTTGTTTCTTGATCACAGAATGGTTAGACAGCTGATCATGGATGAAAGTAATGATAAACGCGTTTTAAATTTGTTTGCCTATACTGGAACCGCGAGTGTCTATGCTGCTGCCGGTGGTGCGCGTTCTGTAATGACTGTTGATATGTCCAGAACCTATCTCGACTGGGCTAAACGAAATTTAAGTGTGAATGGCTATAAGGGGCGTCAATATGATTTTGTGCAGGAAGATTGTATCGAATGGTTAAAAGAAAATCGCAAAAAGTTTGATTTAATTTTTCTGGATCCACCGACCTTTTCTAACTCAAAACGCATGAAATCAACCTTTGATATCCAGCGAGATCATGTCTTTCTGGTCAAGACCTGTATGGCTGCATTAGACAAGGGAGGTGTGCTTATTTTCTCTAATAATATGCAATCGTTTAAGCTTGATGAAGAGGATTTAACAGGCAGGGGCTTTAAGATTAAAGATATTACGCACAGTACAATGCCGGAAGATTTTAATCGTCCTAAGGCGATTCACCATTGTTGGCGAATCACCAAATAGGCAGGCATATCAGGCTGAAACAGCTTCCTGAAGAGCTGGCTTCGGAGCAAGTAGAGAATTGATCAGCTGGTCTTCCAGTTCGAAGCGGATAGCCAGCTCTTCACCCAGTTTCGATAAGCGCTCACCATAGTGATCGAAGCTGCCAGGTTTTTGCAGGCTCTTATCAAATTCATCATTAAAGTCGACTGCATAGCTGGTTGTTTCAGCGATTCGTGGGTATATATTACCGGCGAGGTTAACAATGTCCTGACGACGTTCCTGACCGTCTGTAATGCGCTGATATAGCTCAAACTGGCCGCGTGCAAGGTAGTCAATCAGGTTTTCACAAAACTCCCGTAATAGTCCAGGTTCATTCTCAGTATCTATATGATCTTTTTCTGTATTAGAACCTGCTAGTAAGCAGTATTGAGACAGCATTTGATTACGGTCATGCATAAGACTCATTAATTCGTTACGAGTCCTGTCCCGGCGTTCATTAGTATCTGACATGTAAATATCCTCCTGATGTATTAATTATTATTTTTTATTTCTAGTGTTTATTTTTAAGTTATCCAATTTGTATCATGAAAGATTAGTGCGACTCAATCAACAATTTCTAATATGGGACATTTGTAACCAATTATTTACATTTCTGTGATGTTTCGTAACATTTGTTGCTTAATAAAAGTAATAGGTTATTGATATATTATAAAATTCAGATGTAGTGTTTGACTCATCAGATGACGATTGTCCAATAGAAAAGTTTAATGCTACATCTGAATTAACAGAGTGTTGCCAGTCAATCAAATAGCTCTTTAGTTTGGCGCTGTCAAAAGCAGATATTGACACTTTATGCGTAAAACTGATGCTGCCATTTGTTAGTTGTGTGCTGATATTTACAGCAGATGATTCTTTCTCAAAGCCACTGGCTAATGACAGTGTCGCAGGTTGTAGTATAAACAGAAGAATCGGGTTAGTTGCAGCCTTGCTAATATCTTTAGAGTACTTATGACTTTGATGCGACAAACTAAAACTCATGCCGTTGTCACTGAAGTACTGGTACTGAAGATACAGCCCCTGACTTGAAAGATTAATATTATCTCTTTGTATAGTGTCTCTTAAGTAGAGTTCAATTGAGCGGGACTGAGGGCTAATTGTAATTTGTGAAGACTCAGTTGCAATTGTCAGCTTGAGTTCTGTTGTATCAATAATAAGTGCATTATCTGCTTTCCAGTGTTCAATTTTTAGTGCTGCAGACAAGTCTTTGTAGGGGTTTGATCCGAGCATCAGGAAGTGCTTGTCACTTTCGATTTCAGCAGTAAATCCGTGTGAATTGAGTTGAGTATAACCTGCTGAAAATTGTAACTGGTTATCGCTTATCTGGTAGTAGCTAAGACCTGTTTCTTTATTGTCTTCAGAGTCTCTGTAGAGATTAAAGCTTAATTCAGACGGGTCTTTGTCAGGAATATCAA
>Ga0316206_1001834_pt1 | contig 16593 bp, 15 predicted proteins | sample 6monthpyrite_MG_FD_204942 | JGI IMG/M metagenome (GOLD analysis project Ga0316206, IMG submission 204942) | Microbial mat bacterial communities from mineral coupon in-situ incubated in ocean water Damariscotta River, Maine, United States -... | ecosystem: Environmental > Aquatic > Marine >... | reverse complement strand
TCGCTTCATAAGTACCATGCATACCCAACATACCGACAAACTGCCTGTCAGTCGCGGGATATGCACCCAGCCCCATCAAGGTTTGTGTGATCGGGAAATTCATCATGCGCGTCAGTTCGGTCAGTTCCGCACTGGCATTATCCAGCACCACGCCACCACCCGTGTATAACATCGGACGTTTGGCCCGCTGCATTAACTGAATAGCTCGCTTAATCTGACCCGTATGACCGTTTACAACCGGGTTATATGAACGCAGACTGATCTCGGCTGGATAGTCATATTCGGTTTTTTGCGCGGTTATATCTTTAGGTATATCAACAACTACCGGTCCGGGGCGTCCTGTCGTCGCCACATAAAAGGCCTTTTTAATGGTTGACGCGATATCCTTGACGTCTTTAATCAGGAAATTATGTTTTACACAGGGACGGGTGATACCAACCGCATCAACTTCCTGAAAAGCATCATTACCGATCAGACTCGTTGGCACCTGGCCTGTGAACACAACCATTGGGATTGAATCCATGTATGCGGTTGCAATACCGGTTACCGCGTTGGTGGCTCCGGGGCCAGACGTTACCAGTACTACACCGGGTTTGCCCGTAGAACGTGCGTAGCCATCAGCCGCATGTGTGGCTGCCTGTTCATGACGCACGAGTATGTGGTTAACCTTGTCCTGCTGGTACAACGCATCATAGATATGCAGCACCGCACCGCCGGGATAGCCAAACAGGCAATCAACTCCCTCATCTTCGAGACAGCGAACAAAGATTTCCGCACCGGTTATTTCCACCTTATCGACCTCTTGGCTATTGTAAAAATTTAAAAAATACAAAAAATATCAGATCACACTCATTTTTGCCAAAAACAGCAAAAAAAGCATGTATCTGTTAATTGCAGCTTAAAAACGGGTTGATGAAACCCGTATTAGCGAACATTAGAAATTACTGTTATTGCTAAAAAAGGTCAAGAAAAATAACAGGAAACAGGCACTTTATGTCAGATTTTCCTCAAAAAACACAAAATCTCATCACAAACTAAACAAATACCGTAATTTTCTTCTTGTCTTCAGTCCCATTTACCGCATAATCTATACTATTGTCTGGATTGCTAAAACAGGAAAACAATATGTTCCAGCGCGGCCTAATTATTACCATATTCTGTCTGGGTATCATCGGGCTACCTGCCTCATCTGCTCTGGCAGGTATATTTAAATGGACGGATGCCAGCGGCAAAATTCACTACTCGGACAAACCGCCCATTGACCAGAAAGCAACAACCATGAACCCGCATACCGCCATCCCGCAAGGTTCTCATGAGGCCGGAAAAGTCATCGACAAACAAACGCGTGAGTTCAACAAACGACGCGATGAACGCCTGAAACAAGAAGCCGCAAAGAAAAAAAAGCTGACTGAACAGAAAAAACGCGAACAACAATGCGCTTCACTTCGTAAAAACCTGCAAGTAATGCTGACGCGAAACCGGGTTACCAAAATGGTAAATGGTAAACAAGTCGTCATCCCTTATGAAGAACGACTGAAAAAAATGGAAAAAATACAAAAAGATATGGCTAAAGTCTGCAAATAGGATATGCAACATGCCTTATCTGAAAATCAACACAAACCTGCGTGTAGAATCAAATATTCAAAACCAGCTTTGCCTGCAAGCCTCCGCACTAATAGCCAGGATACTGGCCAAACCTGAATCCTATGTCATGATCGAAATAAACAACGACCTCTGTATGTCATTTGCAGGAAACCAGAAGCCTCTCGCCTATCTTGAGCTGAAAAGCCTTGGACTACCCGAAGATAAAACCTCCCTGCTCTCGGAGAGCTTATGTCAATTCATCAACAATGAACTGGGTATACCGGAAGATCGCATTTATATCGAGTTTGCCAGTGGCCAGAGACATCTCTGGGGCTGGAACAACAAAACATTTCAGAATTAACATGAAGAAATTTATATGGATTTTAGTTATCATTGCCGCCGTTATCGGTGGACTGGCGTACTGGGATAAGGATTTTCGTCATATTATTCTGGAATCCAGTGGACAAATGCCTGTCAAAAGCACGGTATACAAATGGCGTGACAATAATGGCAAATGGCAAATCAGCAATACCCCTCCGCCCGCCGGCACTACTTATACAGAACAGGAATATTTACATAACACTAATACTATACCGGCACTGCCTGCATCAGAATAATTTTTTTGCATGTGGTCTTTCCGCTGAATAAACACAGGATCATAACCCACTATGCGCGTATCACGCTTTCCATTATCGACCATAAAAGAAGTCCCTTCTGACGCCGAAGTTATCAGCCACAAACTCATGCTACGTGCCGGGATGATTCGCAAACTCGCTGCAGGCATCTATACCTGGATGCCACTGGGACTTCGTATATTACGCAAGGCCGAGGCGATTGTACGCGAGGAAATGAACAATGCGGGTGCGCTTGAATTACTCATGCCGTCGGTACAACCTTCTGAATTATGGCAGGAATCAGGTCGCTGGGAACAATATGGCCCTGAGTTGCTGCGCTTTCATGACCGTCACCAGCGTGAGTTCTGTTATGGCCCTACCCATGAAGAAGTCATAACCGACATGGTACGTCGTGAATTACGCAGCTACAAACAACTACCTGTCAATTACTACCAGATACAAACAAAATTTCGTGATGAAGTTCGTCCTCGTTTTGGCATTATGCGATCACGCGAGTTTTTAATGAAAGACGCCTACTCTTTTCATCTGTCTCAGGAGTCGCTACAGGAAACCTACGACATCATGTTTGAGACATACCAGAAAATTTTCACGCGCCTGGGGCTGACATTCAGACCTGTAGAAGCAGACACGGGTAGCATAGGTGGAAATGCGTCACATGAATTTCACGTACTGGCTGATTCCGGTGAAGATGCCATCGCGTTTTCAAACACCAGTCAGTATGCAGCCAATGTTGAACTGGCTCCTGCCATCGCTCCGGTCGATCCACGACCACCTGCATCCACCAGCATCGCTACGGTTGACACTCCCGACCAACATAGCATTGAAGAGGTCAGCGAGTTTCTGAAAATCAGCCCGGCACAATGCGTGAAAACCTTATTGGTACAGGGGATTGAGGAAAACGTCATTGCACTGGTACTACGCGGTGATCACGAGCTGAATGAAATCAAACTGGAAAAAATGGAAGACATACTCACGCCTTTAACATTTGCAACAGAAGAACAGGTACAACAAGTCGCCGGCTGCAAACCTGGCTCAATAGGCCCGGTAGGGTTGAAGGTTCGTATGCTGGTTGATCATAGCGCTGCAGCACTGGCTGATTTTTCCTGTGGTGCAAATGAAGATGGAAAACATTTTACCGGTGTTAACTGGGATCGTGATTGTTCGTTCACAGAAACTGCTGACTTGCGCAATGTTGTCGAAGGTGACCCCAGCCCGGATGGCGAAGGTACGCTATCTATTGCCCGTGGAATTGAAGTAGGACATATTTTTCAACTTGGAAACAAGTATAGCAAATCATTACAAGCCACCGTATTAAACGAAAATGGAAAAGCAACTGTCATGGAAATGGGCTGTTATGGAATTGGTGTATCCCGGGTTATAGCTTCTGCTATTGAACAGAATAATGACGACAATGGTATTATCTGGTCAGCTGCGCTGGCGCCCTTTCAACTGGCACTGATTCCGGTGGGCATGCATAAATCAGATACTGTTAGAGAAGCTGTAGAAACTCTGTACCAACAGTGTATTGAAGCCGGAATTGATATTATTCTGGACGACAGAAATGTGCGACCCGGTTTTATGTTTGCTGATATGGAGCTAATAGGTATTCCTCACCGCATCGTCATTAGCGACAAAGGGCTGGAAAAAGGTGAAATTGAATACAAAGGACGTACTGATGATAAAGCTTCTTTTATTGCAGCCGATAAAATCATACAACACCTGAAAACAGTCATGAACTAACTACTTCGATTTTCTATGCGCAAATATCTTTCAATTTTACTGGTTCTGCTTTGCACTTGTTTCACAACATCCATCATTGCCAGTGCTGAAGAAAAAATTGATCCTGATTTGCGCAGGAAATTAATTGATGCGGTTAATGACTCCCGAAGCTTCAAAGATAAATACATGGCTGAAGTGTGGCTCACTGATATGTCATCACGATTAAAAAAATACATCAGTAGCCCGACAGAAAGAGTTAAAATACTCAGGATATTACATGAAGAAGCAACCCGAGCCAGAATCCCTCCGGAAATGGTACTCGCAGTCATTGAGGTTGAAAGTGCATTCAATCGTTATGCCATCTCTTATGTTGGCGCGCGTGGACTCATGCAGGTGATGCCATTCTGGTTAAAGGAAATCGGTAAACCTCATGAAAATATGTTTGATATACGCACAAACCTGCGTATGGGCTGCACGATTCTTCGTCACTATCTTGACCGTGAAAAAGGTGACAAGCGTAAAGCACTGGCGCGCTATAATGGCAGTATCGGTAAACGGAAATATCCGGACAAGGTTTTTAATGCACTCAGTAAACGCTGGTTTCGTCAATAACAGTTAACTTTACGATCAGCCAGTCTTTGAAATTTGCTGAGGGAATTGCAATACAATAAAAAGTGGCGTATTACATCTGTAAATATACATTTTAGTCGCGTAAATTCTCACATAATATCGCCCGGATTTTTGTGGTAACGCTTGTCAGGGCAACTCAACTTTCACTGACTGGCCTTTACGTAACGTGCTTTCAGTATCCCGGTTAAATTCCATCTCAACATTATAAATAGCTTGTTGCTGGCCAGGTACTGGCTCCATACCCAGGTACTTTACCCGGGCAGAAAGTACTTTTCCATTTACAAGCACTTTGGCTATATCATCTTTTTTTAATTTCGACAATTGACTGGCACTAAGTTGTACGCGTGCTATCATTTTATTCGCCCGTGCTACCACTATCAATGGCTGTACACGATAGTGGGATACGACTGCCTGCCCCGGACTCACCAGTCGCTTCAGAATAAGCGCATCAAATGGCGCTCTCATACGGCTATATTGCAAATCCATCTGAGCCTTTGCCAGTGCTGCCTGCGCACCCCTTAACCTTGCATCTGCCTGTACAAAAGCAATTTTTATTAATTTAAAATCACGAATTGATATTGCTGTCCGGTCAAATAATTCCTTACCACGATCAAGTTCACGCCTGGCTTCTGCCTGATCTTCCTGCTCTTGCGTGACCAGACTTTTCGCCTGAATTAAATTTGCCTGAAATAAACTTTGCCCAAGCACAAGTAGTAATGTCCCTTTTTTCACATATTGACCATCGACAACATTCACTCGGTCAACTGGCCCGGATACAGGCAGTGAGAGTTCGATCCTGTCAGACCAGTCCAGTACAGCAGGATAAGTTTCAGCATATGCAATAGTGCAGGAAAAAACCCAGAACCATGAAAACAATAACATCAGTTTTATTTTTAATTTCATATCTTAATCCAGTTTAAGGCTTACCGGTTTCCCAAGAATGGCATCCATTTGTAACAACGCCAGAGTTAACTCATAATCGACACTCGCTGATTGATAAAGTGCAGCAACGAAATCAGCCATCGCCTCACCCAGGTCAGCCTTTATATCCAGTTCATATAAGGCACGATTATTATCCAGACTGATTTCACGATACTCATGAGTAATAATAGCTTCATCGCGTTTGGCTCGTGTTATATAAATAAGCTGCCAAAGCTCGAGTACCTGCTGCTGAACATCCAGCTCTGCATTTCGTAACAATGCCTCAGACTGATGAAGCTCTGCCAGACGCAGTGCAGTATCTGAGCGTGAGGCTCCCCCTGTTGTCAATGGAATTTCAAAACGAATACCTGCCCTGAGCGGATCACTGGAACGAAGTTCACGGGTGTACTTTGAGGCCTCCAGTTCAAAATCAATAACAGGTTTGTATTTTGAACGTGCCGCACGTAATTTCTGTCGTGCTGCTTCCACCTGTTGCCTGAGTGCCAGTAACTGTGGATTGTCCTTCAGAGCCTGAACCTGTAAAACTTCCAGTTTCGGTAATTTTCGTTTAAGAATAATCAGCTTCGGCTTTACTAACTGATCGGGTAAATGCCCCGGATGATTTAATAAATTAGCCAGAAAATTTCTTTTTGCGCGTCGCCTGACATCGCTGGCATATCGCAAACTACGTGCTTTTTGATACGTACTTTCAGCTTTGAGTAAATCGACATCAGCTACCTGGCCTAACTCTTTACGATCCTTGATACGATCAAATCTGACATACGCCAGCGCCATCGCTTCATTATCACGTGCATATGCAAGGTCTGACAGAACCACATCAAAATAGGCACGAATAATCGACAGTCGACGTTGAGCCGTATTATCCAGTAATAACCAACGCTGTTGTTTAAGTGATGACTGAGCTGCTGCAATTTTTGCCTGACTGTATCCGGAATCATACAAACGTTTGGTCACAATCAGGCCTGCGTAGTGATCATCATGATTTATATCGCTGTACAACGGCTCGACCCAACGAATGCGACCTGCAATTGCCGCCTTAACACCCAATGCAGCGTTTTCCTGACCGTGACGTGCCCTGGCCTGATTCAGTTGTGACCTGATAATAATATTGTCCGGGTGATTATTCCCTGACAGGGACAATGCATACTCTAATGTGAGTGGCTCAGGTAATACTCCTGGTGTATTTTTTTCCTGCGCGTACAAGAATGTGCTCATAAAAAGAGCGCATACAATCAATAACAGCGACAACAAATTTATTTGTATTTTTTCTAAAATCAAACCAATTCTCATTTTAACAGACAATGTTATGAGCCCATGCCTTCTGCAGCATTATACCCTGCTCTTTGTAACACGATAGATTATTGCTGTCTTTTCTGCCTGCGTTTCATGCGTTTAAATTTTGAAAAATTCATTTTCTTATACATTTCCTGACTGGCGTATTCACCCAGCCATAAAAACTCTTCTACACCGGTACTGGCTCCGGTATAACGAATTGACAACTTACCACTAAGGTCAAAATAAGCCAGAACCGGAGTTGCACCCCGATTTTTGCCAATTTTGGCAAATAGCTTCTTCATGGTAGTGGCTTTACCATCAAAGTCGACTAGCTCAGAAGTTGTCTCGATATCAATCGGAAAGACAATAAAATATTTTTTAAAATAATCCTGTACTTCTGGTTGATTCAAAATAAGGGTTTTCATGCGATGACAGAATGGACATTCCTCCTGTTCGAAAAACAACCAGATTCCTTTCTTACCCTGATCTTTTGCATCTTGCAGATCGTCCTGAAGGTTGCCCAGCGTCTGCTCAAAAAAATGTTCGGCCGGGTCTCTTGGCATTGCCGCATTTGCCAAACCAGACGTCATGAATATGCAAGTCAGAATAAAAAAATGTATTACAGATTTCATAATCATTACTTTGTCCGTTACTTTGAATTGAATAAAGCCCTTTGCTGGGTTATACATGTTATATCATAAGCTAATCTATTTAGGCAGAACTACCCTGATATTTATCGGGTACCTTGTTATTATAACATTCAGTATTAAGACAGACTCTTTGCCCGAGAGTTTCACAGGAATCGGAAAAATGACTATAATTCAACAGGATGACTTCATAAGCAGTATTGCAGATGCCTTGCAATTTATTTCTTATTATCACCCGGCTGATTTTGTCCAGGCCATGACCAAAGCCTGGGAAATGGAAGAGTCACCCGCTGCAAAAGATGCCATCGCCCAGATTTTAATTAACTCCCGTATGTGCGCACTGGGGCATCGGCCTATCTGTCAGGATACGGGCATCGTCACTGTGTTCCTTAAAATCGGCATGGATATCCAGTGGAAAACAAACTTAAGTATCGATAATATGGTCAATGAAGGTGTAAGACGTGCCTATACAAACCCGGAAAACATCCTGCGTGCCTCAATCGTCAGCGACCCTGCAGGCAGCCGAAAAAATACCGGAGACAACACCCCTGCTGTTATCCACACAGAAGTGGTACCTGGTAATACTATAGAAGTTATTGTCGCCGCCAAGGGCGGTGGGTCAGAAAACAAGGCTAAATACACCATTCTTAATCCCAGTGACAGTATTGTCGACTGGGTGCTGGAGACTATGCCTACTCTCGGTGCTGGCTGGTGCCCACCTGGTGTGCTCAGCCTTGGTATCGGTGGTACGGCAGAAAAAGCCATGATTCTCGCAAAACAGGCCATGATGGACCCCATCAACATTCAGGAACTAAAACAAAAAGGCCCATCAAATACGGCAGAAGAATTAAGACTTGAGCTTTATGAAAAAGTGAATGCCCTGGGTATTGGCGCACAAGGACTGGGCGGACTGACAACTGTCCTGGACGTAAAAGTGCTTGACTATCCAACCCATGCTGCATCCAAACCGGTCGCACTCATCCCGAACTGTGCGGCAACACGACACCTGCACTTTACCCTGGATGGCTCAGGGCCTGCGGTATTAACACCACCCTCTCTGGATACCTGGCCTGAAATTAAATGGGACCCGGGAAAGTCCAGGCAGATTAATCTCGATAAAATTACTCCTGATGACATCCTCGACTGGAAACCCGGTGAAACCTTGCTACTAAGCGGTAAGTTATTAACAGGACGGGATGCTGCTCATAAACGTATTGCCAACCTGATAGATACAGGAACACCCTTACCTGATGGACTCAACTTCAAAGGAAGATTTATCTATTATGTGGGCCCCGTCGATCCGGTAAGAGATGAAGTAGTCGGCCCCGCAGGCCCAACTACGGCAACACGCATGGACAAGTTCACCGACATGATGCTGGAACAAACCGGTTTACTGGGTATGATCGGTAAGGCAGAACGCGGGCCTGCAGCGATTACATCTATCAAAAAACATAAATCTGTCTACCTGATTGCAACCGGTGGTGCGGCCTATCTGGTTTCCAAAGCAATACGCGCTTCCCGCATCGTCGCTTTTGAGGAAATGGGCATGGAAGCCATTTATGAATTTACAGTCAAAGATATGCCGGTTACTGTCGCCGTTGACAGCAATGGAACCTCGGTACATCAAACGGCACCTCTTGAATGGCAGAAACGAATTGGTAAAATTCCAATTGAGGTCAGGCCTCCCGATACAAAATCATGAACGATAAATTCTGGGAATATAAAAAACTGGATGAACTCGATGATCAGGAATGGGAATCACTCTGCGATAACTGTGGTCGCTGTTGTCTGCATAAACTTGAAGATCAGGACACGCTGGAATTACATTACACACAGGTCATCTGCCGCCTGTATGATATAGAATGCAACCAGTGTTCAGACTATGAAAACCGATACAAGCATGTACCTGACTGCATATCTCTTCGCAAAGATCTTGAAAAAACACGACACTGGCTACCTCCAACCTGCGCCTATCGATTACTTGCAGAAGAAAAAAAATTACCTGACTGGCACCCGCTTATCAGTGGAGATAACTTTTCAGTGATTAATGCGGGTATGGCTATCCATCAGATCGCCATCAAAGAAGAGGATGCTGATGAACTGATACATCACATCATCGAATTAATTTAATCATCAGTAAATTTTAGTTTTATTTTCCTGCACATTCTATGCTATTAAAAAACCTGTGAACCCGAAGGCTCACAGGAAACTCTCTATGGCAAAAAAAACATTAATCATTCACTGCATACAAAAGCTGTGGATCATCCTCACTTTCACAATTTTGTGATTTTACAATTTCAGGCGGTGGCGTACTGGATTCTGCAGCGGCCGGGTTTTTATGCCGTTCATGCAAAAACCGCACAACCTCGGCTCGATAGTGATTGTAATCAGCCTGTTCTGCCAGCGCCAGACGATTACGTGGTCTTTCCAGCTCAACCTTCAATATTTCACCTATACGGGCGGCCGGACCATTAGTCATCATCACGATTCGGTCTGATAGCAGAACAGCTTCATCAACGTCATGCGTAATCATAATAACGGTATTATTTAATTCATTCTGAATCTCCATGAGTGAGTCCTGCATGTGCGCACGGGTTAATGAATCCAGCGCACCAAATGGTTCATCCATTAATAAAACACTCGGCTCCATTGCCAGTGCTCTTGCTATTCCGACACGCTGTTTCATACCGCCTGATAATTCATCCGGACGTTTATTCATTGCGTGTGACATATGTACCAGTTCCAGATTATGCTCAATCCACATTTTCATTTCGGCTTTATTTTTTTTACCCTTAAATACCTGCTTTACAGCCAACTCAACATTTTCGTAAGCAGTCAACCACGGAAGCAGGGAGTGATTCTGAAACACGACAGCTCTGTCTGGACCTGGTTCATCAACTTCCTTTCCATTAAGGATAACGCCGCCTTCTGTCGCCTGATGCAAGCCGGCTACTATATTCAACACGGTAGACTTTCCACAACCTGAATGGCCAATGAGCGATACAAATTCTCCTTTATCCATTCCCAGCTGCACACCATCCAGTGCCCTGAAAGGCCCATCGGGCGTAGGAAAATCAATGCATACTTTCGATAGTTCCAGATATTTATTCATACTTTATTCCTCTACATTCTTTTATCTAACGTATGATCGCGTTCTTATCCCAACTCAGGAGCTTCTGTAGAATTAACATCAAGCGATCCAGCATAAATCCGATCAGACCAATCGTAAAAACGGCGACCATGATTCTTGCCAGTGAATTCGAGCTACCATTTTGAAACTCATCCCAGACAAATTTACCCAGCCCCGGGTTCTGCGCCAGCATTTCAGCTGCTATCAAAACCATCCAGCCAATGCCAAGTGATACACGTAGTCCCGCAAACATCATAGGGATAGAAGAAGGAATAACAATTTTAAATACTTTGGTAAACCAGCCCAGCCGCAATACACGACTTACATTAATAAGGTCCTTATCAATTGTTGTCACACCCACCGTGGTATTGATGATCGTTGGCCACAGACAACACAATGTCACTGTAATCGCCGAAGTCAGATATGACTTGTCAAACATAGGCTCATCACTAATATAAACCGCACTGACAATTATCGTAACGATGGGTAACCAGGCAAGTGGCGAAACCGGTTTAAAAATCTGTATGAGTGGATTGAGTGCGGCATAAATAACCGGACTCAGCCCGGCTATAATACCGACAGGTATCGCTATCAGTGAAGCGATAACAAAACCTGTCAATACTGTCCAGATACTGGTCATAATCTGGTCAAAATAGGTTGGCGTAGCTGTATACGGCCTGATTTTCACTTTGGCATCAGGATTTTTTGCCAGTTTAATTGCGTTTCGCTTTTCCTGACGCTCATAAAACTTTTGTGCCTTGTTTCGTTCTTCCTTATGCTCATCAACAAGTTGCATAGCCTGCTCCCACACCTGTACGGGGCCAGGTACCAGTCCCAACGATGTCTTTATCTGTCCTGCACCAAATGACCAGAGACCCAGGAAAATTGACATTGCTACCAGTGGTATTACGATCGCTTTAATCATATTCGCCAACTGATCGGTTTTATTCTTTTTGCTGAAAAGCCTGCTTAAGAATCTGTACCAGCTTGTTTGTGTAATACTTAAACCTTTGAGAGTTTGTGTTGTCATTGTTTTATCCAGTCTTTTTTAATAAAAACTGACCTCTTCCACGCTACGCATGAAAGAGGTCAGTTTTACTAGAGCTTGTCGTTTCCTTTTAAACCGATCTTGAACTTCTTCAGATAATCGTTTGGTTTTTTACCGTCATAAGTTACTTTGTCGATGAAATGTGTCTGTGGCGCACGAAAGCCATCCGTCCTGGCAAAATCAGGGAATTCCGATGATTTCATTTTTCCTTCTGCAATCAGTTCCTTTGCAGCAATCGCATAGATGTCCGGACGGTAAACTTTTTTTGCGATTTTCATGTACCAACTATCCGGTTTCGCATCAGCAATCTGACCCCAACGTCGCATCTGGGTCAAATACCAGATCGCATCACTATAGTATGGGTAGGTTGCAAAGTACCTGAAGAAGACATTAAAGTCGGGGACTTTTCTCACATCGCCTTTCTCATATTCAAATGTACCTGTCATGCTGTTGGCAATAACTGCATAATCAGCACCGACATATTTACTTTTTGACAGTATCTTTACTGCTTCCGGGCGATTGGCATTATTTTTATCATCAAGCCATTTAGCGGCACGAATCATTGCCTTTACGACCCGAATATGTGTATTAGGATATTTGTCTGCCCACTTTTTGCTAACACCGAAAACCTTTTCCGGATTATCTTTCCAGATCTCATAGTCAGTAATAACAGGGACACCAATACCTTTAAATACCGCTTGTTGATTCCATGGCTCACCGACACAGTAGCCGAAGATGGTACCTGCCTCCATGGTAGATGGCATTTGCGGTGGTGGTGTTACTGATAGCAACGCATCTGCTTTCAATTGTCCTTTTATGTCACCTTTATGTGGTGCATAAAAACCGGGGTGAATACCCCCTGCTGCCAGCCAGTATCGTAATTCATAATTATGTGTCGAAACGGGAAATACCATACCCAGCTTGAACGGTTTACCCTCTGATTTATATTTGTCTACTACAGGCTTGAGATAATCAGCCTTGATTGGGTGAACCGGTTTACCATTTTTATGGGGTACATATTTTTTCATTTGTTTCCATATTTTATTGGAAACGGTAATACCATTGCCATTCAGGTCCATACTAAACGCCGTAATAATATGTGCCTGTGTACCAAAACCGATGGTTGCACCCAGTGGCTGACCTGCAAGCATATGCGCACCATCGAGCTCACCATCAATGACACGATCCAGCAATACTTTCCAGTTTGCCTGCGCTTCCAGTTTTACGTACAAACCTTCATCTTCAAAAAAACCTTTTTCATATGCAATCGCAAGCGGAGCCATATCAGTCAGCTTAATGAAACCGAATTTTAAATCTTCTTTTTCAGGCGCACCCACTGCAGCATGAGACACTCTTGTTAAAATACCAATACCAATAGCAGTAACAATGGCACTTTTAATCAAGGCCTTTTTGAGGCAAAACTGCTTGTTGCCATTATCGTTAAACATTTTCATTTCATTCTCCCCATTATTGGAGTCTTTGATCCAAGTAAAAACGGCCCGTCAAGCTAACAAAAAAAGTCAGTGCGACAAGTCATCGTTATCCTGTATACCGTGACCGCCGTTTGCCTCATGCCATGCAATAACTGTCATATTGGCATATTAGTAGTTACTGATTGCACTTAGTGTGCCAAAAGAAAACAAATACGCTATCACAATGAAAAACATATACTTTTTTAGTGAAGACTAACCGCTGTATGCAGATACAGATAAGAGAATGTGTTGCTTTGGTGCGAGAATTACAATAATGCCTCAAAATAAATCAAATATTGAAATCATACACTTTGCGATTTCAACTATGCGTTTATTTTTATCCATTGTTATTTTAACAATGCTTTATACACTACAAGGAGAACTTAACAGATCACGCAAGAAAGCTTCAAAAAACAATATGGGAAAGAGTTAAAAATCACCTGGGTAATACCTATTAACCCACCGGGTAACTTGAAGTAATTTAACCTGCTATCCTGTACACAGGAAAATGATGTTTTTAGTTCGTCGGATTAAATACTCCGGTTTATTTCTTTCCAAACACTGCCTTCAGCAGATCTGTTGTCTGCGCAACCGGGTTTGTACGTATTTTTTTCTCTTCCCGAGCGACCATCAGAAATAAACCATCCAGGGTCTTGTTTGCAACATACTGATCAAGATCAATCTCATCTTCACCTAACAACCGACGAGCAAACCCCAGTTTGCCGAGCATTTGTTTATACGCACGGGTAACACCAACTGAATCAGTCATTTTTCTTGTAATTGGCAACATTTTTACCATCAACTCTTTCCCGGTTCTGCTACGAAAATATTGTGTAGCTGCATTATCCGGACCTTTTAATATTTTCAGACCATCTTTGATGCTCATCGATTGTATCGCCTTGATAAAGACCGGACGAGCTTCAACGATAGCCTTTTCAGCTGCATGGTTCATGGTTGCAACAAACTCATCGGCATATCGTGAGGCACCCATAGATCTAAGCATTTTTTCTATCTTGCGTAATTTCCCTGGCATTGGAATGCGTACGTCCCTGTTATCAAGAAAACCGTTGCTCTTACCCAGACTGTTAACTGCATAATGTGATGCTTTTTCTAATGCCTGCTTAAGACCCTGAATAGCCGTTCGATTGCTGAGTGGCGCAGCGGTAACCTGCGCTGATGTTCCTGTTTTCTTTTTATCACTTAACAGATCACCAACCCAGTCTCGCCATCCGGCCTTGGCATTAATCGCATGACCCATCAATAAAATACTGAGGGCAAAACTAAATATGATTTTCACTTTCATAACCACCAATCCTTTCTATTGTCCCTGACAAGATTATAGATCAGAAAATAAACAGAAGATAATATGAGGCATTCCCTTACGATACTATTATCTGCTTCTGGAATAGAAGCCTATACACTTTTCGATATAATAATAACAATCAGACACTAATGAACTTACTTATACCTGATACCACTGTCATTCCGATGCAGGCGTGAATGACGAATAGAGTGACCAAATGGGAGTTCCAGGCTTTAATAATCACTATTCCACCCAACCCCTGTTAATTGCATAGCTCAAAAAAATCTAATTTAAATTGATCTAGATCAATACAAACTATTAGAATCTAGTAATATGATTAATTCATAAAAAACCATAACAGGAGTAAGCTTCCAGTCAAAATATAATATTTAAAAATATAACTATACTTGATGCAATGATAGCTTTTATTATTTCTACCATGTAGCTATAGCTATGATAACAAAAAAATGAAAACAGATTTGGATGTCTGTATATGCAGTAGGATTAATAAAACAGTAATCCTTTTGCAGACATAATGATAAAAAATAAAAACAGGGGAATGCGCTATGAAGAGTCTGAAAAAATGGCTATTGGTGGATACCAATATGCTGAATTTAGGCCTGGTACTTATTTTGAGTGGAGTAAGCTCACAAGTACTCGGGTTCAATAATTATCTTTCTGATTTCAATACAAACTATAATACCCAGGGAACACGGGTAGATAATTGCGGCCTGTGTCATTACAACTTCAATGGTGGTGGTGCCAGAACACCCTACGGGGAAGACTTCCGTAATAATAATTACAGCATTCCGGCAATCGGGCAAATAGATTCTGATGGCGATGGCACGACCAATGATCAGGAGGCTGCTTTACTGACCTCTCCCGGCCTGAATTGCACCAACCTTGTCAATGCACTGAATGCACCAGCCAATATAGCCAATTTTGTTGATCCGGCTAACCCGGGTTGTGTCGGAACCGGTTCACCACCCATCGTTAATGTGAATGGCCCTTATGTGGGCGTGACGGGTAACCCTGTTTCATTCAGCAGTGCGGGCTCATCAGACCCGGATGGAACAATCGTTTCCTACCTGTGGAGTTTTGGCAACGGCTATGGAACCAGTACCGCTGCCAACCCGGTATTTACCTATAACCTGAATTTTCAGGCAAAAATCCTGATCACGTTAACGGTAACGGATAATGATGGCAATACAACCAGCTCATCGACTTTTGTAACGGTTTTACAATCACCCAACAGTCCTCCGATTGCAAATGCGGGAGCTCCTGTAACAGGGTTTGTCAATTCACCCGTTCAATTTGATGGTACTGCATCCAGTGACCCGGAAGGGGGGCTTCTGCAGTATCGTTGGGACTTTGGTGACGGAACACTTGCCGGACTTTCAAATCCAACTCATATTTATAATCGCTGCGGAACATACAATATCAGTCTGCAGGTTACAGATAACGTAACGCTGACCCATACAGCAAGCACAAATGCTACGATAGCCAGTAGTGGTGTTGACTTGCCGGTTGCACATGCCGGCGGTGGCGTCCCCAGGTTGTATAATGGCCAGGTCGGCACTAATGTCCAGCTTGACGGTTCAGGCTCATTTGACCCTGATTGTAATATCGTTAGCTATAGCTGGAACTTTGGTGACGGAACGACCGGTACGGGAATGAACCCGCTGCATAATTATGCTACAGGGGGTGATTATATCGTTACACTAACAGTGACCGATAATGATGGTTTGCAGGCGATCGATATTGCAACTGTCCGGGTCATTGATACGGGCCCATTGAATGGGACAGCCCTGTATCAAACAAATTGTGCGACTTGTCATGGCGCCGGAGCCAGCAGTACCAAAATCGGTGCAACAGTAGCACGCATCAATACAGGTATCTCCAGTGTGCCTGCTATGGCCTCGTTAAGCACTTTGACGGCAACAGAGATCCAGGCGATCTCGGATTACCTGGTGTCATTAACACCACCGCCTCCAGCACCTGGACCGGTTGATGGCCCTACATCATATGCCAGTAACTGTGCATCCTGTCATGGCGCCGGAGCCAACAGTACCAAAATCGGTGCAACAGTAGCACGCATCAATACAGGCATCTCCAGTGTGCCTGCTATGGCCTCGTTAAGCACTTTGACGGCAACAGAGATCCAGGCGATCTCGGATTACCTGGTGTCATTAACACCACCGCCTCCAG
>Ga0316206_1001833_pt1 | contig 16594 bp, 20 predicted proteins | sample 6monthpyrite_MG_FD_204942 | JGI IMG/M metagenome (GOLD analysis project Ga0316206, IMG submission 204942) | Microbial mat bacterial communities from mineral coupon in-situ incubated in ocean water Damariscotta River, Maine, United States -... | ecosystem: Environmental > Aquatic > Marine >... | reverse complement strand
GCCGAGTGCCGCCAGTTTTGCCTTATCGAGTGAGACAGTAAACTGATTTGCTGAATTAGTATCACCCGTTGAAGGTGTGATAGACAACCATGGATCAGACGTTGTCGCTTGCCAATCAATCACACCCGTAAAGCTGGCTGCCGCATTCACCTGTGTTGTCACTGTTCTCTGATAATCACTTGCTATAGATGTCTCATCTACACTAAATGCAAGTGATGTCGGGTTTGATACCAGTAAAGGGTTAACCGTGTAGTTGACGCTGACCAGTCGGGTACGCTGTGTCAGCAGGTTTCTTATTTGCAGGTTGGCTGAATAATTGCCACTTGAAACAGCTGCAGGTGCAACGGTTAGTGTCGCTGGAAATCCAGCACCAGTACCCGGTGTAACTGATAACCAGTTAGTACCACCCGTGTAAAAAATAGTTGTGTCCCAGCTGGCAGCACCGCCTCCATAGGCTATATCGATAGTTTGTGCCGTAGGAACCTCACCTTCTACCGCAGTAAAATTCAATGTTGATGACGATATAGAAGTACCCGCCTGAACGGTGTAACTGATATTAATACTTTTGGGAGAAGAGCTGATCGGGTTCGAACAAAACAGGTCTGAACAGGCAATAACATCGACCGTACTGTTGTAAACACCAGGTGCAAGAGAAGAGGGATCAGTAAAACCAATTGAAAGATTACAACTTGATCCACCAGAACAACTTAATGATGCATTACTAGATCCTGAAACCTTAAAATACAGCGTACCATTTTTTGCTGTAACCGTTACATCAACAGAGCCTGGACGTGAGCCATCCTGATTGGCGCTGACACTAACCGAACCAGTTGATAATGAATAACCAGGACTTCCTCCGCCGCCACCACCACCGCCACAGGCAGTAATGAACAGTAAAATAAGTGCAAGAGACGACGTAAGGCGCAAGAATGCCAGATATTTCATGAATTTCTCCCAAAAAAATCATTATTATTATTTTTTCTACAAACGAATACTTTCACGTTTGAGTTAATTTATTATTAAACTTTGATTATTATACAGAAAATAATTCAGTACGCTAATATGTATTTAATATGGTTAAGTACATTTAATCTATCGGCCAAAACATTTTTCAGCCATACACAGATAATTATTTTTCACTTCTGCACCACAAGTATTCCCTCAAATTAAGTAGCGATATTTATTCCAAACATGTCGTATGGCTTTACAAGGTAATAATCATTAAATGATAAAACGATAAGGACTATAAATACGATAAATCCAGCGATAACAAGTATCTGCCCAATAGATGTTTTTTGAATATCCTGTTTTGATGTTGTATCACAAGTTTCACCGGGGCAGTATTGCGCCTTTTCTTTATAAATCATCGGGTAAAATTTACACCCCAGGCAAATACCAAATGCAGATTCAAAGAACAGGAAAATCAGGCAAACAAAACAGATAATGCCTGTTATCGGGCTATACCCGTTTACGACCACCATGAGTGTAAAAAATATTGATGCTAATACCACACCAATTATCCATGCGAATTTTTTCTGCGCCGCACCTACATACTCAGGTACCTGGTTTCTGACGATCAAACGCCCCAGTATTAACGTCGGTGAAAATCTCGGACTAATAAAAACACGGATAATAAAATCAGACAGGAATATAGTAACAGCGTATTTTAACAGTAAAAAATCCTCTTTAAGGATCACGACCATCACTGAGATAAACATCATTAAAAAAAGTATCCCTGCAGCAGCTCTTATTTCCCGCTCATTTAGAACAGGAATACTATACCCTTCTACTGTTTCCCCAAATTGACTTATCTTGCCCATAATCTGCTCCCTTTCATAATCTTTTTGTATATAACAAGACTTCCCGGCTTTATTCTTTTTCTGCCCACTCACGAATTTTACGCTTCATCTTTTTTTCAACTTTATCGCCAATATCATCCCAGTCAGGATCTGAGCCTGTATTTTGATCATCATCCGCCCATTTTTTTAATTTACGCATGACCTTGATTTCTACTTTATCCCCAATTTCACCCCATTCTTTATCACGTTTTTTATTTGCTGCCGATTTACAACTTATGTGAGAAGAACCACCCCAGATTAAAATAACCCCCAGCAGGAAACCAAAGTCATACCAGCCTCCTGTATTGTTAACTTCAAATACGACTACGTTCTCATTAAAGATGTGAATCACAAGACTGATAAAAGCAATGATGCCGTGCCAGAGACCGTACCAGAAACCTGCCGGTGTATCTTGCGTGAATTGTACATTACCCGCTGCACAGGAGGTTAAAAGGAAAACAAAAGGAGTTAAAAAAAGTAACTTGAACACATGTGAATGATGAGATTTCATAATCAGCTCCTTATTATCCGGTATGTACCACTATTAACCGAAATTTCACTTTCAACTTGACGTTGCCATAGTTGTTTTATCAAAACTCTGCTCAATAAGTAAATTCTACTCAGTACTAATCTTTGTTGCTATTAATAATCAAGGCTAAGTTATAAAGATAAACAGCTATTTACGATGATCGGTTTCAGGTTATTTATTTGTCCTGGTAACCTTTATTGCACTCAGTAATTCACTAGATATTGTTGTCCACCAGTCCTTTTTTACCCGACCTTCTTCCCATGAATCACCTATTGCTACAATCAAACCCGCCTTATTGCGTTCGCTTTGAGGCATCCCTTTAATATAAACCCAGAATGCAGGCTTTTCTTCAGAACCCTTTTTCGGTAAATAAATGCCGCCCGAACTTTTGTGTTGTATAAGGCAGTTTACCGGGCCTTCATAATAAATGCCTTTTTCATCTTCATATTTTGATACATAACGACCCTTTATCAAACCTGATAACCGGCTACTCTTCGAACCAAATCCATTTGTTATGACCATCATACCTGCAACATCTTCAGTCAAGGTAAATTCGGTCGTATGTACTACCTTTGCCAGACTGTCAGGATTAACGCCTGAAGTCGTTGCACAACTCGCCTGTAATATAAATACAAAAATAATGAATACATGTTTAATCATGACTGTCCCTTGTTTATTGTTCTTAGTGAAACTTGATTATAATGACTGATGCAACAAAAAACACCAACTCACTATACATATCAGACATTTACTGATATATACCATTTGGGTTTAATTCGCCCGAAATCTGTTCTTTTTTTATTTTTAATTCGTTTACTTGAATCCAGCACATATTCAGCATTGTCTTCACGAACATAAACCACCCAATGCCAGTAGGGTTTGCCTTGTTCTTTATGCCATTTTATGGCTAAAAGTGCACGATCAGGTAGTGCTTCCCAGCTTTTAAAGGGTACTTCAACTTTACCGGTTTTTATATTTAATGCTGTTAATATTTTACGAATATACCCGGTTTCTGACCAAAGCGCTGAATCTTGCGCATACACACCCAGACTGTTAGCAATTGATTTTGCTTTTTTATATGTAATGCCTGCAAGGGCTGCTGCACTTGCAATGGCACAACCTGTTTTTTCTTCCTGAATAATTGCTTTCATAATAATTTATTATTTTTGATCTATTGGATGACTAAAACCAGAGTATCTGACACCTGACAACAAGGCCATTTCTCGATGCCAGGTTGCAAGATCATCTTTATTAAAATGATTCAGATTATTATATCCACAGGCTCGTGCCATTACTTGCATAAGTTCTACAGAGGCATTAAAAAAATTATTTAACTGTAAAGCTGATTTTTCAATATCCAGTTTTTTACGCAATTCCTCTTTTTGAGTCGCTATACCTGCCGGGCAGTTATTAGAATTACATATTCTGGCGGCAACACAGCCAATGGCCTGCATCGCACTATTTGAAATTGCTACACCGTCAGCACCCAACGCCAGTGCTTTTACAAAATCGATGGGGACGCGTAATCCACCTGTTATTATTAGCGTGACACGACCACTGGCACCCTGCTGGTCCAGATACCGACGTGCTCGCGCAAGTGCAGGAATAGTCGGTACACTAATATGGTTTCTGAACATTTCAGGCGCAGCACCCGTACCGCCACCCCGACCATCTAATATAATGTAATCAGCACTCGCATCAAGTGCAAACTGAATATCTTTTTCAATATGATTTGCACTAAGCTTGAAGCCAACCGGAACCCCGCCTGTAATCTCTCTGACACGGTCGGCAAAGCGTTTGAAATCAGATGCAGTAGAAAGATCTTTAAAAGTAGGTGGTGAAATTGCTGGCTGACCTTCTGGTATATTTCTGACCTGAGATATCTTGCCTTTGTTCTTGTTACCCGGGAGGTGACCGCCGGTTCCTGTTTTTGCACCTTGTCCACCCTTGAAGTGAAACGCCTGTACTTTTTCTAATAAAGCCTCTTTGTAACCGAACCGGGCACTTGCCAATTCATATAAATAGCGTGAATTCTCAGCTTGTTCATCCGGTAACATTCCTCCCTCACCAGAACATATCCCTGTCCCTGAAAGCTCTGCACCACGTGCCAAGGATATTTTTGCTTCCTCTGATAAAGCGCCGAAGCTCATGTCTGATACAAACAAAGGAATCTTCAGTGTTAATGGTTTTCTGGTTTCCGGCCCAATAACAAGTTCAGTTGACACGTGCTGATCTTCCATCAAAGGTTTTTTTGCCATCTGGGCTACCATAAGCTGAAGATCATCCCAGTGAGGTAATTCATGGCGAGGGACACCCATAGAGGTCATCGGGCCGTGATGACCCATTTTAGACAGCCCTTCTTTTGCTAATTGATGAATGAATTCGACAGTGGGTTCCTCAGGCGTAGCAACAGCAACTGGAATATCAGTTTTCTGCGCTACTAAACCCGGCCCTTCTTTACCCACCTGATCATGACTGAATTTTTTATGTGTACCATCGCAAAAAGGAAGATTCCCACTATATTTACACGCACATAAATAAGCATCACCATCTTCTTCAGAAACAATTACTTTTGGATTAAATGATGTACCTGCATGTGAACCATCACAATATGGCTGACTTCTGGATCGACCGCAGGTACAAAAATGATATTCCTGCCCCTTTGAAAGCGTCACTTTAACCGGCTTATTATCTGCGATAACAGGATTACTCATATTTCCCTCTCTTGTAATTTGTTAAACCTGAATATGATTATTACTTAACTTTCAGAGCCTTGGCGGAATTTAACGCAATATTTAATATAACCACTATACAAATTAATAACATAAGATAACGGAACACATCTCACATTTTATTTACTTCAATAAAAAAGTTTATTAAATCCTTTCTGCAAACGATTCCGCATAGCTTGCTATCTTTGTCCGTGATAATAATACGACCAACGCGATTTTTGACTAATGATAAGATAGCGTCTTTGACAGAAGTATCTGGTCTAAGATTAATGACATCTTTTTCGACTTTTATTGCTAATGGCAATTCACCCAGCTTTAAATATAGCTTACCTACCGCTACTTCTGTGATCAGATCAATGGTTGAAACAACGCCAATAACCTTAAGATCATAATCAACAACTGGAAATCCGGTCACATTTTTTTCTTTTGCTAACTTCAACACATGATAAACCGTATGGTTTAATGTCACACTCACAGCAGGTGACGTCATAATTTCTTTAATTAAACTTTCCTGACTCACTGGTTTAGTCATTATAATATCCGCATACACTCATATTTAGACAGAAATAATATACCCAGGATAACCTGGGGAAAATAGCTATACCTACAGTTTATAATGATAACTTATGCTTTCCCCACCCGCTGTTCCAGAAAAAGCTTTTTTATCCAGTCTTTCTGTAGTTTTATAAAACTTGTAAATACCAATATATTGAGCTGATTTTTTTGTTAATTTAGGATAATAAGCTGGTAAAACTGATAATGCAGATTTTGGTTTTTTTCTTATAAAGTCAATTGCTTCATCAACTGCCAAAAAGTACTTCCTGACTGCATCTTTCTTATTTGACGTATTTCCTATATTTATATAGGTAGTTGCAACAAAATGAGGGCTTGAAAAATACCTGGCCTCCAGGTTTTTAGCGAACAAAGTAAACTTCTTAGGGTACTTTGCCTGAAGCTTTCGAACTACATATGAAAATCCATGCAGTGCATGAGCTTTTTTATTTCTGGAAAAAGATTTTACAGCACCGCCACCGACAAGAATACCTCCTGGACTAGATTTTTCATGTGCGAGTGCAGTACCAAGAGCTCCTCCTAATCTTCCGCTATATTGTACATTTGTTCCATTACTATAAGAACTTTCTTGCCATTCTATTATCCCGTAATCACTGATAACAATTGTTTTATTCTTGAAATCTTTCCAATTTTTTATACGAGCTGACTTTTTAACCAAAAGTCCTTTTATCATGCCACTTTTATTTGTCATGGCAATGGGTTGAGCAAAACCAATGCGATTTGGCCCAACCTTGCGCTGACGCAGAATATAAAGGCCATGGCCAGTAATAATGTCTGCAGTGCTGAAATTAAGCCGATTACCCGCTAACTTTGTTGGCAGTACATTTACGCCATGCTTTTTAAATAAATTACGATCAAGCGCGACCAGAAATGGCAATGACAAAGCAGGATATTCATATGTGACATTTAGAGTATCACTCGATGCAGGCGCAGATAGCATAAGAAAGATAATGCCTGCACACAAATATTGAAATACTTTTTTCATTATAAATACTCCCTTCTTAATAAAAAACCTGAATGCGACATTTTTTATATATGAAATATCCGCATACAAAATAAAATCCTTACATTTCTTATTCTACTGAGATAACATCTACTCTTTTTTAAATCATCACGATTAATTCAGCCGGGGGCTTAACAGGCAGTCGTAATTATTTGTTACGCTATTTGCTACACGTACCTCTTTTTGCCAACCCTAATTTAGAGACTGCTTTCATGCCTTCCTCTCTATTAATAAGTTCAAGACCGGCGCCTCCAACGAAAAAACCAATTTTTATATACTGCCTTAGAAAGTAGTTTTTTCCTGCATCTGTTTGTATAACTAAATCATTTGGTGAAAATTCCGACTCTGTAGATATTGTATGTTTTTTATCACCAGGGACCTCTACATAGAAGAACGTATCAGGCGCCGATTCACCAATACATTTACCATCAACCCAAATATCTTTCTTTAAAGCCTGTCCTACAAAAGAGTCCCTGTAAATGTACAACCCTGAATTATTACCTGAAGGCGGATTAAACTGTTTGGCTTGATTAGACTCCTTTAGGCTTTTCATAGGGACTGAAGCACACCCCCCTAATGCAAAGAGTATTATAGTAACTAGCAATATTTTTTTTAGCATTTAAATCTCCTGGAAGTTTATAAATATGCACAATAGTGTATTAGTGATAAGACAAACAGAATAAAGGCGGAACAGAATAAAGGAACAGAATAAAGGGGTCGGTGACAAATGAGAATCATTAGTATTTCGATTTATCACCGACCCCTGTAGTTCGCCTGTAATCCTAGAATTGTAATATTTGTTTTCCAGATACCTGGACATCAAATACCTGGCCTGCAGAAACTGATGCTTCATCGCCATGCAGAAAAAAAAGTGGCGTAGCAGTAAGGCCCATAATGATCGTTCTCCCGATCACGTCTGTTGCCTTCTTTTGCTTAGAAAAAGCAAGATTAATTTTCTGTCCATTAGTCGCAACGACTGAATTGATTGCAAGACCAACTTTGCCACTATAACCAAGAATGCCGGTTTTTTCTATATCAGTTACTTTCCCTTTTGCTCTTGTACCCTTCGATATTATTAGAATACCTTTTTTATAAATATCACGAAGCACAATAAACTCAAGATTATCATCATTTTCAGATACCCTGGAAGAAACAGTTCTTGTTATACGAACCGGAATAATAGTGCTTTCGTCAATTGCGATTTCGATTCCTTTTTTTTCTGTAGTAATGTTTTCCGGTTTAAGTAAATCAATTTTTGTGTAAAAACAGTGGGCTGTTTTAAATATATTATCCACATAAGAGTATGAGGATAAGCCGCCTATTTGGCTACTGCCCATTAGAATATTTACTCCTTGCTTACCATTGATTTGACTGAGTGTCATTTGCACCTTAAGTTTAACATCATTACGTTTTGTATATTTAACCAGTATGTCTGAGTTTCTGCTCCATACACTGAATTCAAGATTCATTTCACTTGTATGCGGAGCCCGATATCCATATGGAGCTGCTGCGTCGAATACAATTTCCTTGGCTCGTTGTACAGATACTGGCAAAAATATTTGCTTCGGCCCTTGTATAGCATCGGGGGTTAGTGAATTTTTCGGGATGCACCTATGTTCCTCAATTGGAGAAAATGTAAGGACATTGACTTCTTTTACTCGTGCGCTATTACAAGCCAGAAGGCTAAATATTATTAATGTATATATCGAATAATGTATTTTCATAATTTCACTTCCAATGTAAATTTATTGTATTTTACCGGCCTTACGTTTCTCTAGCCTGACGATTACACAGCGTAGAGTGATGTGTTATGGTACTGGTAGATAGAATTATTAGTCATATCTATTATTAATTTTTGGTATTAATTGGGTCGGCAGCTATTTTTTGTTATAGGCTTACCGTTGCAATGTGGCTTTCCTTTCGAACCTTCGATAAGAATTCCACATCCTTCAGGCGCAACAAGTTGCGGTCCATTTTTAACTAACTTTTTAGCCAAAGTTAATGTAACACCTGCTCTTTTGGAGATAACTTTAGGGTCGCTTGTTGTCCATTCAGCAAATATCTGCTTACAAGTCTTTTTCTTACTATTTTCATTACTTACTGAATAACCAGCTATCGGTATTATAATAAGCACTGTACTTAAAACCAAAGATACTTTTTTTAGTGAATTCATTATTTTATCCTTTTATAAATAATTACTTTGACTAATGATGTATAAGGCTGAAAGTCGCGTTGCTGTATCTCTCTATACGAATTTATTTTTTACCAAGATGACATTCTTATTTAACAAAATCAAGCATATAATACGCTAAAGTTGCATTTATCACTATGTCGATATTAAATTAAAGTGTGCGATGACAAATCGAAATCACTCTCATTTATCACCGACACCTAATTTATGTATATTAAATTAACGATCCCACGCGCCAGCCAGCAAGGCTAACAGGCACCGCGCTTAAGCAATAAAGTGACATTCTCCATGATATTTTCCTGTCGATTTAGCCCTAATGGGGAAAGCCCATTTCGGTTAACTGCATTGATATCCGCACCATGTTGAAGCAAGACATCCATCATTTCTGCACGAAGTTTTACATCCGCAGTGGCACCTAACCAGTTACATACCAGATGCAATGGGGTATTGCCGCTTTCCGAACACTGCCTTGCCAATATCCCGTTTTCGCGTAACACCTGTTTGAGCCTGTCCAGCTCGCCACAAGCTGCCAACTCGTTAGTATTGTCAGTGCGGCCAATTAAATAGTTTCGCACCTCGGCCTGATGATTAAAATGTGCCCAACCCAGCGCAGTAGCATGGTATTGATGGTCCCTCAGATCCTCACGTGCACCCTGTTCCAGCAAAAACCTGACGCCTTCGAGATTGCCGATAGCGGCCATGTAGTGCAACAGGCATTTCCCATGGCTGTCCTGATGATCCATGTTCAAGCCGAGAGAAAGCAGTAGTGACAGTGCCTGCTCATTCGCATTCTGACAGAATTCCGGGTGGTCCAGTACGTCCTGATTTTGAGCGACCAGTGATTTGATCTTTTCCTGATCCTGGTGATTCACGGCGATCAGGAATTGATCCTCTACTGACAACACTTCCGGTTTGGCGCCTGCCTCCAGCAGACGCCTGGCAATCTCAGTATGCCCACTGGTTAATGCGACGGTATAGACATTACGTTCACTATACATACTCCGTGCGTTCGGGTCGGCACCCAGTTCCAGTAGGTAATCGATTCGGGATATGAAGTTCCGGCTTGCCGCGATATCAAGAAGAAAATCGAACATGCGACAGGGGTTTTCACCAGAATCCCAATTTACACAGGATTCCTTGTTAAGACCGAACTCAACCAGTAACGGTAACCAGAAAGGCCCGCTATCGGTAAAGACCGTGTTATAAAGGCCCTGGCTTTCATTTGGATCTGCACCGGCTTGCAGTAACAACCGGGCCAGTTCAGGGGCATATTGATGGGGCGGCTGGTTGACTACACCACCTTCCCCTTCCCCCATAACACCCGCCAGCACCGTAAAGCGGTAGCACTCCTGCAACATCACATACGAATTGGGATCTGCGCCATGTTCCAGTAGCAAGCGGGCGATGGCCAGCGCATTTTTCTGTGTGCCCGTCTCTGGGATACGGTTATAGGCAAGGTACATCAACGGCTGCCAGTGCCTTGGCCCTACAACAGTAATGGCCAGTGAAGGATCTGTGTCCAGTAATGTAGTGACCCGATTCAGATTATTACTGACAATAGCCGTAATGAGATTCTGTTGCGCCAGTTCAGGATATTTACGTAATATTCTTGCTGCACGATCGAAACGCAAATCCGTATCCTGACCTGAATATTGCAGGCAGGCCAGATCTACCAACTGATCTGCCAGCTCAGCAGGACTCAATGCATTCAGTAAAATCTCGTCCACAGCGTGAACAAGATCCGTCCATCCGGCGTAACCATAGGACCGGGCAATTACCAACTGTGCGTCCCGCAGGTTTTTGAACCGATCGGGAAAAGGGAAAAACAAGCGCACCTGTTCAAGTGCCTCATGATTACCGTCACGGTATTGTTTAAGAAATTGTTTCGCCTGCTTTTTCAAGCGAACCAAACTCGGACGAGGGGGTAGTACCTGGGTCATGGAGACCTCCTTTCTTTATTGCCCGTGTCCGCTGAATCAGGCTGAAAGAAGGTTGCAATCAGCTTATAAATCAAAGGTGGGATAATCCCTTGCCGCGGACGGGAGGCGCTCCAGATGCACACTGGGCATAAATATGGCAATGAAACGCTAATTTGTCAAGCAAAGGAGTAATGAAAAGATGAAGATGAAAAGGATATTAATAGTTAGTAGCTCAGACCTGATCTGACAGTTGCCCGTTAGTTTAGATTTGAGCTACTACAACTAAATACTATGTTGCAGGGTAGGTTTTAATCACAGTCGCTTGTTATGCGCTGATTGCTATTTGTTTTAGTTTCTGAATACATGATAAAACTTGTTTTCTATTAGTAGGTATTAATTATTTTATTTCACTTCCATATTTATTAGGATTCTGATCACGTTGACTTTTCTCAATGAAAATATGCCATCAAAACCAATACATTGATAAGAATATATACAGAAAAAATTCCTGTTGCTGAGTAGAACACAGCTGTATTTGTTGATAGTGCTTTGCTTTTCAAGCTCAAAAGGAAAATCACAGCAAGTATGAATAGGCTAGAGAGAATAAAAAATAAGGTTGCCCCTTTAAATGGGAAGGTCACCACAAACGGCATATCTTCCATGAAGCGTGCGACAGGATTAATCACATCAGATCCACCGTAGTAATAAGCGAAGTTTTGGAGGCCTATCCATGTATTTACATTGATAAGCATGAGTAAGAAAACAACGATATTCGTAGCGAGAAAAGCCAGATTTAATGTGTTTTTATTTATCATAATTAACCTTTAATTAAGTATGTATCTTATTAACGTTCCTTCCATGACTTTCTTTTTTCGCATAACGGCTGCATGAGGGGTGCGACACAAGGAGCGACCCAGAGATCGAAGCAAACGACTCGATGCTATTGTTATGCAGCTGATATTTTTAATTTTTTAATTTCTTTAAGATTAACTTTCTTTTTAGCATGCCAGAGATCATATTGATCCTGCATAGCAAGCCAGCTTTCAGGGCTCCGACCTAATGCCTTTGATAGTCGTAAGGCCATTTCAGGTGACAAATTACTCTCTCCATTCAGTAATCGATTAAATGTTGAAGGAGAAACCCTTATATTTTCAGCAACCTTCCTTGAGCTAATTTCAAAAGGCAAAATGTAAGTTTCTCTGATAAATTCACCTGGGTGTGGTGGATTATGCATGTTCATTAGTGATAATCCTCATAATTTACGATGTAGGCATTGCCTTCATCAAATTCGAATGTAATTCGCCAATTTCCGTTTACTGAAATTGACCAAAGGCCTTTTTTACTTCCTTTTAATTGATGAAGTTTATAACCAGGAACATCCATATCCTCTATGTTAAATGCGGTATTTAGTGCTAATAATTGCAAGCGAAGTCGATTTTTATGTGCTGCATGTATACCAGAAGCATTCCCTGTTTCGAAGTACCGCTTCAATCCTTTGTGCTTAAAAGACTTGATCATCTGAAAAGTATAGCTCAGTGCGCAACACGCGTCAAATGTGATTATTAGGTATAACGCCTTGCTCACAGGCAATTCAAAGTGGCACGTTTTTGCGTCTTTTGCAAAATAAGTGCCGCTTTGAATTGTCGTGTAGCTATTTGTTAGGTTTCATTTCAATTAAACTTATTATTAATAACAACATCAGCAAGTTCTAATTGTCCTGGTCTCTCCCATGCTTCCTTTGTCCCTTTCCCAATTGCAACAAACATTGAAATAACATGATCATTTGGTAAATTTATAAGCTCAGCAACGACATCAAAGTCGAAGCCATCCATAGGGCAGGAGTCATAGCCCATTGATTTTGCGCATAGCATTAAGGTTTGTGCAGCTATACCGCATGACCTCATTGCTTCATCTCGTTGAACTAGAGGTTTATTTTTATAATATCCTTCAATTGTAGGCAAAACAAAATCTTTCACTTCATCTGGCGCATTTTTCCAATAACGAATTGGTTCTTTTTCCCATGCTTTTAAATCGGCACACAATATAATGAGCAATGACGCATCGGTAACTTGTGGTTGCCCCCATGCTGCCTCTTTAATTTTATTTCGTAAATTTATATCTGAAATTGTTACATACCTCCAGTTCTGAATATTAAATGCCGTTGGAGATAGCATGGCTAAAGACAATAATAGTTCTTTTTCCCCGGCTAACATCAAATGTTCTGGGTCAAATTCTTTAATAGAACGTCGATTTTTAACTGCATCCAATGTTTCCATAATAACACCCTTATTTATTGATTAAGAAACTATGATATTATTTGAATGGTTCTATTATTGTAAGAACGCACATTATTGTGCAGTAGGCACTAATTATATACCTGGTATAGGATGTAGCATGAAACACTCTGGTTATAAATGTAATTTTGGATGCCCTATTGAAGCTGCTTTAGAAGCTATAAGTGGCAAATGGAAAGGTGTGATTTTGTATCATTTACAAGACGATACTAAACGCTTTAATGAATTAAGAAAACTTATTCCTGATGTAACGCAACGAATGTTAACTAAACAATTACGTGAACTTGAAGCTGACAAAATAATTAAACGTAAAATTTATCCTGAAATTCCACCAAAAGTAGAATACTCAATGACGGATTTTGGGCTAACACTTCAACCTGTGATTAAATCTCTACAGGAATGGGGAGTGAAATATATTGAAAGGCTAGAAAATATTCGTGGTGATACAAAAACCGAACGACTTAAGTAAGGGGCTTTTAAAAAACAGAGCGAAGCGCCGCTTTTTAAAAGCCCCAGTGAGCGGTTAGCGAACGATCTTGACTTGCTTGTATGGTTAAAATGTTAACACCTTGTCAGACTCATGAATAACCTCATACAAATCAGCCATTGTTGATAAGGGGCATATATCAGAACCCTCGGATTGCCTGATTTTGAGACATGTTCCACAGGCCAGTATTTCCCCTCCCAGCTCCACAAAACTTCTCATTTCTTTTGTAACATTAAATCTATCAGTATCTAATGATTCACATTCGACGCCCTTGGCCAGTAAAAATATTTTAACGGTATCTTCTTTTTTTAGTGAGAACACCCCTAATCTAAATACATTCCATACTGTTTCTGGATCATTTGAGTAAATTACTAAACCAAGTTTCATTTAGATTCCCCTCTTTTTTTTGTAATGGACATAGCGTCGCAAATAACCGGTAGATAATGAAGCGCAGCGGAATTTTCTGTCCGAGTTAATTTTACTTGTTAAGTTTTATCTCTGCAGCCTCAGTACAGGTGATTGTATGCACATTTCCGATTACTATAATCGCGGCATGATTCGGGTAACTTTAAAATAATCAGGGACTCCTAAGGTAAACCAACCTGGCTTTTATAAGCCTTAAACGCATCCACCGTACCCGTTGTTCCAAATTGACTTAATAAAATACCACCATCTAGTCCACTATAAGCTGCACAGGCACCATTATGGGTATTGGCATCACCATCAATGCGCGCCACTTCGACAAGTTGGCCGCTATTACGGCGTAACTGATTACTGTCAACATCACTAAACTCATACACCCGACAGCCGCTATAACGATTGCCTGACGTGGTATCCACCGGCGTAGTTACTAAATATGTCGTACCATTTTTTTCTACCAATGCCGGCGCCTGAAAATGATGATCACCGGTGGCGGCCTGCGCGTCCGACGGTGTTAACAATCTGCCAAGATATTCCCAGCTTGCGGCACTGGTCATGTTGCATGGACTTATGCAACGAAAATAAACCAGGTACTCGGTAAGTGGCACAGTAGAGGCATCAGCACAGTAAATAGCCAGATACAACGCACTATTCGTAGCGTGCAAACCCGGCTCGGCGAATATACACAAATTTAACTCGGTCACGTCAGGCCTTCCCGATGATTGTGATAAATCCGTGTTTAACTGAATTGCAGGAATTCCACCCGTGGGTGAAAAAACCGGTGAACCGGTATTACTACCATCCGCTTGCAGGCCCGCACCACCAAATAACTTGACCGGTGTCGCCGCGGCTAACCCCGATGGTGTTGATGCCATTTTCACAGCGATCCAGCTGTGATCAGCAAAAAACGATGTTGTACCTACATGTAAATACTGAAACCAGATTAACTTCCAACGCTCCTCCGGTACCAGCGCTGAAGGATCATAAATTAATGAAGACGTTTCACTCTGCCAGGTACCCTCACTGCCAGCAGGAATGCTGCCTGTAGGGTGATTCTCTGCCATCGGGCCAAGTATAGTTTCCACATTTGGTGCAACTACCACACCGTTATCCTGCCAAGTGGCACCGTTATCATCGGAATAGGCTAGTCGGATCGACACTCTCCAGTAAATTGCTGGAGTATGATAGATTGATGTATCCACCGATGAATAACTCATCCACAAACGACCCGTGGCAATGTCGCGCGTGACCGAAGGATCAAAAATACCCAGATTACCTGCACCGTTAAATGTCACGCGCTCGGGTTGGGCTGTAGGTGGAGGTGCGGAATCACCATTACCACCACAGGCACTCAGAAAAAAGACCATGAATAACATTATGAGGTGTGTTTTCATTTTATTTAACCCTGCAATAATTCTGCGTAGCTGAGAGTTTCAGGCATAACGGCTAAATAACCGACAATTTCTTGTTAGGGCTTTTCAGGGTAATGCTCCTTAATTACAACTGGTATTTGTGTAAATTTATTTATCGAACTTGCAATATCTTTTGATTTTCTTGCGTTTTTTGTTTTTACGACCTGTACCTCATGAGTATTCGAAACCAAGTTAACTGTATACCAGGGTACCACATGGACTGAAAACATCTCATTCGGAGCGGGATGGCTATACATAGATATATCTTTTTGATCTTTACATAGAAAAAGTTTCGAGTCGCCTGTTAATTTATAGATCCTTTTAAATAATGGAATAACTAGTGCAATATATTTTATAATTACAACTTTAGTGTCCTTATTAAAGATTACTATTTTTGACAAATGTGATAGCAGCCCAACAATAATTCCTGGAATAGAAAAGAATGTAAGCTCCAGTTGATTGCGATATACAATATGGTTACCAGTAAACAAAAAATAAAGGAGCAGATAAAACGAAGCGAATAACACTATAAATCCTACGATCCTATAATGCGTATCATATTTCTGAGTGATTCTTATTTTACTATCACTCGTTGTTATTATCTGTTTTCCCATTTTTTAGTTGTTAGGCCTTATATATTACTCATTACACCCAGGTATCCGCCATAACATATAATTATGACAACTAATATTGTTAAGAAAATATCAGATATTCTTGCATTCTTTTCTAATATTGATATTTTGTGTTTGCGTGGATTGAAATATACCTTAACTGCGCTGTTTTCTGGATATTTGTTTACTATTTGCTGGGCATATTTTTCGGAACCCCACCATCTCATAAAGGCAACACGCCTTGACTTGTACTTGTTTTCCTCTACTTGATATTCATATAGTATTCCCGCTGAAAAAGTAGATGTTTCTGATCCTGACTCTACAGTGCCACTATCAAGAATTTTACCCTCAACTGAGGGCCAGCTTTGACAACTAATTAAGTTAAGTACTTCACGTAACGTATACAGCATTACAAGAAGTAGAAATATCGAGACAACTATAGTAATGATTGTTGCTTCATTCATCATTCTTATTTACGCCTAACGCCCGCCGTAACCGGAAAAATAAAAATGGCGCAGCTTTTGCGACAGCAAAAGGTGTGACATTTTTATTTTTCCGGTTGACGCACTTGTTATAAATTCTTTT